>Ga0123342_1008601_pt1 | contig 12730 bp, 7 predicted proteins | sample Turbeawhitnodule_FD_89960 | JGI IMG/M metagenome (GOLD analysis project Ga0123342, IMG submission 89960) | Root nodule microbial communities of legume samples collected from Mexico - Turtle bean Mexico white nodule | ecosystem: Host-associated > Plants > Roots > Nodule | place: Mexico: Nepantla...
AGAGTTCCTTATATACCTGAGCGTTTCTCTCTCCTGACGGTTACACCTCTGGACACGTGGCTCACATCCAACTGTACACGTGTCACCATCTGGATCCCTCTCCACTTGAGCGTCACTTCTACTTCTTCAAGCTATTCGACTAAGTTACCCATGTGAGGAGTAACTACAGCTTCCTTGGAGCGCGACCCCTTAAGCGGCGAGTACGGGGTGTCACCATGCACACCTTCTCTGTGGTCTCGCTTGCCGCTATCACGATCTGCTTCACTTGCACATCATGCATGTTCTGGTAAACTGTTCCCTTGCCTCGACCTCTGGCTAGGGAATGATCACCTGATAACCTCGTCCTTCATACCTGTACCCCTTGAAAGCCTTAAGCAAGCCTTCCTGATCTTGCGGCGATGTGCCCCTTTCGGCGATCTCTAACCATCTGATCTCCTAGCACCCATGTTATGGCGACTATGACGCAAGCCTGGTGACCGCCGGTTACATATACTAGAGATCGGAGAACGCCAAGCAAACAATTGATGACTACACAGACTTCCCGATGTACTTCCCTTCCGTCAGCCAGGTGTCCCATTCAACACGCCTATATTATCGCTTGCTGCCACGTCATTACTTCCGATTACCTGATCGGTACAACTTTTAAAATCATAAGCTAAGGAATCGATACTTGATATTTCTTTTTATAAGGATGATGATGAGGTTCATTCATATGATTGAATTTTGTCCTATACATTAAATGCAATTGACAATTATAGACTTAATTAGAATTGAACTTACATCAATTATAATTAAAATTACATTAAGTCACTAATTTAAGTAAAGACTAATTTATAATTTAAAGAAGTTAGTAGCTAGAACTTTGATGGTTAATGTTAGATACCAATTTAGAAACTACTTTCTAAATTTGTATTAATAATAGAAACTACTTTAGACATCAATAATTTTTTAGTTTATAAAATAGTATCTAACTCAGTTAATATAATGACTAATTATTTTTTGTCTCTAAATTAATTGCTATTTAATGATTTTCTTGTAGTGAGACATTTTTATTAAAGAAAAATAATTATGAAGTTGTCTTGATGTGAATGTCAACACATAAATCATTAAATTAGTGTTTATAAGAAAAATATTAAATAACAACTAATTTAGAGACAAAAAATAATTAGTCATTATATTGACTAAGTTAGATATTATTTTATAAAATAAAAAATTATTGGTATTTAAAGTAGTTTCTATTAATAATAAAAGTTTATAAAATAGTTTTTAAATTGATATCTAACATTAATTATCAAGGTTTTAACTACTAACTACTTTAGATTATAAATTAGTCACAGATTTTGTTAAATACTAATTTTGAGTCTAAAGTAATTAGTAATTAAAACATTGGTAGCTAATATTAAATACCAATTTAGAAACTACTTTATAATCTTTTTTATTAATAATAAAAACTACTTTACATATCAATAATATTTTAATCTATAAAATAATATTTAACTTAACCAATATAATAATTAATTATTTTTTATCTCTAAATTAGTTATTTTTTTTATCAGCAAATTTTTTTTTGGATATTTAATGATTTTTTTGGGTGCTCCCTTACTTGATGAGTTTCTCGAACATGAAATGGGAAAAACTTCAACTAGACGGAATTGTTCCAAACTCCATTAAAGTGCAATAGTGAGGGATAAATAAAACTATTTTTCAAGCGGTTTTCTTATATAAGTTTAAGGTTTGGCATCATAGTCTTCAGATAATGTAAAAAATGAAAAGATGCTTTTTGACAATTATGGTAGATGATGTTTTTGACCATTCTTTTTGTATCAGATGTTTATGTTCTGAATTTTTTGTTATAAATCATAAAATCACTTAAAAATATAAAATTTGTGTTGGATAAAAGATGATTTTAAAAAGTAAAATTCAATGTTAATTAATCAATAATATTGAATTTGCATCACACATGTAGCATATATACTAAAATTTACATATTCTAAAATTTACATTAATCAATAATATTGAATTTGCATCACACATGTAGCATATATACTAAAATTTACATATTCTAAAATTTACATGTTAATTTATTAGTGTCGACTTTTAAAGACCACTCTAAGTAGTTTTGGATTATAAATCAATGTTAATTAATCATTAATTTTTAAAATAATTTTTATTAATGTAGTGTGAGCTTATATTATTTATTTAATTTAATTTAATCTCAACTAAATTAATATTAAATAAAATATATTTTTAATATTAATTTAATTTACATTGGTGTAACAATTATGCTAATGTCTCCATCTTCATCAAGAAAATGCAAACAAATAACATTTATAATAGATAAAAGAGATGAGTATGAATGAAGGAGATGAATGTGCATGAAGATGAGTATAAATAAAGAAGATGAGTGTAAAAAGATATAAGTGTAGATGAATGAGATTAATATAGATGAAGAAAATAAATATAAAAAGATTTATTTCTTAAAAAAGCTAAATCACTTCTATTTTTGTAGTGACCATAGGTTTAACCAAAGTATACATTTTATATAATATAAAATTAAATTTAAAAATAATATACTTTTTAAATTAAAAAATAATAATTGTTTGCGTCTTGCTAAAGTGGAATTAGAGTGTAATAACCTCACGTATATATTTTGATGTTTATATTGTGTTTCATTTATTGAGATGACCTCAATTTGAAGTTTCGGAATTAATTATAAGTAATTTTGTGGAAGAGATAACCGGGAACATGACAATATTACAATAAACTTATTAAATAGAAATTGATTTAAGTAACTATTTTACATATTGAAGATAACTAGTTTTATATTTTACTATTTTTATTAAACGTTTCTAAACTGGTTATTAAATTACTCCAAAATTAATAACCAAGATTTTAAGTGCTTTGAATTTCGGTTTAGGGTTTATATTATTTTAATAACTATATTTCTTTAAACTTAGAGAACACTTATTAAATTTCTATAAACAATTTCTATAAATATCTGGATGTTAGCTAAAAACCAAAAGAAATTCCAGCTTCCCACACAAATTCATGGTTTTGTTGCATTTCATTTGAGTAAAAAAGAAAAGGATACTGATATGTTAACACTACAAATGTGCTCAAACTCCTCAAGATAAAACAATGTAAGGAGGAAAGAAGCCTCACTATAATCTCACGTGCAAAGTTTATTTACTTATCAAAATTCATCATGAAAAATACAATGGATAGACTTTCAATTTATAGGTGAAGAAGCTTTAGAAAACAAGCAAGAAAAGTAAGATGTGAAAAGGGAAAAAATGGACAGTTTTAGGGTTTGACTAAGTTAAATCTACACCCTAGGTCTGTCCTTCTATAAACTAGATCAAAATCATTTCTTAAAATGATACATACACTCATATTATGTTAAAGACACCTTATTCTAACTTATCTTTGTTATTTGGACCCCGAAAGTGAGCCAAAAATTATTTACAACATATTTTATCTCTTAAGAAGACCAAAAGGAAGAAACACTTGGTGCTTTGATTTATGTCCATCTCATCTGATCGGGTCCATGAGATTCTTGGTGGGGTCTTGAATTGTTTGATTAGATGACTGTTCACCATGTGCTTTGTCTTTTGGTCATCTTCATAGCTACTTGATTTGTATCAATTTCACATACTAATAAAATAATATTTTAATTATATTTTATTTATTTATTTATAATTTATAATTTTAAATATTATTATATTAATATGGTGTCTATATGTTTTTACTGTGTGCTGTTAAATAAATGTTTTTCAAAAGAAAAAAAAGTCAGATATGGTTTTCTGTTTCTGGATGTTCTTGCTTATGTTAGAAAATTTATTGATTTGTTTTGGCAGAGTGGTCTAACACTTAAGTACTGAATCACTCTACAGAGATGATAAATAAAGAAGAGACTCAGGCTACTGAATTTTTGTGTACAATTGTTGCAATGAGGTTAGAATATGACCTCATGATGTATACTACTTAAACCCCTCAACACTGTCTCTATGAGTTACCTGATTGAGGCTATTAATTCAAGTAAACACAAACAAAATTTCTTGAAATTGCCACATCACATAACGATCTAATGAGAAAAAAATGAATTTACTACATTTGTTACACTCCACTCCTTCCTTCCAGATTTTCAAGAGGGAAACAGCCGCTAAGTTAATTTATGTTATCATTATGTAGGTCCCATGAAGAGAGTGTTCTGTCTCATCCTCCTAGGTAGCCCAAAATTCTGATAACACCTAATTTCACCTCCAAACCCAGCTGTCACAATTACCATTCCCCATGCTGATTGGTTTAGCATGGATGAGGCACCATTGGAACCATCACTTGATGAGTAATTGGAAGAACAAGATGCATTTGATGGAGTAGTTGCAGCAGATATAGAAGCTGAATCACCACCATACCTACCTGATGGGGAGGCTGAAGCAAGAGAATCACCTAATCCATTGTCTGTCCCAGAAATTGCTTCAAGTTCTTCTTCTATGGGAGTGTAGTCACCTTCCATTGTTTGGATGTTAATTTTCTTAGAAGTGGATGACATCAATCTCTTACTGTTCCTAACTGAATCTCCAACTCCAGATTCTGTGCGTGTGATTGCTGCAGGCTCATTCTCTGGGGAGCCCAGGCTACTTTCTGTGGCTTGGTTGCTACTTTTCTTTGGGAGGGGTGGCAACATTTTCTTGCCGTTTGCACTAGGGGCAGGGTCATCTTGTGGACGTTTTGAGTTCTTTTTGGGGTTTTGCCCTGCCACCAATGATGGTGGTGGATCACCCCTAACGCTGCAAGGCCAAGGTATTGCTACTGAAACATCTTTACATGGGAAATGTTCATGAGCTTGGTTTGCAATCACATTCCTTCCTTTTCCATTATAATGCATCTCTTCATGCTTCCAAACATACACTTGTGAGTCTTCACTTGCACTTATGATGTACCTTCCATTTGGACTAAAAGAAGCTGAAATTTGGCTACTCATATTTCGAAAACCTGCTTCCACCAACATATTAATAAATAACAACAACACTATTCTGTTGATTTAGGCATAAAACTCAAGTAATTTTTCAAGTAGCAGATGAAAAAAAATTGACAGTATATATAATGCATCATCCATCACCTATAAACTTTTGGACAACTTGTGTGCCCTCCACAACTCTTGTCCTACAATCGCCTGAAGTAATAAGCACTTGTGATGGGTCACCTGGGGAAAACTGTGAAGAAGATGAAAAGCCCCTTAATTTTCATTCATGAGATAAAAACATCCATAAGAGCTATATTTTTTTTAATACAGATAGAAGAATTTACCTGGAAACCAGTAACCTTTTTCAGCAGATTTTTCTTTTTGTTTCGAAGCTCGATTGTGCTGGATTGAGTTAACTTGTAATCTGGTGAAGATATATAAATGAGAATTGACAACATAGCAGATATTGTTAAATTCCAAAATAATTGAGGATGAGATATACTCAAAAGAATAGAGTAGTGAAGTAATTAACAGTACCTTCTATGGTGTAACTTCGACAGTTCCCTTTTTGTGTACCAACTAGAACACCCTATAAGAATTAAAAAGGGAAAAATAAGCAATCATGAAAGGCACTGTAGATCATGAAATTTATGCGATGCAACGAGGAAGCAATGTGAGACAACAATGCATATAACATACCTGGCCATCAGGGGTGTAAGAAACAGCAGTGACCATTTCATGTATATCAGTCCAATCCACAACGAGACGTGCAGGGATGTTCCACATTCTGATCTTGGCATCAAGAGATCCACTAATGAAATAATCTTCGTCCACGGGGTTGAACTGCACGCAGGTTACTGCCACACCCAATCCAACAACAGATAGCAAAAACCAAAACAACCCACTTAAGTAATGTGCCATATGTATCTCCCAAGAGAAAATAAAAGAAAGATGTATACAAGATCTCACCATAGTCGTTATGTGCAAAGAATTTCAGGCACGACTTAGTTTCCAAATCCCACAACCTCACTGTTTTATCCATGGAAGACGAGAGAAGTACCTGCAAGGAGAAATCCACGTTAAAACTTTTGTATAAAATTTGTGTTTTGCTACAAAAGTTGATGTTCTTGCTGAAATGAAAGGAAGGAACCTGAGATTTGGACCAGGACAAGTCCAAGACCTCATCCAAATGGCCAGTGAAAGAACAATAGGGTCTCTCTGAGAGCGTGAAGACGGTTTCCGGAACCTGAACGTAGTCCGGAATAGAGTCCCCTCTCTTGCTTCCATTCTTTCCTTTCTTTTTCTTATCCGCCGACAATGGCGGCGTCTCCGAGCGCTCAGCGGAAGAAAGCAGCGAGGGATGAATCGGCGTCAAGTTTCCCTCCTCGGGCTTCATGGACATGACTTCACACTCCTGCACCTCCCACACGTGTATGACCTTGTCCTCTCCGGCACTCGCCAAATACCTCCCATCCAAACTGAACTTTAACGTCCACACGCAGCCTTCGTGCGCCTGAAACTCCTGGCACAAGTGCAGCGCCGATAGCTCTTTCTGCGACTTCCCGGTCTGCCGCACGCGCACCCACTCGTTCTTCTCCTTTGCCTCCACCACAGCCGAAGCTGGAGACGGAGCCTCTCGCTCACGCTCCCCAACGAACCCGCTCGCTACGCCCTTTATGTTCTTCAGCAGCGACGCCCCACGCCTCTTGCTCAATCTCAAACTCTTCGAAATGCTCGACGACAGCTTCTTATTGCTGCGCACCACGTTCGCTCGCCGCATTGCTTCCGTCACCACCGCCGAATGCCCCACGGTGCGCTCAAACTCCTCCATCGTCAACTGTTTACCCGTTTGCAAATCGCTTAGCCTATTCCACGTCCCGTCTTCTCCGTATTCTTTCACGATAAACTCCTTCCCCGTGTCCAGATTCTTTATCAAGAAAAATGCCCCTACTCCTGACATTCCTGCCTGCGTCACCACCTGGCGATTCCCCGTATTGGCATTGCCGCCCCCTTCCTTCAGGATGAGGCGAGTCTTGTCGGCGCCAACATGCCGCCGCCGAGTAATCTCCGTAGCGGTTCTGGTCAATCGCTGCTTTGACACCTTTCCGATGAAATCGTGTTTTCGTGATCTCTCCATGGAGAAGATGTCAATGTCGTTCTCCGAACGTGACCGGACAAGGACGAAAACGGGCTGAGAGGGACATGGTCTGTGCTTTGCTGTTTTTTGTCTCGTTGTTTTCTGTTTCTGGACGCGAATTGTTGATTTTACGGCGTAGTTGTTATTGTTAACGACGGTGGGATTGTTGTAGTCGTGGTTGTTTTCGAATTTTTTGGTGATGGCACGGCCGATGGCGGCACTGGTGGCTTTGAGAAGCTCCTTGTTCTCATCGAGGCCCATGCTGCCAAGCAGCTGTCTTCTGCGTTCGGTGATGGATCCCGGTGCTGCCATCCAGATGTCGTAGTTGGGTTTTCCGGTGAAGTTGGCGGTGAAGTTTGACATTCGGGGATTGATGGATTGCATGGAGGACATGGTGGAGGTGAAGGAGAGACGGCTTTCCTCGAAATCGTTTAGCTCCTCGTCGTCGTCGTCGATCAAGTGACGGGGCACGGCAGTGGAGAGGCGGTTGTAGGACTCAAAAAAGTGCTCATCGTCATCGTCGTCGCCGAGGCCGTCCCAGTTCATGGTCATCGTTTTACGGCGCTCCATGGTGGCCATCGGCGAGACGAGGTTCGGATGAAGTGGAGAAGGAATGGGAAATGAATGAAAACGTAAAATTAAATGGAATATATCGTGTTTTTTTTATTATTTTGTTATTTCTACTAGTACTAGTAAAAATATATTAATTATTTTTTAATAATTAATTAATTACTAGTACTAGTGCTACGCTATTTTTTGAAAAAAATAGTTTTTGTGGATTGAGGCTTGGGAGGAAATGAAGGGAATAAATAGAGAGGTCGGTTACCGTTATGGAATTTGGAGGCTAAGAAAAAGTCAACGTATTTCCATTTCTGTCTCACATGTTTTGCTTCTTACGTAAAAAAAGGAAAAAGGATTTGCTGCATCCTGAAATCACACACCTTCTCCAAGGACTCTTTTATAGCCGTTGGATCAATCAGATCTTAAATTGGAATTATAGATTTTCATCATACAACTAAAAATTCATCACTCAATAAATGTGAGCTTTTATATTCTGTGTTGTTGGTGCATGCTTTGCTTTACCTGTCAACGTGCTTTCATGGTAAGTGGTGGCCACGTTAGTTATCAACGGACATAACCCCAACCTAGTAATATTTTATGGCCTCATCACAATAAAAATACACACTTAACAATTTATTAAATTAATTTTTTATAATATTATTATATTATTTGTAAGGGTTCTCAAATGAAAGTATTTTATAGCGTCAAATTTATTTTTTCTATATTTAATGGGGTAATGATACGTTGACAGTATCAGGTTTTTTTCCACTTTCATTTTAGAACTTTATTTAACAATAAAATATTATGTTTAACCAAATAAAATAAATAGAAATAAAATTTTAAAATTTAGTTATGAAATGAAAGTTGAAAAATATGATAGTCTCAATTTATGTTATCCAATTGTAACAAATTATTTTGAATCAATAGGGTGTAGAGAGAAAGAAACTATGGGAAATAGGAAGGGAATTAGGGATGACCGCGAAGGAAGAGTAATATGGTTGAAATTTTTATTAAGATGGAACAAAGAGACAAAAAAGTGGAATGGTTTTACAGCTATTCAAACAAAATTCACTAATTTTGATAATTCAAAACAATAATATATCAATAAACTTTGTATTATTTTTTAATTTAAATTTTTAATATATATTATTGTATCATTAAAGTGGGTTGTAAAAAGAGGTAACCTTTTCTAAGAATGTTAAAGTATTAATTTTCAAAGTAAAAAAAAAAACCTTTATCAAAAGCAAAATATTTTGTTAATACTGGCAGGAATTTCACGTCCATATAACAATTGTGACATGACATTTCATTTAAAAGATGTAATAGAGGATAATATAAAGTTTTTAAATTTTATATGTATTTTTAACTCCTAAAAAATTGAAAACATGGTTACCTTTTGGTGGTTATTTTTTATTAAAAAAAAATAAAAATTAAAAGAGATATTTTAAGGGGTCTCAATCCTTATACAACATATAACAATTTCTTCTTAGAAAAAATTATTGTCAAATTAAAATTGTCCGTTGCTTAATTCCTTTTTGACAACATCCCCTGCACCAACTACTTTCCTGTTGCCGTGCTTGCTCACTAATGGATTCCCTTCATCCACTCCTTTTGCCTTGTTCCTTTCTTCCTAAAACCTGTAGACCCCAAAGTCCTTCTGTTGTATACCACACCTTCTTTGGTCTCTTAGTACATACACTTTAAGCATCTTCTATTTCAATATCATTCATTAGCTTTGTCGTATTGCCCTTGATAACCTTGCAGTCTCTTCCTCCTTTGCATTTTTCAACAAAGTCTTAAACCATCTTTGTTATTGTAGTATGGATCCTTTAACCTGCACTTTGCTTCTAGCCTTCCATGTCCAATTTCCTCTGTCTTTTTTCGTTCTTAAGTCTTCACTGACTTAGCTGCTTTACAACATTGATCTTCTACTGCCACAGTGGAACAAATCTCTGCATAATCAACATTGTCGATTCCAAATTCTCAACTTTCTTCTTCCTTTGCCTGCATCACAGTCAACAAAATCATTCCTCTCTTAGGCTAAGAGGAGTATTAGTTCTTTACATTTAACATAGTAAAAACTGTGAATTATTACTGCAATTTGCATTGTAGAATTGCATAATCATCAAGGTTTCACCTTACCTTGTTAATCTTATTGTTGGGCTTCTTCTTGGGTCATATTTTTACTTTGTGTAACCCTTTTACTCTGGGCCTTGTTCTTTTAGTCCATGCCACTTTTGTTTCTTTTCATTTTCCTTTATATTACCTTTTTTTTACCTTATTCACACAATAATAATAATAATACAATATCTCTTTCTACTTTACTCTTCCATTTTATCTCTCTGCACTTTTTCCCCGTGTTCTTCATATTTTTTTTTTCCTTTTTCTCTTGCTCACCACCGATCGCTTGTATACTCTTGGTGCCGATGTATTTTTCCTCATCGCATTTTGGAAATCATAATCGTATTATGGTATCAAAGCTCTTCTCTTTGAAGAGCTTTGTTGTGCACTATGAAATTTCTTTCTCTTAATTGATTTCTTGCCCTAATTTCTTTCTTTATTTTTCTTTAGGTATGGCGGAAGAAGATTCAGAACAACAAACACAGTCCGATCAACAGAGCCAATCGGCGAATAGTCTTCTTTACCTACATCCCAGTGAAAATCTTGATGCCCCCTTGGTGTCACCGGTGCTCGACCCTACAAACTATCATTCTTGGAGTAGATCAGTGGTGAAGACATTGAGTGCGAAGAACAAAATGGAGTTCATTATGGGTTCACATCCCTGCCCAGCAAAGAACCATCCAACGTATTCGGCTTGGCAAATGTGTAACAACATGGTTGTTTCTTGGTTAGTGCATTCTGTCTCCACTCCTATTAGACAGAGTATAATATGGATGAACTTGGCCATATATGTATGGATCGATTTAAAAACTAGATATTCCCAGGGAGATCTTTCTAGAAATTTTGACTTGCAATCTGAAGTAGTCTCTTTAAATCAAGGAGATTTGTCGGTTACAAAATATTTTACTAAACTTAGAATAATTTGGGACGAACTAGACAATTTCAGACCTAATCCTGTGTGTGTTTGTCAAACAAAATTTACTTGCTCTGTTGCTTCGATTATTAGTCAAAGAAAATGTGAGGATTAGGCTATGCAATTATTGCGTGGGTTAAATGAATAGGGTCATAACATCAAGTCTCATGTCCTTTTAATGGAACCTATACCACCCATTCCCAAGATTTTTTCTTTGGTGGCTCAACAAGAGCGTCAACTGGCTAACAACTTCTCTATGACCAATATTAATAGTGTTAATTCCAATCGAAATAGTGTTCTTGGTGTTTGTATCTTTTGTGGAAAAGATGGCCACACTAAGAATGTGTGTTTTCATAAAGTCAATTTTCTTGGATAAGATAATAGAACTTATAAAAATAATAGAAAAGCGTGTACTCACTATGGTAGAAATGGTCATACGGTTGACACTTGTTACAAAGAACATGGATACCCTTTAGGCAACATTCATGCAGTAATCCAGTAAATCCAGCTCATGTGAACCAGGTGGGATCCTTCACTGTTGATCTCACACACAAAGCAACATACCAATTTCCCACGGGTAACATTTATGCTTTCAATAGTATAAAGAAAACTGGAAATTACTGGATTTTAGATTTAGGGGCAACAAATGATGTTTGCACTTCTTTATCTTCTTTTAATACGTATAAAAGTATAACACCTGTTCAAATTAGTTTAGCAAATGGCCAAAATGTTTTTGCTAAAAATTCTGGCACTATTGTCTTTAATCTCAAATTCTACCTTACTGATGTTTTGTATATTCCCTAATTTTCTTTTAATTTGATTTCCACCTCTAGATTGTGTTCTAATCTTAACTGTAATTTAATTTTTTCATCCATAAACTGTGTGATACAGGACACTCAAACCAAAGAGAGGATTGGTTTAGTTGACGCTAGAGCTGGGTTGTATGTTTTTGAACATTCTACTTTTAAAAATACTGTTGCACCTCATATTGTTCCTGCTTTACATTGTACTAACATAAATTTGTGGCATCATAGAATGGGACATGTTTCAAATGAAAGATTGATTGTTTTGAGCACTAAATACCCTTATATTTCTGCTAAGAAGTTTGATGTTTGTGATACTTGTTCATCTTGCCAAACAGAAAAAGCTTCCTTTTACTTTAAGCAGTTCTTGTTCTTCAAAATCTTTTGAGTTGATTCACATTGATATTTGGGGTCTGTGTTATGTTATTTATATGCAAGGTTTTCCTTATTTTAACTATTGTGGATGATTTCTCTCGCTTTACCTGGACCATTTTTTTTGCACAATAAATCTGAAGTTCGTAATCATATAGTCAGTTTTGTTGCTTATATTGAAAACCACTTTAAAACTACTATTCAAACTATTAGAAATGATAATGGTGCTGAATTTGCTATGAAAGATTTTTTTTCTGCTAAAGGTATAGTTCATCAAACCACCTATGTTGAAACTGTTGAACCAAGTGGTGTTCAAGCTTTGAAGAATCCAAACCCTTTGAAGAATGTTGAAGGCTAGGATGTGCTTGCTGTTGCTGAGCTGTCTTAGATAGGATCTGGGATAGATTGTTTTGTTAGAATGGATGATGGCTTTAAACTAGAGGGGGGTGAATGGTTTAAAGAGGGTTTTCGCAAACTTTTAAGACAAGAATGAAATTATCTCAAGAAACAATTGATAAGGAATCCAGTTTGCCAAATCAACAAGCAAAAACAACAACACCAGAAAAACAATCGGTTGTTTTGCAGAAACAATCGGTTGTTTATACCAGTTTGCAAATATCAAAACTGAATTTAAAGAGTTTAAGGATAGAGAGAATGCATACAGATGTTTATACTGGTTCACTCTAAACCCAGAGCTACATCCAGTCTTCTCAGAAACCACTGAGGAGTTCCAATAAGCAATCAAACCTAGATCACTTACAACACAACCAAGAAAGTGACCTTGATCCCCTCAAGACACACATTTCTCTTGGCCAACACACCAACACTAAGAATGCTGATCTTGATCCCCTCAAGAA
>Ga0123342_1008602_pt1 | contig 12727 bp, 8 predicted proteins | sample Turbeawhitnodule_FD_89960 | JGI IMG/M metagenome (GOLD analysis project Ga0123342, IMG submission 89960) | Root nodule microbial communities of legume samples collected from Mexico - Turtle bean Mexico white nodule | ecosystem: Host-associated > Plants > Roots > Nodule | place: Mexico: Nepantla...
TCTACGAAACAACCGATTGTTTTTCTGGTACTACAGCTTTTGCTTGCTGTTTTGGCTAACTGAATTGCTGAATCAATTGGTTCCTGAGATAAATTCATTCTAGTTTTGAAAAGTTTGCGAAAATCCTCTTTAAACAATTCACCCCCCCTCTAGTTTAAAGCCATCTTTTCTAACAGTTACCACTCACTATTTTCACCAAAAAAGGTGAGTTTTAAAAGAAAAAAAATTAACCAAAAATATTATTTTCATCTATGAAATCACTAAGCACATTCACCTTTGTGAGTTGATTGTTTCTTGTTGAACCTCTATAGCTTCTCCTAGTACCTCCCACATATAAGACAAAATATCATTTTGTCTATTTTGTCCTTAAAAAATACGTTTTGAATTTTACAATTTTCGGAGGTGCAAGAAGAAACAACCTACTGAGTTTATTTATGGGTTGATCCTCCCTGCACCAAATCATTTCAAACCTGCACCTCACAATTATATGAAAATTTTGTTTTGCCCTTAATGATTTAAAACCTAGATTCATTAAGGCATACACACCATTGAGTCATTGTGCGACGAGTTCTTTTGGCAGTTCCAACGAGGGGTTCGCTCATTGTGCCACTGGTCTCCAATGCCGCTATCTTAGATCCTTGCAGGATCTCCTCTGCTGCTCACTCATCATCTTTCACCTTCTACTATGTTTTCTCCTATGTATTCTATTTTTGTCTTCTTCCAAAAACACGCAATTCCAGATATGAAAGTTCATAATTCATATGCCACTTTTGGATATGACCATATGGAAGCTTAACTGGACAAATAAAATGACCTTCTAGATGCACACAGAACCAACTGATTCAGATTGAGGTTTCAAAATTTGAAGTACACAATAACCACTTTTGGATTGCTTCATCTGTAAGCAAACATGAACGACTTTCAAATCCTGAAATCTAGAATATAACAAAGATAACAAGGACACTTTCGAATTTTAAATTTTATGTTGGGTACAAGCTTGAAATGATCGAAGGGAGAAACAACCTTATTTATGATACGAGACATAAGTCAAGGTACAAATAGTTTTTACTACATGCACCACCACAAATTTCTCTTTTTACTCTTAACTCAAAATTACAATTATCATCCTTCATCTAATTCTAAAAATAATCCACATATACCACACACAATTAAGTAAACTAGATTTTTAATACACATTAAATTTAATTGTTACTTTTTATTTTATCTCACACAAGTCCTTACAGATTCCATCAATTTTTTAAGTCGTTTATAATTGAGTAAAACAAAAATATAACATTATTATTTTATCTTCTAGATAATTTATTATGTACACATAAGTTATTAATTAAATTTCCTTTCTGTACAAATCAGTTATTATCACTATTATTATAAGTACAATATTATATATCATTTTCAAATATAATTTAAATCAAACAAAAATATCCCTTTTATAAAAATCAAAACCTGTTTAATAGTCCCATAAATATTTTCAATAATTTTCGATAAAAAGTGGAGAAAAACCTCAAGTACAGGTGAAAGTTTATCCAAATTTCCCCTTATTTTTTCAGTTAGTTATTATCTAACTTAAATAATAAAATATAATTCAATATCATCCAAAATAACAATATTAACTTAATTATTTCCCAACTATTTATTTATTTAACCTCATCAATAAATAATAATTCAATTTCATCCAAAATAATAATATTAATTTAATTTCACCTGCTATATATAAGAGCCTGAACTGTCATAGAAACATAGTTGTTTCTCTCTTCGGAGACACATCATTCATCATCACCAGTGCGCTTTCAGTTTCCCAAAAACTCTCCAAATTACAAAAATCTTCTAATCTTCGAATCCTCAATCGAAACCCTAATCCTGAAACCCTCGATTTTCCCCTCAATTGAATCGTTTTCGCCCTTCCGAAAAAACCCTAGTTCGTTCCTCGCTCTTGAAGATGGATATCGAGCAGAGGCAATCGGAGCTCATCGACCACTTCGTCAAGCGAGCCTCCGCGGTCTCCGACGCCGCTGCGCTGGCCTCCGTCCTTGTCGAAGCCACTTCTCACCCTTCGCTCTTTGCTTTCTCCGAGATTCTCGCTCTCCCCAATCTTCTTCAGGTTCCTCTTCTCTCACTCTCTCGGCGTTTCTTCCTGTTTTACCCCAATTTTGTTGTTGGTTTTATTTTTTAACTATTCTGTTTATGAATTGTCTTGTTTACTATCGAAAGTGATTGTTTATTGTACAAGGAGATGGAAAAGTATTGGTTTCTTCATAATTATATATTTTTTAAAATATTATTTTATGGTGTTTGCGATTTATGTGATTATTTTTGGGTGCTGCGAAATTATCATGTTCGTGGTAGACTTTTTTTTTTTAATTATATATATTGAAAATATCTTATTTTATTAAAACGCTTTTGGCTGCGAAATGAATGTATTAGAGTTTCTGGGTACTGTAAAAACTATAATGTTTGTGGATGCCATTTTAATTTTTTTGATTAAATATTGTGTATGTTTCATTTTGTTAAGGCGCATTCGGGCGTGAAATAAAATTGAGGGAATGTCAAAGGTTGTCTAAGTAACATGGACACCATGTTTTTGCTGATTTGTTTTTGTGAACTAATTCCAGTATGTCTGATGCAATTTTTTTACTTGTGATTTGTTGCAGCTTGAAGCAACCGAGAATTCTGCTTTCCTTGATATGCTTCGGTTGTTTGCACACGGAACGTGGAGTGATTACAAGAGTAAGCCTATGGATTCGCCTTTCTGTTTTTTTTTTTTTAAGTTTCCTCACTTCACTTTTTTTCTGATGGGTATTTTCCTCGTTTAATGTCATGAGATGAAAGTTGTAATCTCTGTTAGAATGGTAAGATCGAAGAGGATTTACTTACACAATGATTTCATTAAGTAATAATTAAGCCTGCTCCCTTGATTCCCCAATCAATTCTTAATATCCTTTTAAGCTATGCCCCTTTCACTTCACAGAAGCTAAATCTGATGCCTTAAGGTTTTAAATTGTGTTTGTGGTTGCTGTTTCATTGTGATTCTTGATATTTTGGACTAGTGTGGCTGCGATACTATTTTGGAGATCACATAAAACCGATATTGTGTCTGAAATCATGGCCGCTTACTGTTCTTATTTAAACCTTGACATCCTTAAAGCATCTCATGCTATTGTCATTATAAAGGAATTCATGTACATGTGGACTTGTAAAGGTACGGAAGCCTGGTTAGTTGCATATTTTGCAATTTATGATTGATGACAAGTATATCACGCTAATTTGAACTCCACTAAGTGCATGTTGTGACGTATGAACCTTTTCATGTCGGTTGCTATGCTAGTGTAAATAATATCATTACGGAAGTTCGTAAATATATCCTCATTTCATATTTGATATCTTTGCGTTGCCAGTCTGTGTATGTAAATAGTAATAAAACGATGTTTATTAAAAGGTTTACGTGGCTTGCAGGTAATGCTGACCGTCTACCACAATTGATACCTGATCAGATCCTCAAGCTTAAGCAACTTACAGTTCTTACGCTGGCTGAAACATACAAGGTATACCTATTAATAACACAAAGTTATTGGCTATCTTGTTTTGCAGTTTTTGTTTGACTTGTCGATTGAGGGATGTTAACTGATCCATTTGAATCTCATAGTCGCCAGCAACTGGCCTATGCTAGTCTAGATAACTTGCATATTTATTTATTTTCCGAACTAGTTTTGTTTTAAGTGGAAATTGAATTCTATTTCATAGGTATGTCTCAATTACTTGTTTTAGCTTGGGAATTTGGTTGAAAGGTGAATTCTCTTAGGCTAAAAGGGTGGTTCAAAGACCTGAATTGAGATTCCTATATTCTGCTGCTAGTCTTAACTGTCTTAGATTATGCCTTCTCTTTGTTAAATTTTGTAGTTTTTTTTTAGAAAGAGGAAATATCCATGTTGGTTTGGGATCACATTATATATTTTTACTTTGTTATGGTTTCCATTCCACCCATGGTTGTTTCACGAAATCTCCAATATGTGGAGACAGTGGGTAGCCCTACAGGATTCTTTATACTCCTTTGTGTTTTTGAGCTTGCTTTGCCCCCACCCTCTATGTTCCTTCATTTATTTCTATTTTATGATTTTTTTGGTTTTAGAAAAAGGGGAATATTCTCATGAGAGTTGAACATCAGGTTAAGGCGTCCTGGATTTTTCATAGATTTGCTCATATTTTTAATTTATGTATTGTATATGTTATTTACAAGCATCCTGTGTTTTTTACTCTGTAATTTTCGTAGTACTTGATAAATTTTCTTTTGAATCAATCATACTTGAATTCATATATTTTATTTGTTTAACTACTAGCAGGCGCTTTCTTAGTCTGCTGTTTTAGTTTTGTGCATCTGCTCTGATACATTTTGAAACTCCTGCACCTTTGTGGCCCTCTTTGCTTCCATATGTATTATGTGATTATGCTTTTTATGATCTCTATATGGCATTTTGCTCACTTTTGTTTAAAGGTTTAACTCCTTGACTTTTATTTAGAGGATAGTTTCATCCAATTCATCATTTTAAATATAGTATTATACTTTCGTAGAACAAGTGCTTGATTAATACCCACAAGTTTCTTTCTCCATTTTTGCAGTTTCTAGTGTCCTTGTCTTACAATAAGTTCTTACAAAATTAATTGTTTTCAGGTATTGCCGTATGACCAATTGATGCAGGAGTTAGATGTGGCAAATGTTCGTGAACTTGAAGATTTTCTTATTAATGAATGCATGTATGCGGTAGGCATCATTCCCTTACAGAGAGTATTTAATGTTTTACTGCTCAAAATTGTATATCTACACTATTATTTTCACCACTATGATTATTGTTGTTGCAATATAAGAACTCATTAGAAGAGTAGGAAGAGGCGAGCAATAACATTACATCGTTCTAATGGAAACCAGAGAGAAAATACATCAATTCTTAATCTCTCTAATTCCCTTTATTAAGAAAATATCAACAAAAGCCATGAGAAATCCTATGGCATGAAATCTGCTATAGGAAATGCTCAGTTGTTCGCAATATAAATGTTTGGGGATTCTTCCTTATATAAAGTCATTGCATATGAAGCAACTAGTTTTTGTTGTTTTATTCAGTATTACGATCCAATGAATAGCTTCTTTACTTATAAAGTGAGTAACCAGTAAATGATAGAATCTGAGAAAATTAAAGATGATTTTTTTGGGGTGTGGCACTGAAAACAGTTTCTGGTATTTGTATCTAATTTTCATACAGATAGTTAAATTTTGTGCGCTACTGCTTTAGAAAGCACTGAATCCGGTTCTGATAACAAACAAGAGCATACAACGAAATCATCTAAATGTGCAGTTCCAAAGTACTCGTGTTACACTATGCATTTGGTAAACATGTAATCAATCATTTACACTTAAAAGGATCTTGAAACAATACGGAAATTATGTTATTGGTCCTTATGTAAGACATAGTTCCTGTGATATTGACATATTTGGTTTTCTTCATTTGTTCTTTCATGATTTCTTAGTTTTCTAATCTTCCTTTGTGGTATTGACAAAAATGTCTTGTAAATAATAAATTGTCAGAGATACATTTTTGTTACTTTAGGGATTTTGGCTTCTATCTTATCTTTTGTCTACCAACCTTTTGCTTTTATCATTTTATGTTATTTTTATCTTGTCTTTTTCTACACTGTTGGATAGTCAAATTAATAAATTGGTAGCCTGAAAACAATATTTGATGAGTGACAGACATGATTTCTAATTTTGTTACTCTTATCAGGGAATAGTCCGAGGAAAGCTGGATCAGTTGCGTCGATGCTTTGAGGTCCTACCTAGCACATCTTCATCATCTGTTATTTTATTTATATTTTGATCCATTTCTATTTTACCGTTTAATGAGTATTAGAAGTTTACCTGATCTTTAAGTGTGATTTCAGGTCCAATTTGCAGCCGGGAGGGACTTGAGGCCTGATCAACTTGGGAATATGATCCATACTCTCTCTAACTGGTAATCTCTCTTTTTCAAGTAGGGCCCTGAATAATTTGTAATCATATCTATGCCATTTAGTAAGTCAATTACCAATTCTAGGAAAAATTTGTGTGAAATTTCAAATTTCTAGGTTTGACATTAAGCTTGCTTTGTGATGCTGGATGACTTGAATAGTGGAACTTGCTTCAATACTTAAAGCTTTTGGATTTTTGGACTATGACCATTTTATAAAAATATTCAAGTCTGTTTAGCATCCAATCTTAGTTGAAAGTTGGTCTAAAGTTCATATTGTCTACTTTTCCAAAATTTAATTTGTATTTTATATACAGTTTTTGATACTTAAATTTGTGTTTGAATATTCTATTTCTTTTGGTTTAGAATGTCTCAATTTGGTATTTTATATATAGTGCTAATTTTTGGGATGTAATGTATGGTGTTTATCTTCGAAATACTAAAATTAATTATCAATGGGAAACATATGTTGTCTACATCAGAAAGTCTGCTTGTTTCAATCCAAGAGAAGATCAAATGGGCTGATTCTATGAGTGAAATTGACAAGAAGCACAGGAAGGATGTGGAAGAGAAGGTGGAAGAAGTAAAGAAGTCTATTTTCAAGGTGGGTTGGATTTATTTTGATGAGAAAATATCTGATAGAAAATTGTTTACATATAATTTCATTCTTGTACTAAATGTGTTGAAAATTTCGTTTATCCTGTTGTTTTTATTAACCTCTAGGAAAGATAGAAACATTTAGCTGAAACCATCAGTATGGCTGTTTTATTTATATTGAGAAAAAGGAATCAATACAATAAATAGAAGATATTTAATGTATTCTAATAACAGAGATATGATACGGGAATGAATAAATAGAAATGCTTCTAATAATACACTTATAATTAAATAGATATTATTGATTATATATAATCAGTTCCTTATTTCTATAATTATAATAGTGTGTATTTATGTGTGTTATGAATTGGTGTTCGATTATTCAGTGATATACAGTGCAAGCTGGAATTCCATTCCCTATGATAGAGAAAAACAAAAGTTTTAGTCAATAAAATAATTCCCATTTGTATGTATTAATAACTGAAGCTTTGAGGGCCATTTTTGTTGCATAAACAGAATTCATTATTCTTTAAAAATCAAGCTACAACATTGGTTGGGGTTAGCTATGGATCACACACATAACCATGGTTTCTTGTCTTCTATTAAATTCTAATATAGGCCATTTACTTCTAAAATCTGTGGTCTGGGTGATAATTTCCCTCGTATTTTTTATGTCTTTTTTTGACCATCCTTCAGCTTATCGTCTGGTCTACTCTCCCTTTATTTGTGCTTCTATGGGCTTTCTTCATAGATGCTTAAATTACTCATGATGAGACCCTACTATTTTTTTATTTTGTGTCTAATAATTGTATTTCTAATCTTCCTATTGAAGATCTCAAATTGATATTAAAGTATATAGTAAATAAGTTAGTGCAAATTTTATCTTACATGCTGATTTTGTAGGGCTAAACATGACAAAAATCCACTTTCTAGAATGGTAGGAGATTAGTACCATCCTCTGTGATCTGTTTTGTCATTAATCTTGTCAACACTTCCATAACTGCTTATCCATTAATGTTTTCATCAAAACAACATTTTAAGTTTTTAGCCATATATAGCTGCTGCTGTGTGGTGCATTAATCTTATGTTTGGATTTGGAGTTGTGTTAGATAATGTAGAAGTATCTGCCTTAATTATATACATAATTGCCTGTTGTTCTTTATGGTTGGAATATATTGGTCGACGTGTCTTACTTACTTCGTGGCAGAAGTTACACACTGTAAGCAGGCCGACATCGACTTCAGAGGCCATGAGGAGATCTGCTCTGAATCTGGTGGAGTGATGGATTATGAAGAAGATCGAAGCCGACCAAAGAGGTAATTTGAAAAAACTGTGTAACAAACTAGTATTTGATCAGATGCCCTAATCAAAATTGATTTTCTAAGTTTACATCATTGTTCTTGAACTACAAGTTTGACATGGATATGACTGCCACTTTTGTTTTTCTGTCTATGCCTTAAATGCCTCTGCATACAGTATGTATTGAAGTCTATTCATATTGTCAATGGGAATATAGATTAGATATGGCATTATAAATATAGATTGCAAGGCTGCAATATAAATAACAGACTCTCCACATATAACCTCCTCATATATCAGAGCTACCTAATCTCTGCAAAACTCTACAAACATGTCTGTTTAGTTTAGATAATTTCCATATATTCTTCTATTACAAGACTTATTATATTATGGCTTGAAAAATGTGCAGGAGGCGGCATCCAATATCTTGAAAATTGTAGTAGATAAAGGAGCTCATTGGATGAGTTCTTTAGTTGCTTGCCTGATTTTTATTCATGGCATGCGTCCACAGAGGATATCAGCTTTTGCAGACAAGTATATCTCATCGATATTGCTCTTGTCTGTCACACCACAAAGCGAGATAGGAAACAAGGAGAAAAAAAAAGGGGGAAACCTGTTAATTTTTTCAAGGTTGTATTTAGGAAATTGATGGTGTTTCTTGAACCATTTTAATCTAATACTGAGTTATCAAGAACAAGCTGAGATGGTGGTGCGGCTATTTATTTTTGGTTGCTGAATTTATACTACTGTTTTGTTTTGTATTATGCTTCATATATGCTGCTTCAATTGCATTCTTATCTTATGTATTCCCAAAATTAGATATTAGATACATATATTCTAACATTAAAGGATGTTGGCCTCCGTCGTATGAAACTACTGCTGTTGCGCTTATGATTTGTTTGGTTAAGAACTTGAAGGGAGAAAGGAGGGTGAAATTATTTTTTTATGAAATATAACAAATGAAAGAACACAAAATCTTGTTAGGTCTCAGAATATGATAAATTAATTGTGATATTATCGTTATTAATTTGAAATTTTGTAGACTAAATTTTGTAAACTAAAAGACTACATTTTAGGGTCAATTTTACATGAAAGGTAAAATTCAGGAATCAATTTATGTCTTTTGTGTATTATTAACTAAATCAGATATTGTTTTTGAGAGGTTAAATTTTCAGTTTTATGTATTTAGTGTTTAAATTGGTTTTTTATTAAAATTATTCTTTTAGTAGAGAAGAGGATGAAAATATAATATTTTTATTTTATTCATTTTGCTCTCATCTCATTTTTATTTGTTCTGAACCAAACAGATAACTTTACGTATTTATTCATCCTACTTTTCTTCTCTCTATCAAATTAGGGTCAGAATACCTCGCTAATATTATTATTGAATAGCATAAGTGCAATAGTTATTGTACGTGTCTAAATTTAAAAATATAATCATATAAATTTAGTGAAATATATATTTTCATCAAATATTACTATTTATTTTCTAAATGTTTTATTATCAATTAAAATAAAGTATGTGTGAAAAACAGAAAAAACAAGAGAAATTGATTTTACAAATTTTTTGAAAGTATTATTTGATGATGAATATTTGGATGATGTTTTTGTTTGCATAAGCTTTCACTTGGTGGTTTTTCACTTGGTGGTTCTTGTGTGTGATAAACTGTAACAACACATGTTTATGACTTAACTGATTATTACTTGAATAAGGCACAACAGCTCTTATTCTTAAATAGTATTTTGAGTTGGGAATGTTAAGGAAATTGCACTTATTCTAGATTATACAATAGCTCTTATCCTCTAACAAACTCTTTTGAACTCTCTCTACCCTCTCTCATTCTATTTGAAAAAACTCATTTTTTTTATAATTTTAACCAATAAAAAATTATTTTCCAAGAAGTCTCTTAAATAACATATTTTTAATATTTCTATTTTCTACCATTCAAATTAATTATATTATTTTATTAATTTTTAATTTTTAATTATCATTTTTAATTTTGTATCACTTAAAGCTAATTTTTAACAAAAACATTTCACATAATCAAATTTTATTTTATTATCACCAATAATAAATACATTTCAAACTGTGAATGTCTATTAATAATTAATAAGTTCTATATTTTCATTTAATCTCAAATCACATTTAATATAATTTTTGAAACATTTATTATAAAAATTAACCAATTCCATACAACATAATAATTTATTATTTATTGGAGATCCTTGTAAACTATATTACCTATACACAAGAAATGTGTATTCTTTTTTTATCAATTTAAATTTCTAAATTTTCATATAAAAAAGAGTATATTTATTTACCAAGAAGTTTTCTAAATTTCCCCATTTGGCGTCCTTTATTTTCTTTGAATGATCCAAAACCCACCGCCACTGAAAAACCCGCAAACTTGAGCAGAGGAAGAAACGCAAGCATGAGAATCAGATAATGAAGACGAAGAGCGTAGTCACAAGTATTCTTTATTTTCTTCAACTCTTTTGGCTTCGAATTTGTGTTAAATTTCAGAGTAAGAATTATTAATACTTTTGTAAGAATTATTTTAAGAATAAAAAATCTAGGGTGATTATTAATCTGTTGACATTGTACATAATGGTGATGCATTCCATTGTTATTCAATTAGAAATCACCAAATGGGTTTTAAGATGGTTATGGTAAAAGTCAAGAAGTTACTATACACGGAGATTTGTGATTGAATGAGAGTGGAAAAGTATAAAGCCGAAGTGCATAACCTATTTTATCTTGATCAGTGATGCATTATTAAAACTCATAGTTGCTGTTAGGTTTTTATTCTTTCTGAAACAATGTAGGTAATTATCATTTGAATGTTTAGAGATTTTTAGTTAAAAATGATATTGGATAGTTGAACTCGTTAGTTTGATATCCCTTTATGCAATAAACTCAACTTCCAATATTCACTGTGCTTGACACCATCAAATATTCGGTAGATTTATAGATGGAACGCTGGAGTGGAGTTTTGAGAGTCCCTCTGCATCCTAATAGCAGGACATTCCATAGGGTTGGTGTGTCTCTCTGCCTTTCTCCGGAAACCAAAACGCTGTGTGTAAGTAATTCCTTGAACTAGAACCACATTGCTTACAGATAACAATTGAGTTTTACTTCAGATCAACCAAAACTGAGTCAGTTGCTTATCATACATATATCAGTCTTTTAATTATGTTGTAGCTTAACATTATTTCTTACCAAAGTAGAAAATCATGCAATATAATGAATGCAAGTTATTAGAGTTTCTTTTAGTAAGGGACTCATTGAATGCTTTTTATGTATCTATGAGTAGAAATCAGTTAATCATTTGATTCTAGTCATTGAAATTAATCAATGGTAAGCATTTTTTCTTGCAGATTGGCATCTTTTGGTTATTACCTGAACTGTAGTTGAATTTTGGGAAGTCAGGCATTTATGCATAAAGATTTAATTTAAACTATTTGGAAAATGTAAAGTAGTACCTTTTAATGTGGTTACAACTTCAAATTTAGAATTCCTGTTTCATTTTCATGGATAAAGATGTTTTTGAACTTTTACATTATGGTTTACCACCTTCCCTTCTGCATACAAAACACTATTTACTTAACATTTTTCTGATTTGTCAGGTACCTGTAGCCAATGCTATCTTTTTCTGTGGTGACAGAGTTGAAGGGACAGGTAACCCAGTGATTGAGAGGCTATCAAATTTACAGAAACTATCCGAAATTGTTGTGTCCAAATTTGGTTCTTTGATCAACGCTTGGGTTATTGAGGCTTCTGTTTTTAATGGACCTTTTGCTGTCTACAAGGACTTCATACTGTCCATGAATCAATATGGAGAGCCAAGGTCATATGATCCAATGGGTTTCCCCGCATCTACATCAACTGTGTCGCTCTTATCTAACTGCCTTGAAGAAGTATGACCTGTTCCCATCTTAAATGCCAGGAAGGCATGCCAACTGCTGGCAACTTAAATTTCCATATTGATTGTTGTAGTCATTCTCATCATCAACCATAGTAGCCATTGAGGCCAAACAAAATTCTTTAGCAAGTCTATTACATATCCTAATCAAGTTCTTGCTCCTTAACTTCTGTAAAGTAAGGCTCCTATATAAAAGGCATAATAACACCAATGTGCTACATGACTGGAGATATCACTTATGTGATTGTAGTAGTTAAACTAAAAAAAGTCCCTTTTTATGTCTGCAACTTGTACTTACCACTTGAACTGAATGTTTTCCATGTTTTGAATTTCTTGTAATGCAGGCAAACAAAATCATTGTAGGAACACAAGTAAATTCAAAGTCTGGCTGCACTTCTTCCTGTTCTTTCTCTCGGCCCAAGACATTCATCCTTGGATTTAGCAAAGGTGGAACTGTGCTTAACCAGATAGTTACTGAACTGGGATTCTCAGATATTGGTTCTAATGCAAATTCACCTGATGTGGGATCTGAGGATATTTACATTGTACCTAAAACAAAGGAAGACCTACTGAACAGCATCAGCGATATTCATTATGTTGATGTTGGTTTGAACACTGCTGGGGCATACCTAACTAACCATGATGTGTTTGAGAGAATCTCCAAAAGGCTCATGCAAGGAGCTCCTCAACTCCGTTTTATCCTTCATGGAACACCGAGACAATGGAGTGATAAGCGGCGTGACTGGATAAGGAATGAAAAGGACAAAATGCTGTATCTGCTTGAATCTGAAGTCCCTAAGAGTTTGGGAAAAATAAAAGTATTCTCAAGGTATTATTTTGCTGATATGCCTCCAAGTATGCAGATGCACTTTGAAATAATAGAAAGTTTAGATGTAA
>Ga0123342_1008603_pt1 | contig 12727 bp, 6 predicted proteins | sample Turbeawhitnodule_FD_89960 | JGI IMG/M metagenome (GOLD analysis project Ga0123342, IMG submission 89960) | Root nodule microbial communities of legume samples collected from Mexico - Turtle bean Mexico white nodule | ecosystem: Host-associated > Plants > Roots > Nodule | place: Mexico: Nepantla...
TAATCTCGACTTACCAACAGATTCAATTCATTATGCGCACCGGGCTGGCCGAACTGGTCGGCTTGGTAGGAATGGTACAGTGCTAACCATATGTGAAGAGCCAGAAGTGTTTGTTGTGAAGAAGTTGAAGAAGCAGCTGGGAATACCAATTACATCCTGTGATTTTTCAGAGGGAAAACTACTTGTCACTGAAGAAGAGGAAACAGTTAGCACTTCTAGCAGTTGATGTGTTATATTTGACTACTTATTTAGTCTAGTCAACGATTCAGTTTCCATGTTCCATGTTTAATTCTTCATATTGCTTCTTACCTATTGTACTTAATGACAACTTATACATGAGTGCACATTAAAATCTTCCTGGTATTTTTACATTTGATGTTCAGTAGACTGATAAGTGATAAGGTTAGCTGATATTTGTTTCACATAACCACTTATTGATTCAATTAGTTACCACTCTACTGGATTTTGAGTTTTTGCCTTAATTTTTATGAACAACTTAGACACGGATCACTTTGGAAAACATGATTTTTATGAAATCAGTTCTTTTTCTTTCCAGTTTTTATGAATGAAAAACATTTTCAGTCTCAGAATTACTCCTCTGGTGAGCAGAAGATAAGTGATGAGAATAGCAAGAGCAAAAGAGGAGAATTATGGTGTATAATAAGGTGTCCGCAGTTATGCGATTTAGTGTCTTAGCTGAGCCAGCTTTTTTTTGCCAGTCCATTGGTAAACTTTAATTGGATTAGATCTGTTCATCCGATTTAAGCATGTTTATACTTTTTATTTTTAATATTTATTAAAATAAAATTAACTTCGAAGGAATGGAACTGTAACCATAGAAAATAATATGAACTTTACCTATGCCAGTGTAAATTTTATTTTGTTTTGCCAGAAATTGAATTTGGAGCAGTGTAATTTTAAGGAATGTCTCATAGTAGATCAAATTTAACTGAGGTCAATTTAAGTCCATCTTTTATTTTTAATAGAAGTAGAAATGCTTCAGAAAATAGATCAGATATTGGATAAGCATGAGATAAATATTAATGGACATAATTAGAGGATTGAACATAGAACTTGATATTTGTCTATTTCTAATTATTTAATTTTTATGACTTGAACAATCTAACTTTTATAGTATTTGTACGAGTTTACGAGTCAAGTTTACGGAGTTCTCACGAGTTTACGTAGACTCTCGAGCTTGACAACCTTGGTTTTGTGCAATTCTCATTCGTTTTTCATCCTTGGTTGAAAGGTAGAACATCTAATTTTGGATCAATTTTCAATGGGTTCCTCTTCTAAATGGGTTTGCTTCACTCTGCAGTTGCACTGTGAATGTGATTGTCCACAGTTTTCTGGTTTCTCTTTGGCTGAATTTCGCTCATCTCTGAAGAAACATGGCTGCCAATTTCTGGACATCATCTCATTAGTATGTTTTCTTTTTTTTATGTCTTTCTTCAATCTCTATCATACATGTATTTATTCCCCTTATGCCACAGCACTGTTTTGTTCTCTAACCTTTTGCTTCTGGCTATTGCTTATGATTATCATTCCTTTACTTGTTGATGTGGTGTCCAGTTCTGAATTTGTAGTTGCTGCTGTCATCCTTAGTTTTGTGTGCCAGGGATTGGTTTCAGACGGAATTTCTTATGATGCTTTTATGGATTTTTTTGGCATCCTCTTGTATATAAAATATTCTGAAAGATGAATAATTAGAGTTATCGTTATTGATATCCTTCCTTGACTATAGAGGTGTTTAATTTTTGTTATTTATCTGTGCTGAATTTCTTCTTTTTTCTTTCTTGCTTGACCAGATATTTTGAAATTGGCACAAGTAAAAGTGAGGCAGAGGTGTGAACTGTATTTCTTGAATATGCACAAGTCATCTCTTTTATGTTTATAACTGGTTACGTTTTAATGTGGTAAGGGTGGGGGAGAAGTATAAAGTGAAAAGTATATTGTATTACCAGAGAAAGATTCATATATTGGTTTGACCTTTCTGGCTTAAATGTCTGTGCTTAGTCTGCAATGCATGAAGGGGAGAAAAAGGAATTGCCACACTTCTTGAGGCCAAAAGCCCCATGGACAAACAGAATATGAAGTATATGTATCGTGTTGATTCTTTTCCTAGTCTTGTTTAGTTTGCCTGCATTTTGATTCTCCAATAAGCAAGACACGACCTTCGAGATTGTATGAGATGGGATGTACAACAGTTTTGAATGCATAATTAACATAAGAAGTTCTAAAATAAACTGAAAATTAGGATAAGTCAGCCATTATGTCATTACTAAACCTCCCATCTTCTCTTTCTGATCAAGGTGATATATCTATAGATGTCTGGCTTGTTTGTGATGTAGGTTTATACATGTACTTTATACACCCACTTTCTAGAGATTCTGCAGAACCATGACTTAGGAAATAGAAATCCATAACCACTCCTAATTGCTATGCTGCATATCTATAGTTAATTAATTTACTATGTCCTGGGTGGATTTCTTTTCTAATGTATCCGTTTAGTATGCGTTTATTTATGTTTATTGAAAGTTACTTTTTTATGCAGAATTGGCATATATACGATATTTATCCATGGAATACATTTGTTTGATCAATTTTTGATGGAACAGACTAGACTTTTAGTGATGATCATTTACATTTGAAAAGGAAATATACCACCCATATTCCCATAAGTAATGATGCTTGCTTGCCTTTTGCCATTCATAAGTATATATGAACATGTAGAAGAGCTCTATTAGAATTTAGGAGTCTACTCAACCAATGGTGATACCACTTTAGAATCACAATGGGAATGCAAATGAAATTATTTTGTGTTAAGTTCAAAACTTTAACAACTTTTGCCATTTATTTTGTGTTAAATTCCATAACCATTTCTAATATGTTGGTTGATCTTTCAGGGTTGTGGCCGCAGCAGTTACATACATGAGGCATGTTTATACCAAGTATGTGTTGTGAACTTGTAAACTTCTAGTGTTAGTAGTGTATGGAAAAGTTTGTCCTGAAATGGTTGGAACTTCCTGTCTTTCTTTTAGATTGGGGATAGCTTGTATGTTATGTAGTATTTGTGATGCTTGGACTCAGTAATTTGAAGTTTACTGCAGTATATTTCATAATTTTTTTTCCTTTTGATGTCAGGATTTATCATAGATGCAGATTTTTGTTTGTTTTGATTAAATCTAATGTCCATACCAGTACTACTATTTAGATTAGTGTTATGCAATTATGTTAGAAAAACCAATAACCGTGTCATTCTGGGATCTGCTGGCTTCAACTACCTCATCAATTGCGGTAAAATTTATGGTGAAGTTTCCAAAATAGGCCACTAACTTTTGGATTTTCCAGAGCAACCGTGCAACTCAATTTTTTTTTTTCCAAATGTAACTTATAAGCAGACAACTGCTATGTATGTCAGTTTTGAAATTGGACAAGTAACAAGCTGACCTTTATTATAGAAGTAGAAAATTCATCTCTAATATCCAATTCGTTTATATACAACAAGGGAAATAAACAGAAGAGAAAAATAAAAGAGTAAGTGATCCCATCTTCTGCACATTTTTTTGTTTAATTTGATCAAATTTGTTTTGTTTCTTGGTTGTTGCTAACCTGAATTGCACGCCTTTTACTGAAAAAACTATGTTTTTAGCAGTAGCTAACTTGTTGCCATTGCTGATTCTAATATTTTTTATTTTCTCTTAATAGATTTTGAATTTATGTGCTTGCATTGTTTTAATGTCCAGGCTGTTTTCTTATTCATAACGCCATCTTCTTCTGACCCTGAAAGTAGTAGTATGTGCTTAATACCCTCACTAAGTGTCAACTGTTGAAAATTTTCACTTTTTGTCATTTTAAGGAAAAGTATGGCAGAATATGATCCACGCTTGGTAGCTCCTGTAAATTAAAACATGAATAAACATACAATACAATTGAACACATACATTCATGTTCACATATAAATCTTATTATATCATGATTCTCACATATATTCATACAATCAAGAAGGAATGGGCACTTACCTTGATCCATGAGTGATCTTACTTGAGAAATTACTTTATCTCCTTTGTCTCAATCTATCTCTTAGCAATTCCGTTCTTGTGACACACTTTCGTGATGATTAACAGTGAGACAACTATTATTTGCAGAGACAGAACCCTATTTACCTTAATTCTCAATCTCCATCAGATGTCGGTTTTCATCAGGAATATCATCAACTATTATCCGTTCTTCTGCTTTTAATTCTATTATTATTATTAAATCATATTTAGGCCCAAAACCCAAACTCTACCTGGCATCAAAAGCAGAAGAAAACACAGTGCAAGCACGGCTTCTTGTATTTTACATAAAAAAATTGTGTAAGATGTTAACCTATTATTTTATTTTTCTTCATGTTGACTTCTGAACGTAAGGTGAGTAATTTGTTTTCAAAGTTGTCTTGATACTAGATTTCCTTTCTATGCTGAAACCACAGATTTTTTATGCAGATGCTGATCAGAAGTATAGATATGAAATCAAGGGCATACTTGAAATGGAAATGAAGATTTTAGATGCTCTTAATTATTACCTGGTTGTATATCACCCATACCGTGAGTGTTTGATAATGATCTCTTTGTTCAATTTTTTCAATTTTTGTACACAGGAGTGTGGAAATTATGAAAAAAACAATTATTTTGTTCATACTTTTCTGGCCAGAAAGCTTGCAATTTTAAGGGTGTTGTCCACACAGCTTTCACTAATCTAATAACAGAAAAGAGAAACTAAAGACAGTATAAAAACTGAATCACCTAGTTTAGGAAACAAAATTGTTTAAAACAATTTATATGCATTCATTGTTCCTTCTGTTCTCAGTCTTCACATTTCCCTTCTGACAGAAAGTCAAACAAATACCAATAATGAACATTTTGGCAAATTAAGTCCTGTCAAGTTAAAAATTGGTGACAGAAGAACTGGTCTGACATTCTTGTCATTTAGATTATATTCATATATGATTTCTCATTGTCATTATATTGATAATTCTCCAGGTTGCTTCAGGATGCAGGTTTTTTTTAGGTGGTCTAAACATGACTCAGCCAACTTGAATAAAAGTTAATTATAATACATAATTAGTTTTTTTTAGGATAGGTAAGATATGAAGAAAATAAAAAAGAGAAAGTTGAATTTTAGAGAAAAAAAAATATTAGAGTAGTGGTGATGAGGATGAATGTAAGAAGGAGCACTACTAACTGAAACTGAAGCTGGAAATAGAAGCACATCTAATAAGGTTAAGCCATTTGGTTCACCCTCTGAGAATCTCAAGAGCAAAGGAAAGCCCTTTGGCATTCTTTTATATGATTTTTTATTTTTATTTTTAACTCAGTGCATGTGTTAAAGAATCTAATTTTTTGTATTTTTCTTTTACAATTTTTATACAAAAACTTCTTACAAATGTTTAAATTAATTAGCAAATTGGTATATATCTAAAACAATATATAATTAAAATTTATAAGCATATACAATAAAGTATTCTTTTTAATATATATAAAAATTATTTTTTATTTATTCTTAATTATATTTTAACATAGTAACCTATCTTTTTATGGTATGTAAAATAAAACACAATTTTTTTTCTAAATAACTAATCTTAATATCTTCAGTGACACAAAAATTATAGAGTAAAAAAATAAAATAAACTGAAAATGACCTTTCTTTCTAGAGTAGTTTAAATAAAACACAAATTTTCTGAATAACTAATCTTAATATCACAGACTTTAAAGTTATAGTGTAAACAAAAATTAAAATCAAATAATAAGGGTAAGTAATAAACACAATCTATTAAGCATATGTAGCAAACTTTTAGTTGGTATGTTTTTCCCTTAGTTGTTGGAGCTAACTGGGAATAACAATATAAACCTTTTTGTCGTCAATCTTTGATGTGGATATTTACCAATGTTAATGTGGTTTTAAGGTTATTTATTATTTATGTTAATTTATAATATGTAAATATTTAGGAAAAGTGATGATGAATTTCATATATATATATATATATACACACACACGTCCCCAAACAAGTTTATAATATGATTATTGAACAAGCTTTTGGAAGATATGATACCTTCCCAAACAAGCTTCCAACTAAACCAATTGTTTTACTCTCTCTTCTTCTTCCTCCTAAGAGTGCAGTGACAATGACGACAACAGTGATAATGTCATTTATGTCTTAGTTCTAATTAAAAAAGAAAAATTAACTTGACCTTATGGTACGAGCAAAAATAGTGAAAACAGATAAAAAAAAATAGTATTCACTGCCACGTGATTTCATAAAATCATATAATTTTTCCATGAAGAAAATTTGACTAAGCACATAGAAAAATAACTTCACTTGGTTATGCTTATGCTGGAAGAATTAGAGAAATCAGAATCTAAGTCAAGATTATGAGGATCAACTTCTCATGGGAAATTGCACCAAAGATCTATCATGTAACAAACAAAAATGGACTCCTCATGCTCAACACCTATCCCCTTGTAGAATGCCCCAAAACCCAAAATGTAAAAACTTCCTTTCTTCTATCTTTTCCCAATTTCAATATTTGACTGAAACGCCTATAAGAATATATTAAAACACTGGTTTTTAGTGCTTCGAACAATAGTCTGTACTTAAAGGCAAGAAAGTAGGAAGCTATTGAAACTTTTCGGCATCTGGTTGGAGGGTGTTTTCTCCAGTAGCTGCTGTGAAATTGCGTCTTTCCTCAGAGGTAGCAGTGATAACTGGCATCCACACATCAGCTGTATCACTCAAGAGTGACTGCACCTGTGGATCTGAAGCCATTGATGTTGATATCATCTCATCAAGATCATCTAATCTTGCTGATAATTTGTCCAACTCCTTGGCAATTTCAAACTATGTAGGTAAGGAATAAAACAAAAAATGAGAATGTTATTTCATTTTGGTTGAGATTATGTATTTCTTCTGTTCATAAAACTTGAAGTACTAACTAACCCTTATTTATACTAATCATAATCCAAACCAATTAAGAAATAAAACATCATAAAAAAAGAAATATGGTAACTACAACGAGAAAATAAGAAAATTAATTAAGAGGATAATCTAAGATATGATAAAAAAAAATCACATTCTAACCCATTTCAACAGGAATAAGAGAACTCTACATTGATTAATGGCTAAACTATAAAGTGAAAACCACCTCGTTAAGGTGCTGAGTTGACTTTGAAGGAACTTTTTTAACTTCTAATCCAAGGGTTTCAATTTTACAACGGAGCTCAACTTCTTCTTGATTCGTCAGTTCTTCCACCTACACAGTTTACCATAAAAAATGCATGAGTATATTATATAACCACCACTATTAAGATATATTGCATTGGAAGTTAAACTGTGGATGGAATCCAGAGAAGCAGCATGTATGTGTAATAATCTTCAATTTATGCACTATAATGACTAATAATAAGTGATTTAGAAGTTAGCAATTTGTAGAAGCAACGACCATAGATATTAAAATCACGAGTCATCAAGGTGGAAAAAGTAGACTGCTAATCTTTTTATGTTTACAAGAACATTGGAATCAAGTTAAATCTAATTATAAGAAACAGGGGATTAAGATCATAATTAAATGAAATATAGATCTCATAATACTATACTGATACTCTTCTCCACCAGAAAACACTATAATACAAGAAATTCAGTTCATTACACTGTAAATGTTTATGTGAAATTCACAGTACAGATTCTTAATGGAGAAATCCACAACTCCATAACAGAAAGGCCATATATATTTTCTTTTTGTGTACAGTATCCTCACTTGAGAGTCACAGGTAAATATCCTAGAAACGGCCTCTTCCATGCAAGGGAAAGGATGTGTATTGCTTACATCTGGCGCTCTCTAGGCCTCACTAGGTTGGAACCTCATGAATGTGGTTGCCCTTATAGTTTTGATACAGTATCTCAAATTTGAACAGTTGAAAAGAGCATCAGAAGTGCCAGTTGAAAGTGTTGATCACATGGACAATAATCCACTAATTAGAGGCTCTCAAGTAGATCAAGAAAGACTTTAAGTGAAACCATTAAAAAAAATTAAATATACGATCTTAATGATTTTATTTTTGACAGAACACAATGGTGTTGTTTGATCCATGTGGGCAACCCTGTCCAACAGAACGAGGTTTTGGTAGTCATTGTACAATATCCTCACTAATGCTCCTTCACCTCCAAACTTTGAAAACAAACAATTACTTTTATCAATGATCAATCAATAACTTGGTCCAAACACACTATTAAAGGTAGATATGAATACATTTTTGTTTCCCTTGCATTACTATTATCCCAAAATCATTCATAATTGTAACATGGACAAATGAGATACAAGGCTGACATGATGGTAAAAGTGGACGGAAATGAGGGATAGGTCAGACAGTGATTGCACGGTCAAATTTTTGGATGCTTGAGTCACGCAGCCATCACAGATACAATGAAAGCTAAGAAACACAAGAACTCATGCAGCTAGAAGAAGGATGATCAAAGAAACCATTCTCAAAAGGGCCAGGACGGTGTCTGATGAAAATTGATGTGCAACTTCATGCTTGTTATCCTTTTAACTCATAAATACCAATCCAATTTTTGTTTGATTTTTTAATAAGACTCTTTAAAGTTTTGATATGATGATATCTTACTACTTCTCACCAAGAACAATTGACTGTCCAATTATTCATTAACACTCGCATTTATCATATAAATTCAGATCATGACATGTCATAATAACTGGAAAATAGCTTTTATCTCCCGAATTCACAGATTTTAAGCACAAAGAAACATATAAAATTACAAAGCATGAGTACTTTGGCTCTAGAACGATTCTGTCCCCCATCTTCAAGGAATTACACAGACCACAACAGATAAAAAGGATTAGTCATCTAGCCTACCACACTGTTGCAGTAACCCATTACTTTCCAAGAGAAACAACAATTTCTCACGAGTCACTAGGAGTAAGACTAAGCAAATATAGAGGAAAACACACCGCTGATACAATTACATTCACGATAACAAGGAATAATCACAATTCCCGAACCTCAAAAGGCATGATGAAAAAACTTGTAAAAAAAAAAGAAAGCACAATCCAGAATGTAAAATTCAACTGAATTGAAGCACGAAACCAGAAAAGAAAAATAGCAACAGAAACGCAATTGACGGATCTCAGAATCATAAGATTGTAAAAAGTGTTACCCAGATGATAAAATTCCATAAAAATGTAAAATTGAAGGTTAATTCGAAATTGGAACAAGATATTGAGAAGCGAATAAGAAATTGAGACGAAAAGATGAACCTGGTGGAGGAGATTGGCGAGAAGCTGAAAGAGCTGAGCGTCGGGTTTGCCTTCCTCTGCCATGGGATTTGTCTAAAACCGCTTTGATTAGTGTTGTTGCTGACGCCTTCAAACACGCTCTCTCGCTTTCTCTCTCTCTTTCTCTTGTTTTTAACAGAGAGAAAAAAAGAGAAAGAGAAAAAGAGAGAGAGAAAGGGAAAGAGACAAGAGACAGGAGAAAGGGGAGACTGTACCAAATACCGATTCAGCGGAAAGAACAGTCTCGTGCGACACAAAAATTCAATCTCTAAATTTGAAAAACCTGGATCAGATATTCACGGTTAATTAGTTTTTATTTTTGATAATTTTATTATACGTAATTTTAAATAATGCGAGGTAATATAATGTTTAATAAATCAAAACTATTTAGCATGTTTATTCTTTTTCTCGAACAAGTGTCAGAAATCTAGAAAACGATTGTCTTGTTTCTCAATTTGGTCGGTCATGGTTATTTTTGATTTTCTATTTAAGAGGTCGACATTCGAGATAATGACGTACTTGATTCTTGATATTTGTGTTATTTATATTACCTTAATGGATCTTTGCTGGTGGGTCAGATTAGGAGGTTAGTCCATGTTTAGGATTGTACTAAACAGTCCTTAATTATGGATTAACCTAGCTGACTTGATCAACCCATGGCTCGTTGTCATGAGTTGGTCGATTATGTATCGTCACATAACCTTCTCCTCGTGGTTGAGTGGTGGAATTCCTGTCCGACTCACCAAATCGTTCGGTCGTGCTAATACAATTCTTTAAATTCAACTGTTCAAATAAAAATCAACTATTGAACAAAAATCAACTAAAAGATAATGAAGACATAATGTTCTAATTTAATAGAACAATTAATGGGTGAGTTAATTTTTATTTGAACTGTGTGTATTAAGAAATAAATTAAATAAACAGTTCAAATTTACTAATTGTATTAATCATGAACAAGCGAGAATTTTTTATAGTTGGATTGGTGATTCAATTGATTAAAATACTAATTTGAGATTCGGTAGTTTAATTATAGTTGAATTGATATTAATAAAATAATTATAGTTAAAATATCACGTAACATGTTATTAAATTTTGTAATATTAATATCTAAAATAAGATATTATTTTCTCTTTGCATTATCTTAATATTTAAAATAAATACAAAACTAAATTAAATTTATTATAATATTTATGTTTAATTAATCTAAATGGGGTTTTTTATCGCAGTGGGGCTTTTTTTTTTTTTTTTTAATAAAATGGGATCCGTTTCAAAAAAATTACAAAAATGGAGCAAGTCGTGCCAACTTGGCACGACTTCATATGTCGAAGTCGTGTCTAATTGATACGACTTTGACACGTCAACCTGAATTTGCCACGTCAACTTGAAGTCGTGTCAATTTGACACGACTTTATCCACGTCATTTTTTTATATCGAGTAGTGAGTTATGTAATATTTAAAATTAATTTGTTACATAATTTTTTAAGGGTGTTAGTTTTAAGTAATCAATAAATTAGATATCGTGTATGGATCATGATTGACGGTAACGTAATATATTTATTTGAGAAGTGTTATTGTATTTGGAAAATAAATAGAGAATTATTTTTGTGGATGATTCAATTCCAAATAAGCTAAAAAGATGTTCATATTATAGAACTGAATGTCACAATAGAAGCAATTGTCCGCACAGACAAGTTTAATAATAAAAATCAATTCCAAGTTTGATTACTAATTTCCTAATTTTCTTTACCTATGTATTTATTCCTTCATAAAAAATTTATTTATCAATTTAATTTCAAGTATTACATAACTTATAATTAAATAATTATAATATATATTTATTTTTAAATTTTTTTAAAAATATGACGTTGACAAAGTCATACCAAATTGGCACGACTTCAGGTTGACGTGTCAAAGTCGTGCCAATTTGGCACGACTTCTGCATATGAAGTCGTGTCATTTTTGTAATTTTTTAAAAACGGATCCCATTTTAATAAAAAAACAAAAAAAAAAATAGCCCCACAATGATAAAAGATCTAAATGGTTGTTCTTTGTCTTTCAAACCATTATCATATGTGATGTGACTCTTTGTTTTTCTTTGTAAATTTATTAGGCCAAATAAGTGTTTAGTAGTTCTATACATGTTCTTGTGTTTGTGTACATGTTAAGATCAAACTTTTCTATCCATTCTTACAACATGTTATCGAATCTAGTTATGAAATGGGTATAAATTTGAGGTTTGATTGGTCTAGTTTTGAGTCTATAGCTTTTTTCTTATATTTTTTAGAGTTTAAAAGTGTTAAAATCTTTTTAGAAATTTTCTTAGAAGGACATGTTTTAGGATTGATTCGAAACTATACAAACATTTGGATTCAAGTGTTGTAATTCCTAAAATTTAGTTGATTTTCAATTAGACTTTGGGTTCAGGAGTTAAAATCCAAAAACAACCAAGCACAATTAGAAACTAAATTGTCAAAGACCATACATACCAAAAGGGAAAAAAGAAACAAAAAGTTTTTAAAAGTGTTAAAAACAATGGTGTTTCAATTTGCTTTGCTTGTCTTATAATCTTGTACACAAATTTCCAATTAAATATATCCTTAGGGATTGTCAAATTGAATCACCTCTTTCTTAGTGTATATTTTGTCTCTAAAATTTTATTTGTTTTGATTGATTTTCTTTATTATTTTAAAATGATTCTTTTGGTAATACTAGTTTAGTTTTACTCTTTGTGTGTTTTCTTCTAGCTTTTTTTTTGCTTTATTTTTAGTCATACACCTCATAATATCTCCTATTTGATTTAGTTTTTTTTTTTCTATTTGTCTTTTCAATTCAATTTTGTCTTTTAGTTTAGTCTCTTTTAAAATTCTCATAAGTGCTTTTTAGTTTAGTCTCTTTTAAAATTCTCAAAAGTGCTTGGTGATTTGTTACTATGTCATTTGACTATGTGTTGGCATGATTTGATATCCTTGAAAAGCTTACCATATTTTTTATACCTTTTAAGCGTTTGAGTGAAAAATCCTAAACAATTTTGAGTGAAAAATCTTAGGACAGTGGTGATGAATTTTTACTCTAACCCATATATTTATATTTTCTACATGATATTTATATTTTCTATTATAAGGTGGATGGATCTCAAAGAGGCGTTGGAGAAACAAAAACTCATGAAAGAAGATAGAATGCTTGCGACACTACCATGGTTCCAAGTAGAAAACAAGAATAATTTGTAAATGAAAAGAGGAAATTGATTAAGATTAGGAAAGTTTAAGAGCGCTATTACCGGACAAAATCATTATTAGACTTAATTAGACTTAATTACAGGAATATAATCACTATTAATGAGTTTATAATTAGACTTAATTATAGGAATATAATCACTATTAATGGGTCTATAA
>Ga0123342_1008604_pt1 | contig 12726 bp, 4 predicted proteins | sample Turbeawhitnodule_FD_89960 | JGI IMG/M metagenome (GOLD analysis project Ga0123342, IMG submission 89960) | Root nodule microbial communities of legume samples collected from Mexico - Turtle bean Mexico white nodule | ecosystem: Host-associated > Plants > Roots > Nodule | place: Mexico: Nepantla...
ATCACCGCTCTTGGCGATCGTCTCCCTGACCTCTCTGCCACCTGGTCCACGTGTCACCCTGCGAGTGGTCCACGTGGTTCTCTGCTGCTGACGTCATCGACTACCGATGACCGATCGGATCAGATCTATACACTAAATTTGGTGAATGGAACATACGGTACAAAACTATCAAGTTCAAGTACATCATCTTGGACACTATTACTTCCTACAATGTTCTCTTAGGTCGCCTGTAAACTTAACACGTTGGGAGCAATTGTGTCCACCGCACGCCTAGCCATGAAACTTGCTTCTAAGCATAGGAACATTATGACAATTCATGTCGACAAAAAAGTTGCACGAGAATGTTGTAGCTAATTTGAGGGTGACCCTAGAAGAACCCCAAGTCCAGATCGAAGAACATACGAAACAAGTCGAGTGGTCGCCATGATCGACCTCGATCCTCACGTCAATAGTGGGGCAAGAATGGAGTTAAGGGAGGAGACCACCCCCTTTCAGATAGGGACCAAGGACCAAAGCACAAGCCTAGAGGCAAACCTAACAAAAATGTGATGTGAAATTCTCGAAACAAGTTTTCACGTGGACGACTACCAACACACCGGGAATATACCCAGAATGATATTCCACAAATTGTCAGTTTGCACACAAAATCGGTAACAAAAAAAAAAGGAGGTTAAAGAAGAAAGAAGACTAGCAATCGACCTCAAGGTCATGAAGTCGCAAGAAGTCGACCAATTACATGTCAGGATTGCAAAAATATGGATTTTTCTTTCAAAGACTTGTCTTCTTCAATCGAGTATGAGGACCAATGTACTTCGAGTATCCGAGATCCTGAACTCACAAGTATATAGGTATCAATAATTATATATAATGTAAACAATTCATTTGCTCTATTATTTTAATTTTTATATATAATGAAATATCTTTATTTAATGTTAATTAATGACGTAAAAAATAAATAAAATATCATAATAGTAAAAGTAAGAATAAAATAGAAAAATGATTTGTATAAACCTTCTTTGTACAGTGGTTAGATTACATTAATAAATGCCACGAACTTGGGAAGAGAGTAAGGGAAAAATTTCATTTGGTAAGTATAAACTATATAAACATCATTACTTCATCATTATTAAAACTAGTTTGCTTAGAAGATTCCCAGTGGATGATATAAAACTATTTTCTTACCACTCCAATCAGTAATCACATAATTTGGGTAACAAAGGAAAAAGATAAATATATCATCTAAATAGAAAGATGACCTATACTCACTGAACAACATCTAGGTATCATAAAACGAGACATCACTTATTAATAACCTATTACATTTATGATCATATAATTAATCAACAAAACTTAAGTCAGTTTGAAAAAATCTTGAAAGTATAAAGAGATGTATAAAACCCTATCACAGAAGCATCAATTCAAGTCTATTCACCAACCACGCTTCTTCAGAAAATCTTTAGTTCTCTTCCTCATGCGGGTGAAGACAATAACTACACAAGCCAAGATCCATGGAGGGAAGTTCACACCAGAGAAATTCAATTTCTTTAACCAATCCGGAGGATCCCTCGAAACTAGGGTTATCATAAAGATTATTAAAGCAACCCCAACCAAGATCCTTGTCACTGGTTTAATTAGTGAGTCCTGCAAAAGAGAACTTTCAGCCAACGAAAATATTACATGAATTACATGTATGTTTTTATTAGGATCACATGAACTTCATATCAATCATAGACAGATATTGATAATGGTGGTTTGCAGCATTTCAATTTTAAAAAAATAAAGAAAACTGTAGAGTATCTACATCAGTCGTAAAAGAAAATACATACATATATATATATATATATATATACATACATATATATATATATAAAATTTAAAATCATTGATCAGTAATAGGTCCTTCATGATTTTATAATTTGATTTCTAGGAATTAAATGATACTTGAGGTCCGGTCCTGTAACCCACAAACCTTGTTGCACTGAAAGAAAAAGCTTTCACAATGACAAATAAATTTAGAGAGAATAAACAAACCTATTTTTATCACAACATTCATAAAATTCTTAGTGTAAAGCATCATGAACCTCAAAAAAGATTCAATTTACAATAAACTTTTTGTAACACCAAGTATTTTAGCTTATTAAATGAAAAAGGGCTCTAAAAGAGGGTACAATAGGCTAAAACTTAAGCAAAGGAGTGATTCAATTCAATCCCTGAATCATACAGCATAATCTCCATTCACCCAATCCAACTCCTCCCCTGCCAAGTCCACCTACAACTAAGGTAACACTCTATGCTCACACTCCTAATCGCATAAATTGCTGCCTAGTCCTTTGATAGGAGAATAAATAAGAAACCTCCTATTACTGAGGAGCTTTATGTTAGAAGGAAACGGGGTACAGCAGGGACTTAAAATCCTGTGAATAACAGAACAAATAATGGAGGTTTTGATAGGAGAACAGAATATAAATAGGCATGGTAGTTGGAGGGAGGGCCATTGGATTGGTCAGTTTGTATTGGGAAGGTCCAGGTTCCTTGAATTACCTGGAGGATTCTTTAATTTCTTTCAACAGAAGTTTATTTTCTTCCCCCTGAACCAGTTTGCATCATGTTTGCTAACCTGAGCGACCAACACAGCCAAGCAGATTGAACATATAACTGCAAACTTAGATACGTATTGGCCGGCCATAATTGCAAAATAGTTATAGTACAAGATCCTCAATCTGTGCCAGTCATGAGTTGGGTAGGGTATGTTGCACAATCCAGGAATCAAACATCTCCTACAAATACCAAATAAACTTCAGAGTTTGCACGATTTCAGCTCTCTAAAATTCATTATTCTTGGATTGCCACTAACATGTGTTGGAGTGTCTTGTATCCAGATTGCCCATCATGGATTGTCAACCATTGGATACTCCAGCATCATAGAGCTGGTGGTAAACCACTCTCCCAAATAGAGAACATAAGTATCCCATAGCAGGTGTTAGGATAAGAGCTGCTTATGAAAACTTCAAATGAATTCAAGACACTCACAACATCCTAGTGTACAATGCGCACCTCTAAACAGCCTTGCATTCTTGATCCCCTCCAAATCTGAAAAACAAAAGGATCTGGGAAAAGCCAAAAACTTTCCCTTTCTATTTTCTATTTAAAGATATTTTACACGACACTTGTTTGTTCATTTTCTCCAGTTAAGATTTTTTTTAACACTAGCATTTAGTTCCACTTGCCCCATCAAATCCTCTAGACAACCAGATTATATGAAGCAAATATAAATGAATCTTTAATCAGCAGCAAACAAGCAGAGTATACAAGAAACCTCTTGTAACTAGACCTCGCAAAAGATATAACTTTCAACCCTAGATTAATACAGTTAGCATTCATGGCTAGCACATATGCATTATTGCTCCTTGGGCCTCTGCTAACACGGTCTGTGAAATACATCAATCATTGCTATGCTTCAACATACTTATCTATACTCCAATACATAACATCAAGCACTATATCGATCAAGATTCAAGAACCAAACTAACTGGATACTCTTATCCGTGACACTCACATATACACAAAAAACACTTTAGACTGTTGTTAGATGAGAAGAAGGCTGAACGGGGAATCATTCTGATATTTAGTTTGGAGAAGAATATTGACGTTACACTAAAGAAAGAAAGATCAGAAGGTGGGTCATAAGTCATGGGATTGATTGCCATAGGTTATCTTGATAAAATCAAATTTGGATTCTTATAGCTCAGAAATTTAGAAGTTCTCACAAAGAAAAAACTTAATTTTATTTCAGAATTCATATAAATTCCAACTTCTTCCAGGATGTTCATACTCTACATCATATCATTAGACAACAATGTTTCATATTCCTGCAATTTAACTCAACATCATTGAAATTTCTCCTCAATGCCAGTCTTCCTTTCCCAAATACCGTTAAAAATCTAGCTTACATGACTAACAATTACAAACTATTTGCATGGCAACCTAATTCGATTTACCTTTTCGTCAAAGATTTAACCACATGTTAGTTTTCCTTTCAAAAGTATCCATACCAACAGCGTGTTCGGTTAATTTTCATTTCAAAGTATTACGTTTGGACAATTAAATATTTCGCTTACATGACTAACAATTATAAACAATTTACAGTACAACTTACTCCGATTGTGCAAATATTCGACCACAAGTTAGTTTTCCCTTCAAGCATCCATTAAACATTGTTTAGGTATAAGGGATCTAACCACAAGACAAATGAACATAATAACTAAAACAAACACTCTTTTTTTAAATTACAAAGACTACAGTATTTTAAATCTGAACTACCAAACACACACCACCTAAAATCAAAGTTTCTAAAAGCATACTAAAACCTTTAAGAGAAAGAAAAAAAACATACCGTAGGGTCTCCATCAAGGTGTACAACAGCCCCATCCCTATAAGTCAACATGGACCTCCCATTTCTGGGGTTGAACCGGACCGGAACGCCGCGTCCCCCGGCTCGGGGATTGAATGCGAAGACCGACTTGAGTCCGTGCTTCTCGAGAATGTCCCGGACCTCGATCTGGTCCTGCTCCCACCCGCCCAGTGGCGACTTGAAAACCGTGACGGGGCCCTTGCCCTGCCGGTAGAGGTGGATCTCCACCTCCGGGACCTTCGTCCGCACGTGCTTGGCCTGCTCGCTCGTGCGGGGAGTCACGTTCTCTGGAGCTGCGTCCACCTCCTCGATTTCTCCCACCACCAGGGGCGTCTTGAGGTCGTCGTCCATGATCGGTGCGGTTGCCGGCTGAGGCGAGCAGGCGGGGCGTGGATCTGGAGGAAGAAGATAGGATTGATGTTGATATTAGGTGGAATTATAATTGTTTTGTTCGTTGCGGAGGGTTGAAGTTTTGTTTGGGATGAGGGAAAAAAAAGTTCGGAAAAAAAGTGTTACTTATTTCTGTTCGATTCTCTCGTCCCTAAACCCTAAACCAAACGCACCCTAAATTATTTACACTTTTATTTTTTTATTTAATATTTTTTATTTTTATTTTTCTATCTAACATCTTTTTATTTTTATTTCTCTACATCATTTTATTTTTTATTTCTTATCTAGCACCATTTCAAAAATAAATAAATAAATAATAAATTATTATTTTTATGATAATTATAATTTTAAATATATTAAAAATAAGTATTTTTAATGTTTAAAATAGATAGAAATATAATTAATAAATAAAGAAATGAGTTTTTACAAAATAAAAAAAAGTAATAAATTAAAAATAATTAGTTTTAATTTTTTTTTAAGAATAAAGAAAATAAAAAATTAAACTCCACAACAACATAAAAATTGAATCTATAAACATAAATTAGTATTTATTTTTATTATTATTGATGATGTAATCATGTTAATTTCAAGTAAAAAATCCAGGACATAATTATAAAAAAATCAAAGTCAATTAGTATTAATTAATATTGAACGCACAAATAATATTGAAATGTCTATCTACCCTAATTGCAAAATCCTAAAAAAAACTTAATGCAATTGTTACCCGTAATGCTTAAAAATGAGAAGAAGAAAAATGTAAAAATAAATAAATATAGAAAATAAAAACAGCAACATTACAACAGATCTTTCATGTTACGAAATGCTATTTGATGAAACTCAAAAATGAAGAGTATTGATATACATACACTAGTCAAATACTATATCCAAGTCCCGACATGAAAATAACCTCAAAGGGGAGACCTAAGTCAAGTCGAATAAGAACTGATATGGACATAAAACATAATTGAACAAAAAAATGTTCATATTGTCAAACACCAGGACACACAAAAAGAACTTGTCCCAACATTATTGAATTGTGCACTTCTCGTCATTAATGTTTCATTTCGCACAAACTATTTAATGTACCATTGAAGAAAATATTAAATAAATGATCATCTTTCATTTATTTTTCTTTTTATGATCAACATCTACTTATTTATTATCGTCTTATATCTCTTATCTTTATCTTGTTTGGATTTTTATTTTTTTTATATCTTGTATATTTATCTTATTTTGTTTTTCCTTTATTTCATATCTTATATGTTTTTAGTTATTATTTTTTTCTGTCATTGTTTATTTATTTTTGTTTTTATTTTATTTTATTATTGTTGTTTTTATTTTCTATACTTTTTTATTTTTGTATTTTTTTTCTTCTCATTTTTAAGCATTAAGTGTAACATTTGCATTAGTTTTTTATTTAGGATTTTGCATTTTGGGTAGACACTTCAATATTATTTGTGTGTCCACTATTAATTAATATTAATTGACTTTGTTTTTTTTATAAATTATGTCCTGTATTTTTTACTTGAAATTAACATGATTACATCATCAATAATAATAAAAATAAATATGAATTTATGTTTATAGATTCAACTCTTATGTTGTTGTAGGGTTTAATTTCTTATTTTTACATTCTTAAAAAAATAATTTTAAACTAAACATTTTTAATTTATTACTTTTTTATTTTTTATTTTGTAAAAACTCATTTATTTATTTATTAATTATATTTCTAACTATTTTAAACATTAAAAATACTTATTTTTTAATACATTCAAAATTAAAATTATCAAAAAAATAATAATTTATTTATTTTTGAAATGGTGCTAGATAGGGAAATAAAAAATAAAAGGGTGCTAGATAGAGAAATAAAAACAAAAAGGTGCCAGATAGAGAAATAAAAGCAAAAGGGTGTTAGTTAGGGAAATAAAAGTGTAAATGATGCTAGATAGGGAATTTACCCTACTTATCTCTCTCTATTTATTTTGTTTAATTTTTTATTTCACTGTTAATAAATAAATAAAATATTTCTAAAATTAATTTGAGTCTTTTATTTTATTTTATTTTTCAGATAAATTCTTACATACTATAATTATGAGTAAAATATAACTAAATCATATATTTGAAATAAATTATATGTTAATTCTAATAATGATTTGTATTTTAGCAAAATTCATGAAGGAGGTTTAAAGAACAATTTTTAGCAAGAATTTGCATTTTATCAACAATAAAAACTATCAACAAAAATCCCTCGTGAGAGTAACAACAAAAACCTCTTCACCTAACCAATACTTCCGAATTAAAATATGATGAACAAATTTATGAAGATATCATGACTAGTCAAAAGAACATTGATTCATTGATAATAAATTTGGAAGTACAAGTGAGTTAACTAATAATAATTTCTCAGCTATACATACGTTAATCCCAAATAACATTGTAAAGTGATTATTCCAAGGAGAGGTAATGAGAAAAGGATGAAGTGGTGAAAAGTAACTTGCCTTCTAGTCCAAAATATCTTATTTTTGTGCTCCATCAAGAAAAGAAAAAACACTAAAATTGATATAACTAGAATAGAATTACATAGATTAATGTAATTTTTTGTAGCAGCATTTTGTAGGGAAATTTAGGCGAGGAGGGCATTTTGAACTATATATTACGTAAACAGGTAAAAGAAAAAGACAACTTTGTCTAGTTTCATAATTTTAGTGTAAATGGTGAAATAGTAATATTGCTTTAGGTTTGGTTGGATTAGAGGGTGTGGGGGAGCAGAAATTGAAGGTGTGAGGGAGTGAAAGTGTGAAGAAAGAGTGAAGAAAGTTGAGGTTGTTTGGATTGAGATAGGTTAGAGTGGATGTGTGATTTAAACTTTTTTTACTTAATTTATTTACATAATTTTAATATTGTTTATGATTATTATATATATATATAACTATTTTTAATAATGATTTCCATTATTATCAATAACAAAATAATATATTTTAAAAAGAAAATAGATATTTAGAACATAGCATAAATATTAACTAGTTGTCAAAATATATAATATAAAGTCATTATATTTGATCCGGAAAAAGATAAAAACATGTTAATTTGTTTGTAATTTTGAAATTATGTGAAAATGAAGAACATAATAATGTTAATTAGAAAAAGAAAAACCATCCCCACTAATAACATTTAATCCTGGCTAGAATTTAAATATTTAAATAAATTTTGTATTCTCATTAATAAATCAAAATCTAGATTATTATAATATATAATTTAAATAAAATAAATTTTATTATTATAAATATATAAATATATTTTTAGGTATATAAATATTTTTATTTTATTAAAAATATATTTAATATTTAATATTTTTATTTTTATTATGAATATATTAAATATTTTTTGGATATTTACAATTCATTTAGAATAAAATTAAGTGATTTTAATTTATATTTATTATCATTATTTAAATATATTTGGAATAAAATATATTTAATATTTTTTTATATGTGCAGTATGATTTAAAAAAAAAAAGAATGTGAATAATTTATAGTAAATATTGTGATAGAATAAGGGTATATAAGTCATTTTACATATTTATGAATCACTTTCTCTCTTCTCCTCCTCATTTCTATGCTACTTTGCGAAGAAGCATTTGACCTCCTCTCCCACCCTTCCGCGCCCTCCCACCTTCTCTCATTTGCGGATCCAAACAGGGGGCCTTCTTACTTTCCATCTTCGCCAACAGTAAATCTGTTGAAATAAACACACGGTTAGTGATCACAAATATCTTAAAGTAAAAATAGTTATAACACTTTATCTTAAGTGAAATTGTTGACACATCTCATGCTTGATTTCTTTTACTATCATGTTTTTTTTTAGTAAAGTAGGACTGCTTTTAAAAAATTTATAGATTTGGAAAAGTCGTGTCAGTTGACACGATTTTAACATCAACCTAAACTCGTGTTAAGTTGACACGATTTCTGTCATGTCAATATGAAGTCGTGTCAAGTTTGTACGACTTTGTCCATGTCCTCAATTTTTCTTTGCGTTTTTAAATTTTTTTATTTTTAAATAAATATATATTATTAATTATTTAATTATAATTAATTAAAATTGAGTAGTAAGTTATGTAATATTTAAAATTAATTTGATAAATAAATTTTTATGGAGGAATATTTGTTGATTAATTTAGGTTGTTAGTTGAATAAGATAAAGGAAGGCATAAATACATAGGTAAAGAAAATGAGGAAATTAATAATCAAAGTTGAGATTAAATTTTATTATCAAACTTGTCTGTATGAACAATTGCTTCTATTGTGACCTTCAGTTCTACAATATGAACATTTTTTTGCTTATTTGGAATTGGATCATCCATTTCGTTATAGATACTTTAAGTGTAAGGTCTTCTTGATTGGCGTCGACGCATCATAGGGAATGTAACAAATTTGGTCCCATGTAAGTGGACCAATAATCCTGATTTCAAATTGGATTAAATTGGACCTCATAAGCCTTGAAAATATTGTGGAGACTGTAGACAAGGGTCACAAATGTCGTTTTTCTTTAAAGAGCTTGATTGATTTAGTTTTGGATTAAGCTAAGAGTGGATTGACAAATTCTAATCTACCCAGAACCCATGCTCATATTTGATGAAGACAAATCCTTGGTTTGCTTGGGATGTTCTATTTGAATTTGACAATACCTGCAAAACACAAAATATGCATGTACCAAAGGTAATTCTTTCCAGATTTCATTAGCACCACAAAACCATTTTTCACTTACTAATTTCCATAAGGAAAATAAGCAAAATCAGTGTGAATTTTTTTTTTATTAAAGCAAGGGTGCAAATCAGAGTTTTATGCAGCAGTTTAATCAAAGTGAGCAACATATAAACCAAGTTAAAACAGAATTTAAGCACACAATACAAACCATAAACTTCTCCCCCTATTTGTCTTCACAATAGATTAAAGGAGATATAAAAACAACATTAAAATAAAGATTGTTCAAATGATAAACCATAAATAGAAAGAAAGCTTTAAATTTACTTCACTCTTCTTGTTCATATTGCAGTTCAAATAGCTGATTCTGCACAGCTTCAATCTGCTCATCTAAAACTTTGCCACACAGAATTCATGATGAGCTCTTCGTTCATGTGCAAAATTGTCCAACCTATAAACCACAAGCCTTTCAAATGGAGACATGGATGTGATCCTTTCTTCCATGTTCACATTACTTAGACTAGTTTCATGTGCACCAACAAATTCATTTCCAGTAGCAGCAACTTCACCTTCATTTCCTTCTCCAACGTGAGCTTCACTTGATGCACCAACTTCACCTTCTTTGCTCACCCAAATTCCACCAATCTTGTTGAATCCCATTTTACTTAGGGACCCATTGTTGATTTCACTTGAGGTTTTGACAAGTTCAGATTGTTCTCCTTCCAGATCCACTTTAAAATAGTGTATAAATTTAGTGATTAAGACAGCATAAGGGTAATGATAGTCACTTAACCTTATGGACTTCTGCGTATGCTCCTTTATGATGTGAATCCAGTTAATCTTCACTTTATTCATAACACAGTAGATGAGCACAATGTCCTCTTTAGTTATAATGGAGTGATTGTTGCCTCTTGGGGTTAACATCCATGTGATAATGAAGGCAATGAGACTTTCATTCAGTTTCAGTCCTCCCACAAAGAAATTTCTTACTCTTGATCGAGGATTCTTTAAGCAACTTTTGTAGAACTGCATATTGTTGAATTCATCAAAAACACCAATATTCCCTTTGTTGATCCTCAAACCAGCATGCTTTAAGTCAGTGATTGCAGCCCAAACTTCTTTAGTGAGCTCCATGTCTACTCCTTTCACATGTGAACAAATCTTGTCACCAATGATTTGAAAGTTAGTGTAAAAGACTCTTACCAAAAGGAACCTTTTCAGCATTTGTTCCTTCAGAAGATTCCTCACTTCCATTAGTTTTTGTTCCTTTAGCCAGTTGAAGGTGACAAGCTTTGGATTGTTGATCATCTTCCTGCTGGTTTCATGTGGATACTTCTCAATTTTCTCATCCTCTCCCAAGAACCATCCTTATAAGCGTTCACCTCTTTTCACACCACGAGTTTTCATTCTTTTGGAAGAACGAGGTGTAGAATCCATGGAGGAAGGAGAGAGTAACAGGAGCAAAGAGAGGAAGAAAACATATTTGATATGAGGGCTGAGAGGTAATCAATGAGTTGATTATGTGAAGAAAAACAACTGCACAAATATGGTTATATAGCAGTAAAAGTAGTTACACAATTTGGCTTTTAGTGGGTTGATTTCATCAGAAAAAAATTGTTCAGAAAAATAACTGACCCACATCAGCCTTGACCAGAATTCACATGACTAGCACATGGAAAATTGACTAGTCATAAAAGCACTTAAACTTCCAATATTTATAGAATATATTCCCTTTAATACCAAGAATAACTTCCAATCAAGTTATTTTCAAAGAAAAAATAAATGCAACTTTGACCCAGTACTATTTGGAATTAAGAGAAACAGTTGTACCCAAGTACAAGATTTCAAAACAGCTTTAGAAGAAAACTGACAGAGTACAAACAATCGGTTGTTTCGTAAAAACAATCAATTGTTTTTCTACACCTGAGAAAAAAAAACCTTTACGGATTAAAAAAAACTTTGGCAGTGTTAAACAAGCACTTTGATGATTTGACAAACCATAAAGTAGAGATATTTTTCACAACAGATGTACACAAGAGAAGCAATTCAATCAATGTCAAATCAAATCATAATAAACCAAGTACACATAGTGAAAGACAAGAGTTTCAATATTTGAGTGTTTGACTCTTATAACAGTAGTGTTATATAGCATAAATTGTATTTGTTCATTAAATTAGTCATCAAAGCATTCACACCAGATTTCTTTCTCAATTTGAGGCACCATCCTTTCCATCAAAAGAGTTTAAGCAGTCATGAACTCCTGCAAGGTACAAATATCAGCAGAAAAGATTTGGTCCCTTTTTGAATTAAGGTCCATTTGAGTTAAATTGGTTATAAGAACCCTTAAGATTCTTGGGAACCCATTTTAAAATTCCTCCGGGAACAAGAACTTTCCTCAATTTACAGAATCTGATAGAATGGCCTTTTCTCATACAATAAAAATAAAAAACAACCGGTTGTTTCAAATTTTCAATCGGTTGTTTTTCTGTAATGGTTGAAAAAGGTTTTGAAAATGTATTCTTTTTCCTTTGTGGATTAAAACCAAGTCCAGATTTTCCAAAGCCACACATTTGAGATGCTAAGACATTCTCAAAGTTGGATTTTCCTTTTGAAAGTTTGTCCACAGTTTTCACAAGATAATGAATCTTATTTTCAAGAGATTCATAGTTTTTACAAAACTTGAGTTACATTCATAAGAAGAGTTTTTGTAAAAATGTTCAAGAGTTTCAAAATCATTTCTGGAGTTTTCCAACTCTTCTTCTAAGGTTTTGACTTTGTTTTCCAACCAATTATTTAAACCTTTCAACCTATTGCTTATGAGGGCCAATCTATTAACTTCTTCATGAGTTTCTTTGAAAGATTCAAGAAGCTAACTATATTTTTCAACATTAATGGAAGAATTTGAACTTACAGTATGTGATTTATGTTCTTCCTTTGCCTTCAAACACAGATTTACTTCTGCATCTTCTAATGAGGAGCTAGAGGAAGACACCTCATTGTCTTGCCAAGCTATGTATGCCTTCATGTGCAAGTTAGAAGGCCATGTGCACCCATGTGCCATGTGCTCCATGTGCCTCCATGTGCTCCATGTGCCTCCATGTGCTCCATGTGCTACTCTTTTACATTTCATTTGGCTTGCATTTGCTCATCATTTAGGTCATCATTTACGGTCCTCCTTAGCCTATAAAAGGAGGAGCCAACCTCATGTATTGGAAGATTAAATTG
>Ga0123342_1008606_pt1 | contig 12723 bp, 7 predicted proteins | sample Turbeawhitnodule_FD_89960 | JGI IMG/M metagenome (GOLD analysis project Ga0123342, IMG submission 89960) | Root nodule microbial communities of legume samples collected from Mexico - Turtle bean Mexico white nodule | ecosystem: Host-associated > Plants > Roots > Nodule | place: Mexico: Nepantla...
AGAACAAAAATTCAGTGTATAATAGAATAAGTTGAGAGGATTAAACTTCTCAACTGACCCCACCAAGATTGATGATTAAATCCTAAGGAAAAACAGAGAACAAAGGATATTTAGAGTAAAAATGAACTTACTCTGTTTTAAAATCTGATCGGGCATAAATGTTCCTTAACTCCTCAACTACAACGTGGTATGATCATATTCTAAAATAGATGAAGTTTGGGAGAGATAATTAGGAGAGAGAGAGAAGAGAATATGGAGAGGAAGAGAGAAAGAAGAAAAGTGGTACTCGGGTGGGAAGAATGTTTCTGTTGGTTTTGAAAAAAAGGCACACTGTTACAGACACTCCTCTTAAATATCTTAAATATCGTGTTCGTGTTGGACACAGAACACCAATAAAGTTCGCAATATTGTATAAACTTTTTAGTATAATTATAAAAATAAAGAATAAATATTTTTGAACTAACTATGAAAAACATATTTCTGCTAAAAAAACTGAAACATACTTATACACATAAATTTTTATTATCAATTTATATAATTCATAATTATATAATATATAAATTTGTGTCCTGCATATCCGTATCCACATCCATATCCGTATTAGTGTCTATGTTATATAGGTTAATACTCGACAATAATTTAAATATTTTTTTATATATTATTAATGCGACCTGCTTTTATATTATTTATTAAAATAAAAAATAATAGTACTTACACAAAACTAATAAAAAACTATTTGTAATGTGCAGTTATTTTTAGCGTATAAGTAATCTATATTTATTTTTATAAGTTTAAAATATAATCTATAATAAAATAGAATATGTACATTAAAATCGACAATTCTATTATTTATTGCAAATAGGAAATGACACTCGATGCTTATTTATATTTTAACAAAAAAAATTAATAACATTAATTACGTAAAAGAAAATAATGGGTGATTACTTGATTGAAATGTGTGTATATACTTTAAGTATTTAAATAAATTGTTTCTATTTCTTTAATTTTGAAATATAATTGAAGATAAAATAAAAATATAAAATACATACTATGAAAATCACTTTATATGAAATGTGTAAACTTTCTATAATTTTAAATACAGTTAAGGTAAAACAAAGAATATAAACTGTCTACATTAAAATGGAAAATCCTATTATATGTTATAAATCTAAATGAAAGATAACTTTAAATAATTAACATTAATTTTATTTTAATTAACTATTTGTTTTCAAGTTCTATAAGATTAATGTTTCTTAAAAGATGTATAAAATCATTTTGAATAACTTCATAAATAAATATTCTAATGATTCCTTTTTAAATTTATGAGGATGAAATTTTTATACTAAACAATAATTTAATTACCAATACATATATAGTTATATAAAAGATTACTTAAAATGTATTATTATTATATTGGTATCTTTTTTCATTATTTTTTTACATTAATATCATCTAATGTTCCACATGTATTTAGTTTTTATTTAAATTTGATTGATAAGTTACCCGTTCAACTAACTATAATATAAAAAGAGAAAAGTGGCTAATGACAGTTTGTATGAACAAATAAAGAAAGTAAAAATAACAGCTGTTTCCAACCACTCAAAAAGAGATCTGCCTCGTGGAAATCGTCACATTTCTAAAACAACTCTTTTATTTATTATATACACACATTTATAAAATTATATAAAACTTAAGAATTTCTTTTTAATTCACAACTGAATCTAGGAATTTATTTTTAAAACAATATTATCATCCATATCTCAGTTACTATTATTTTATTTCTTCTACTATATTATCATATGACATTTATATATAATATAATAAGCTATTTCATTACATAATTGTATGAGTTTTCTTAGGTTTTATGCATTGTTTAACTCATTTTTTAAGACAAACACGAGCAGTAAAATGTTTAAACCATATTTGTAATTATTATTTTATCTAAATATTTTGTTTTTAAATTAATTATTTATAATTTAACTTATTTAATAAACTATGAAAGACATTTTTTAATTTTTGGAGACACATTTGTCAAATAACCTAGTTATTTTTATCAAATTCATGTCAAAGTGACAATCATATTGAAATATAAGTGCAATGTTCAATATGGTATATTTAACCATTTTAGCATGTAATAATAGTAATAAAAAGTCAGTTAATTTTTTTTTTAATATTTTTATACTCAATATATAAATTATATTCCTCATTATGCTGTATGGTGAATGCCACATGTGAGTATTTTATAATTTATTCACATGGTTAAATACTAATATAAGAAAGTAAGGATTCCCAGAATAAAAAAAAGTAGACAATGATAGGATATTTCTTATAAGACTTCTTAATGAAACACCCATTAGGTCATTCTATTATGTACTCGTGAAAGTGCACCCCATATAAATTAAAGTTAAAATTTACCTTAGAGATTTGAATTCTGGAACACAAGAGTATTCTACAATACATTATTTTTTAATTTTTTTCAATTTGTTTCACATGTTAGTTAAGGGTATTTGTTTTGAAAAAAAAAAGTAGTTAAGAGGTTATGCCATTTTTACAAATAAATAATATATATAAATAAATAATTTAGATTTATTTTAATTAAATATATAAATAATATTTTGTTTTAAATGAACATGGATATATAACTACTTTTTAAATAAGTAGAGATATGAATCTCACTTATTAGGAGGTTCTCCCTCAAGTATCACATTATGTGATTCAACATCATATAAACACATCTTGTCATTCATATTAAGATGATTTAGACTTCTTATGACGATCATCGTTCTAATAAGCCATTTGAGACGATATTCATATTTTTAGGATATATTCAACTCAAATGTACTCACATTACCATTTGCTAGAAATTGTATTGCAACAATTTGAATAGAAAGCCTCCTCCACCATTTGAAGGAGGTGTAGTCATTGTTTTTGATGATCGATGTTTGCACTTTGTCAAACACCTTGTTACTAGTTTAACATTGACTTCACACCCATCAGATGCACAATCAAATACATATCCTAATTCAAATTAGTGTCACATGTATATACTTTCTAGGAATAGATAGAATATGTATTGCCACATCATCGTCCACACAATCTGGATGATGACAAGACATGACTAACATCATAAAAGGAACAACCTTATTCTTGTTTCATGACTTTGTTATTTTATTTAATAATTTAAATAACTAATATCATTTCAATGAATGCATGATATTAAGGAGGATCTTCGATATCATTTCAATGAATGCATGATATTAAGGAGGATATCCGATATCAGACAATACATATTGACTATAGAGATGTGTACTCCAACATGGAACATAATGCATTCTAATTAGCCCTCACACCATAAATGAAAGGCTTGTTTACACCAAATGTCGAATGGAACAGGCTTTATTTTAAAATTAAAAAAATATATTGTACAATAACTTTTAATTCTTAACGAGAATTATGCTAGATTGTGACAAAAATATTATACGCTTATTTTATATGAATAGTGATACCTAACATGAAAACTTTTATTTAAAAAAAAATAATTTGTACTAGGCGATTTACAAAAAATAAAATAAAAATTCTATATTATGATAGTTTGTGACAATCGTATTGTGTGCTTATTTTATATAAATATTGTTATAATTAAAAAATTAATTTTGTATTAGGCAACTTACAAAAAATAATTAAAAATATTAAAAAATGATGTATTTAAAATGTACAATATGAAATACATAAAAGAAAATATATTCCCTGTACATTGCAGAATACAAATTTCATAAGGTAAAAGTGGAATTTCAAATTATATGCGGTGCAGAATGATACCCTCCTTGTTGTTCTCATTGTACATTAAAAAAAAACATAGGGATGCATATCTGTACCTCTTTCCTGATTATATTCCAATAATAAAAGTAGACGATGAGAAAGAAAAAATCCATGCACAATTTTCACAACCACATAAAGAATTCCTACTTCTTGCTTCAGAGATACAGAGGGATGGCAAGGTGCTCATGTCAGTCCAGATTGAGATCTGAGCATAATATTAACATAATACTTATGAGGATCCAGATAGGTCCGACACCTTTGGAGTGCAAGGTCATCGATACAGCAATATGGAAAATTTTAAAAATTATAGAACTCAACACAGTCAGAATATATTTCATGAAATTAATCTAATATTAATATAAAATAAAAACACAAGAGAGTATTCATGTTTTAAAAATAAGCACAAGTCATTATGAACAAGATTAAATACAAAAAAATAATAATTACTATGGTATTCAAAATAGTATTATATGAAGTTTACAAAAATAAATGTATAAAAATATAAAATTACAATTACAAGCATCGAAGTGTTTATTCAATATCTGATATAAAGACATCTAATCTAACATAGTTCTGAGACACTACGGCTAGGCAACAATATTCACGCTGTTTGCATAAAAGACAAAGGGCTTGCCATGACTTATCAAGTAGCACACACTTCTAAAATATCTGTAACTCAGAACAATGATATTTCTTTAGAACTGAAAAATAACCAACCTGATAATTTCTACTGATTTTTCTTAGAACTGGGTGTTGAAAAGGATGATCTTGATCTGATTTTTTTTGTTTTGTTGGTATCTGCATTTGAACTTCTAATAATGAAAAGGAAAGTTTCAACAAACATGGCACCAACCAACCCCAGAATTCCTCCAGCAGCATTCTGGAAATAGAGACAAGACAGGAAGGAAGGAAGAAAAGAAATGAAACGAAGAGGAGATGAGAGCTCAAAACTAAAACACTAATCAAGGATAAATGAATAGTAATGAAAAGCATATTTTAGACAGTACCATGGCAGGACTGTGATTAAACAAGGCTCTAAATGCAGCATATCCAATAAGATAGCCAGTAAACATGGTAACCACAACATGCAAACCTGGAAAAGTTAAAGAAAAAAATATCAAATAGAGATCTACTTCAGAGAACAAACATTATATAAATATGTGACATAAGAGATAATAAATGTGGCAAATCACATCCCTAGAAAATAGAGGAGGAAAACAGACTAAAGATTTCTGTCATCTAAATTGAATTTATTTCTTTGTAAGAGAAGGGAACAAAAGGGCTAACTTTTAATTAACATCACTACTCCAATAATCACCAAAGAAAGTCTTCCAGCATAAGAAAATTGCAGGTCTTGAATTACTCACTGACAGTCACCAGCGGCAAAATCAGTATTTATTTTCATAAGGATTACAAGTTACCTTGGGAAAGGTAAACATAAAAATGATCTAACTAAAGCATAATTGAAGTTGCTAATTCTAAATGATACTCAAAAGTTTGACTATAATCTTATATCTGCACAGCTTTTCAGTTTTCAACCATCAAAACTCTAGGTTTTTAACATTTGTTATGCAATCATAAAAAAAATTCGCTTTTGAAATAACAAAAGAAATCATATTCAGTGTAATTTCTAATTGGATTACAATATAAATCTCTTTATACTGACAAAAGCTTGAAATTAAATTCTGTTATAATCATACAAATAAAGAGCAGATCCAATATAGTCAAGAAAATCTAAATTATATATGCACTATTGGGAATGTTTATATTTATTTCCGTATCATTTTTTATTAGAGGATATTAAATCTCCTCTATTAATTGTATTTATTCCTTTTTCCCAATATAAATAAAGCATCCATGTTGTCTAAAAAACACACTGTTTCAGCTTAATGTCTCTCCCATATATTTAACAAACTCAAATATGAATATCTTGTGACTATGTATATAATAAGTGCTGTAGTCTGTAATATGTTATTGGCCACAGATAACTAACGTGATCATTAATCCATCAGTACCATCAATAATAGCCTATCCCTAACAGAAATCAATTCCACTGAAGACAGGAAAACAGGCAGAGAAGATCTCACTATCAATTCCAGAAGAATATTTCTTCACATGTAGTTAACATTAACAAGCATTGAAAAAGAAAGGCTAGAAGCCATATCTATGCATGAAGTATCGTACATTCAATGTGTAACAAAAGATGAAAGTGTAATATCTCCTTTTTACTTACCTTCCTTTGCTGCGTTTTTCTTTACTACTTTCATACAAACATTACGTTTTACACAGTCACTGTCCAGTTCAATTGAGAAACATAAAACTGTAAATATGTTACCATTGATGTACATAAAACAACATTAGACTGCACTCAAATTACATTTTTGCAGCAATACAAATCACTTTTGAATCCTTAATGAAAAAAAAAACTAATTACTAGTAAAAATTATAAGAAATTCCGAAGCCAATCTGCATTATAGTGTTTGATATTACTTGGTTCTGCAACAAAACCTGGTACTGCGAAATGAGATTGTAAAGCAAAACAACTACCCATTCAAGACAAAGGTGTTCAAACTAAATGAGCAAATTAAGCATCAGAGCTTGTTAGTTTAATTTTTGATTTGATACATTTTAAATGCTAAGTTTTTTACATTGTTAACAAATTAGAAACCGCTCTAGATATAATTTGTAAATTTGTTATGATAAAAGTCATATCTTGACATCAAGAGTGATTAGTGGCATTGTAATTATGATGAAAGTAAATATCTTAACATCGACAGTAATTAGCGCATTGTAATTAAAATTCATTTTATATATGTATCGACATGGTAAAGTAGAGCTCGGCATAGTTGTTGTAGGGGACTGAAGTGAAGAAGAATTTACCAAACCCCAATTGATCCTTGTAAGAAGAGAATGGTTCCGGATCATCATCCCTAGGCGGTGCAATATCCTTCACAAGTTCTTGATACGCTTTCCGCTCCGCTAAATCTTCCAGCTTTTTCAGCCTCGCTTTCAATTCTTCACTCTTCACACCAATATCAATAGTAAACATAAAATTCAATCGACCAACAAATTTAGGAGCCAAAGAAACATGAGGGAATCATAATCTAATGGAATTGGAAATTGGGAACTTGAAACAGAGAGTAGGGATAGAAAACTAACCTTCTCTCTGGGCTTAGGGCTGCAGAAGACGAAACGAGTGCCCGAAAAGAGTCGGGTCAAGTCTGGTCTGGATGATGGATCAGAAGCCATCCAAACAGCGCGAAGTGGGGCGTAGGGCACCTCCGATTGGAGGAGCAGGTCGGAGGATGTTTGGCGAAGTTCATCGGAAAGAGTCGAGTCTTTCGACGCACCGGAGAGAAAAACCCGAATCGAGGATGTGGTGGATATAACTAACCCGACCCGGTTTGACTTGTCGGTACCCATTGCTGGATTCTCTGCTACCACTGTCTCCCGCACGCCATTCGCCAGTTATATACTCTCTTACAACCAACAAACCTAAGTGAAAAAAGTACACCGGTGACGCAGAGCTAGAACTTTGGTCGCGGAGAGGGTGCGTGCCGGTGGGTGGCGGTGAGATTATGGTTCCGTGTGAGTTGAGTGGGAGAGAATTGGGAAACGGAATCTGAGTCGAGATGAGATGGGTGGGGCAGGACAATTGGGTTGGGCTGGGTCTAAGATGGGGTGCGGAGAGAGATGCGGGGATTGTGCTTAGTAAAAAGACGTTAGTGGACTTTCCTGTCCATCAAGGATTCAGTCAGGCCATTTCTTTCTGCACACTCCATATTTTCCATATGTACCTCCATGGGAGTGATAAAAAGACCAAACAGTCCCCTTGCCGTTGTCACCCCCTTGCTGTCACCAACCCCTTTGTTTGTGTTTTGTCATAGAGATTAAAATAAGAAAGTATTTCATATTGCATAGTTCAAAAGTTTTATCATTTTTTGTCATAAAAAAACTTTTTGATTGTTTAATCTAGAAGAAAGTCCCAAATGTACAATTTAAAAAAAAAATCATACAAAAAAAAAATTCAAATTTCATAATCTAGAATTAAATAAAGCTTTTGAATTACACAATTTCGAAAATAAAAAAGTTTTAAAATTATCCAAAAATAAAAAATTGAATTTTAAATTATATAAGTTTTTTTATGAAAAAAAAATTGCGATGCATAATCAGAAGTCATTTTTATAAACCACAAGGAAAAAGAGAAAAAAATATATATTTATTGAAGGACTGAAAATTATGAGGTTAAAAAATAATGTCATTCAATCATCAGGTAAAACTTTGATCCATTGCCAAATTTTACTATTTTAGTAGGTGGGCAGATTTGGTCATGGATTTGTCTCACTTGACAACTCTAGAAATAAAATATTAATTGACAAGTTTATTTATTTAATTACAAACTTTCGTATAGTATAAATTTTGTTATAATTAGAAGTCTAATTACTTTTAGATATGTTCATATTCCAAAATCTTATCTTATAAAAGAAAGAAAGTTTGGGTAAAATCTGCCTACAAAATGTTAGTTTATAATATACATGAAGTCAAATAAAAAACTAATGAACATAATGAAAAATTTATAATTAATAATTGATAAACAAAATGTGATTGAATAAAATTAGATGAATACTTTTATAATCACTTAATATTTTGAAAAAAAAACATTAAATCCCGATATGATTCATATTGTGATTGAGTAATATATCACAAATAAAAAACAAGCTAAATGTATATTTAAAATATTGTAATCCAAAAAGAAAAGTATTCACAAATCTATCCCAAAATTAAATAAGAAACAATGGAATTAACTCTTATCAGTATTAGCTAAACAATTGCGGTAAATATAATTATTTTGGGTTTTAGCAGAAGTTTTCATTTAAGAAACAGTATCAGTTGAGAGACAAATGTTGAGCATAGGAGTAAGTGCACCATAAAAGCAAGAATGAATGACAAGATCAACAAAGACATTTCACCCTGTTTCAAATCTTGAAATGCATAAGAAATAATAACATAGCAAAAAAAATCACATTCATGTAACTGCAAGCAAATTCCCTGTCAAACCAAAGCCATCTCACTGTCAAACGTAGTATTAGAAAATACATTTCCTTCCAGAAGTTATTATCTATCTATAGATGTCAGGAAGTAGGAACCAGCTCTTCTTCATGTTTGAACTGAAATATTGCTCTTGTTCTCTGAAGAACTTTGTTTCCTTTCTGCTTGCAGAGACCGGCATAATGATTCAAGTTTTTCTTTCTGATTTTTTGTTTTCTCCAATTGTTTCTTCAAGCGCTCACGCTGCTCAGACAATAATTTCGTAAATTTCATAGATGTTGTAGATAAATTAAGAAAGTTATTTTATGAAAAAACAATAATACTATGAGCAATGAAAATGCCAAAAAAATCAGTGTCCGAAGCTTAATGAAATATAAATAAAATATATACAGCATTATATAAAAAAAAAAAAGCTTAACCAAGAAACATTCTGTGCAGCAATTTTTCTAACATTTCAATACATGAAATGTTGGAAGCTTTCATCCTGTGAAAAACAAAGGGCTTAGAGGTGGATTACAAATTCACTCAGTGAAGCCTTAGCAGGGAACTAAAAAAATTGTGCGTTAACAAACAGAGCATGATTCATATCTATGCATCCGCTTAAAGGAGAGTGCTACAGAAAATGGCATGTAATAGATGTTTGAAACATGCTAGGGTACTTGAGCATCTTGGGTATCTTATAATTTCTCCGGGTACATGCATATGTTAGTGTGTATAACACAATTGAGGCCAATTAATCTCTTTTTCTTTGTCTCTCTTTCTTAATTCTTATAAGATGTTAAAATGGTAAATGCTCAAGAACAGGAAACATAAACCATATACCTCATCAACTAACTCTATAAGTATAACATCAGACTTCTCAGATTTACTCTTCAAGAATTGATTCTCCTTCTTGAGTTCCTTGATTGATTTTGCCATCTGGTTGTTAACCACAATAAAGGAAAAGATAGGACTTTAGAATTATAGTCATCTGATATATGATTAAGAAAAAATTACTAGTCTTGAACAAGTAAAATATGCAAGAGAAATTATGTTTACCTTCTCAATCTCTTGTTTGAATGTTTCAAAAATCTCATTGCTCTTTGACAATGCTTCCTGAAATTCAATGCATGTGTCAAGCACGTGTGATCAGAATAGTGTATGAATGGGGAGATCGGCCTCAGGACATTCTAAAAGAGGCCTTGAGCAAGAAGCAAAGCCAAAGCCAGAAAAAAAAACCAAAAAGAGAAGCCAAGTTTTACAGTTTAGTTAAACACTTTTATAAGCACTTACAAAAGAAGAAAATAAATTAAGCTTATCCTGTAAGCTAAAATTAGTTTATAACAAGTTAAATCAGCTTTTGGAGAAGCTAAATGATCTTTTAAGTTTGTTATCCAAACAGCCCAGATGTACTCAGGAAACAAAGTTATCAATGACATGCCTAAAAGCAAACAGTTGAAAGGAGGGTCAAGTCAGTCAAATAAAGACCAGAAAATAGCATGTGCGGAAACAAGAATGATCTTTGTCTTGCACCAGTTGACTGAGAGAGAATCAGAAGATACAGAGTTTGTGTAAGATTTTAAAAATTATTAATATCTGGGAAAACAAAACCAAGCACAAATAACTACAAATATACGATCTTCATTTGTGTTCAATTGTCATAAAAATAAAGAAAGGATGTGAAACCAAAGTCACGATTAGAGCAAGACATTTATGAATCCAACCACAAATTGTTTATCTCCACATCAAATTGTTACAAATTACAAATATTTAGCAAACCAGGACCTTTATGCAAACAATGAGCATATTGTAGCAAAAGAGGCTATACATTTAAATTATGACAAATAAAAATATGAGAACAAAAATAAAACCTGAAATTGTTGGAATTTTTCTCCATCAGTTGTCAGCTGCAATCGTAAACTCTTTTCAGTTGCTAATAACTGAGATACTTGTTCTGCATATAATTTTATCTGTGATTGTTCCTGAATCAATTTTTCTTCGTGTTGCTTCATTTTTAAATCAGAAAGCTGTAGTTCCAAAGACTTTTGCTTCAACTGTTGAAGAAATACAACATTAAAGTGAATAAGTTCCAAGAGTTTATAAACACAACTATATCACCAATGTCAACCACAAGAAAAGAAAAACCATCACCTTCTGTGCATATTGTTGCTCAGAGAGGTCATATTGTTCAGCAAGCTGCTTTAGCTTGTTTCTTAACCTGTATTGACATTTAAGGCAACTTATTTTGTGTTCATCACAAACAATTAGAGGAAGGAGAGGGATCAAATCACACCCGATACAATTTTTACCAAATTTAACACCGATTAATATTTTCTATCGGATAATGTTTTTTCAAGATTCACCATTAGATTGAAAATTCCTTTTGCAAAGTTAATAGATACAAAATTTATATTACTACAATTATTTAATATTTCCTTTATATAGATAAAAATTGACACAATGTATACTATTCAAAATATAATAAAATATGAATCACTTTATAACATTGTTATTGTTGTTCTTTTTTAACAAAAATTGACATGGATAATCATGATGATGTGAAAATATAATTTAAAGGTTGGATAGGAAAAATTATTTTTATATAAAGTTATTGAAAGTGTAATATTTACTAAAAGTTACATTAATGCAATATTTGATCTCTACCATTAGAGGATCCATCTATAAACATTGCCGGCATTGCTTATTGTTTTAAACAGAGCAAATGTCTAATGGCTACTATGGGAGTTACATATTTTTAGTTTAGACTAAAAGTTCCTTTCACATAGATCATAGATACAGAATTTTATATTAATATAAAATTATTTGTTGTATCGTTTATATATAAATCAATGTAATGTATACTATTCAAAATATGCTAAATTATGATTCATTTGATAATCTTGTTATTGCTGTTTAATTTTACAAATTTGAAATGGATAGTCATGATATGAAAATATAATTTAAAGGTTAGTAAAATTCACTTTTTATATATTAATGATGGGGTAATATTTAGGAAGAGTTACTTCAGTGTAATTTGATTTTTGACCTTAGAGGATCCTTCTATAAACAAACATTGCAGAGCAAATGTATAGTAGCTATTCTTGGGAGTTTTGGGAGTTAAATATTTTAATTCCCCATTAATGTAAATCAATCTGAAATGATTATAAATAATAGGTACTGCTGAGTGCTTCTAACACTAAAGCAATCTAATCAAATTATTGTTACCCAGCACAGCAAAACCCAATAATTGATAAATCAAGAATATGGGCAACTACGGGACTGGGGAGGTCAGACGAAGCAGGTGTAGACAAAAGCAATATATAATTACTGTAGAGTATTATATGAACATAAATTGCTTTAATACATAAAAGTTTGATACTGTTGACACAATGTATAACAATATTTCAGGTTCCAAGATATTAGCAAGAAATTTGCACGTAGCCTTTTTTTTAGATTTCCCACGGGTTGCAAACACAAATGTAATAACAACTTACTAGTTAGCAGTTTGGCCCTAAATTACAGAGTTTGATATCCAAGTTTTTCTTTCAAAGGACACTAAAGAGTACATGTTTATATTCTCATTGGTGGCCAACAAAATTATGTTGTGAAAATAGCATTTAAGAGTACAAAAGAAAAAGTCTACAGTGACATTACCATCTATAGTGATGAACCAAAATTATCAAACCAAACACAAATGGAAATTGTTGCATAATCAGGAGAATTATGTTATAATTAAGTGCAGATTCATTTTATATTTATTAGGACAAATTTGTTAGTGATTTGATTTTATTTGATTTGTACAGCTTTAAACACTCATTATTTCTGGCTTTCATTGCCTATTATTTCTTTCTTTAATTAGGTTGTAAAACAGTCTAT
>Ga0123342_1008607_pt1 | contig 12720 bp, 9 predicted proteins | sample Turbeawhitnodule_FD_89960 | JGI IMG/M metagenome (GOLD analysis project Ga0123342, IMG submission 89960) | Root nodule microbial communities of legume samples collected from Mexico - Turtle bean Mexico white nodule | ecosystem: Host-associated > Plants > Roots > Nodule | place: Mexico: Nepantla...
TCTCAAGCAAACTAACTGTCGGCCGCGGACAAAGTTCCTGCTTCAGACTCCACTGCGTCGAATGACGTTGGAGATTGCGGATGGCAGCCATTTCGATGCCGAATTGAGGCCCTATTGGAGACATCGACGTTTCGCGCGGAACCGCAAACTCAGAACGCGTATTTATGGGACGTTCTTTCCAGGGAGCACTATGATGGCAACCCGGTCAAAGCCACGGCCTCCTGCTGCCTTTGGCGAAGTGGTCGCAACGTCAGGCCGTGTTGGTTCGAGAACGCCGCCCATCGGGGGACTTCAGTTTTTACGCTTGGAAGGCCGCATTCCAATCGAGGTCGTGCTGGCTTTCGCCAGGACCCGTGGGTTCTCCACAAGGCGCAAAAGCAAGTTCCGTTTTCTCTTGTGCTGGACAAGATCTACATCACTGACAAGCTTTGCGCCGCCCTCGCGCCGCTCCAACGTGATTTTGCGGCTATGGAAGGTTTCGAGCTCGGCTCGATGCGCTACGCTTATGATGGTGACCTTCGGCAATTCGTGGATCACCATCTGCATCATCTTGTCCTGGCTCTTCTCGTCGAGTGCTGACGTTGCTTCATCCAGCACAATGATATCAGGATTGTGTAGCAGGAGGCGCGCAAACGCGAGCCGCTGCTTTTCGCCACCTGACAGCGTCTGGTCCCAAGGCGCATCCTCCTCGATCTTGTCGGTCAGATAGTCGAGCCCCACCTTGTCGAGGGCCGCCTTGATCTTATCCAAGGTCCAGCTATCGGCGGCGCCGGGATAAGCGACAGCACGGCGGAGCGTCCCGACAGGGATGTAAGGCCGTTGCGGCAGCATGAAGAGTTGCCTGTCGGCGTGGAAACTGACGCTGCCGTCACCCCACGGCCAGAGACCTGCGATGGCCCGCACCAGGGTGCTCTTGCCCGAACCGGATTCACCGGCCACCAGCACCCGCTCGCTTGGTTCGATCTCGACCTGGGTTTCCTTGACCACGGCTGTACCGTCGTCAAGCGACACGGAGAGATCGTTTAGACTGAGCATCACATCGCCTTCCGTTTCACCGCGCTTGATGCGTCCCAAGTCGTTGCTCTGTTCCGCGCGCTCAAGCCCGTCGAGTGACATCATCAGCGAAGCAATGCGCCGTGCGCAGGCATTCCAATCGGCGAGACGAGGATAGTTGTCGACCAGCCATCCGAATGCGCTCTGAACGATGGCAAAGGCGGAGGCCGCCTGCATCACCTGTCCAAGCGTCATGCTGCCTTCGAGAAACTTTGGAGCGCAAAGCAAGACGGGCACGACAGGCGCGAACAGGCTCGATCCCTGCGACACAAGCGCCGTGCGCATGTGCTGGCGTGCAAGGAGCGCCCACTGCCTGAGCACATTGGTAAAGGTCTTGTCGAGGTCGCTACGCTCTTCCTCCTCGCCGCCAAGCAGTGCGATACTCTCGCCGTTTTCCCGCACATGCGTCAGCGTATAGCGAAATTCCGCTTCCGTCTGATTTTTGACCTCGGAAACGTGCACGAAATTGCGGCCGATGACCGCCATCGAGCTGGACGTGATCGCGGCGTAGAGCACCGCAGTGATGACGAGGAAGCCGGGAATGGTGACGGTCGAGCCTGCGATTGTCACATGCATGGCTCCACCGATCGTCCAGAGCACCACGATGAAGGTCGAGGCCGACAGGAATGCGGAGATGACGCCGGCGATGAAATCGACGGGTGCTTCGGTGGCAATCCGCAAATCCTCCGATATGCGCGCTTCGGGGTTCTTGTGGTCGCCGCCGATGAGGTTCAACTGATAGTAACGGCCGTTCGCGAGCCAGCGCGCGATCACTGCGGTCGTGAGCCAGGAACGCCAGCGGCGCTGAATCATCATGCGAAGGGCGACTTGTGTAGTGACGAGGATGATACTTCCGAGCACGAGTGGCAGGAATACGACGCTCAGGAGATATACGGTGCGGCCATTGTGCTGCTCGAGGGCGTCAAAGATCGCGCGGTTCCAGAGATTGATTCCATACTGGAAGCCGACATTGACGACGATCAGCGTCAATAGCCCGAGTGAGCACGGCCACGCGAAGCTGTCGCCGCCGCGGCCCCAATAGCCGCGCGCGCTGATCCAGAAGCGCGTCAGCAAATATCTCTTGCGCGCCTGCTCCGCCTCCTCAGCCGTCAACTCCGGATCGGGCTCAACGACATTTGGCGGCGGCGTGACTTCGACAGTCGATGCCTTCTCGGGACGGTCTGGATTGGCGCCGCCGACCGATTTCGGATTGATTTTAGCGTCGTTCATAACCGCGACAACGGCTTAAAAATCAAAAGGTTTCATGATGTCGCTGTCAGCATCAGGAGCCCCGCTTCATCGCGGAAGCGCATGCGGATTTCGTGGAGAAGCTGGAAGCCGGCGAGATCGACACAGAGCCAAAACGCAAAGAGCTCCTCGGGCCTTACGGTGAAGAGCTTGAGGGCAAAGACCTGGAGTGGACAAAATTGGAATCGTTGGTTGCGGGGGCTCGCAACCAACGTTTCCTGCCATTGGTTGAACGGCCCGTCCCAAAGCTAGCGGCTTAGAATGCCGACGGTCACCGTTGGTGGGCGTGCATGACGGTGATAATCTCGATGTCCCGACTGACACGGTACGGTATAATGTAAGAGATATCGGCCAGCACGACTTCACGTGTGCCCTTGATGCGGCCCGGCCGCCCACTTGCGGGCAATTCGGCTAGCATATCCACGGCGGTCACGATCCTGGCGATCACCCGAAGCGTCCAGCGATTACGTTTCCCGCTCATGATTGACGGGCAGACGTGACGTACTTCCCAACAACCTTTGCCACGTCTTCGGCGCTGGCAAATTCGCCACGATCGGCCTCACCCAACCCGGCTTCGATCTCGGCAAGCTGCCACTCCTGCTGCTCAACGAAAGCCTCGATGGCCTCGGCAGCCATATAGGCACGGGAGCGATCCAGCTTTTTTGCAATCTTGTTAAGCTTGCTCGCGGTTTCATCCGAAACCCGCACGGTAAATGCAGCAGTCATGGCACTTGTCTTCCTGGGTTCACGTTGTATTGGTGAACCCGCGTGGTTCGTCAAGGTTCTGCTCATGACGAGGACTTACGTTTCGATGAATAAGCTCCGGCCGCGCCGGGGATGGGAGTGGCCGGAGAAGGGACTGCTCCCTTAGGAGGCCGGGAAAGTTTTGATAGTCTTTGCAACGTCTGGCTGAGGTGGCAGGATTTGCTCTTAACTTGCGGCTTGGCCTGTCTCGTGCGGTACCGGAATTTCTAAGGGCAGAGGGTCGTATCGGGCTGTTTCGTACTCCTGCGCAGAGTGGCTGTTGCCGCGCTCATCCTGGCGGCGACAATTTGGAGCTGAGAGGCAAAACTGATATCCGTAACGGGCTTTGTTCGGGGAACTCACAAAGTCCCATTGTCCGCGTTAGCCCCGTGCCAGCAGCGCCTCATCCTTGGCCACGCCCCGCTTGAAAGCGTCTCTGATCACCAGTTTTCCGACATAGTCGAGAAACGCCTGACGCGGTTCCAGCGTCTGAAGACCAAGACCCCAACCAATATGGGATCCGACATAGATATCTGCGGCGGTGAACCTGTCTCCGGCAATGAACGGATGCACCTGGACCGCACGCTCCAGTTCATCCAACGTCCGCTCATAGCTGCCGTAGCCGAAGAAGAACTGCTGCTCCGGCGCCGGTACGAATTTAGCGCGGTGATTGGTGACGGCCTGTTCGATCGGACCGGCGGCGAAGAACATCCAGCGATAATAATCGGCACGCTCGTCCGGGGTAGGCGCCAAGCCGGCTTCCGGAAAGGTTTCCGCAAGGTAGGCGATGATCGCGCCGCTTTCGGCCACTGCGCGGCCGTCGTGCACGATCGCAGGCACCTTGCCTATGGGATTGACATGCGTGAAGAAGCGGGCCCGCTCGCCATTGGGATCGTTCGACACCGGCCGTTCAAGAGCTGCCCCGCCCCACTCGTCAAATGCACTGGTCTTTTGATAGTCGATGACCACTGTTTCGTAGGGTTGGCCGATTTCCTCCAGCATCCAGCGCACAATGCGGCCGCGGGAATTGGGATTGGTGTAAAATGTGAGCGACATGGTTCGTATCCTCTAGCGGTCGGTTCGAGTGGTGCACACCGGAAGCGGCACCGTCGGAAGCGGTTATAGCGGTAGAGCATCATGTACACACCGGCAGTGCGCGCCAATGCACTTGCAAAGTGCGCCAAAGGTGCGATGCTGTCCGAGTTTTGCGCAATGGAGGTAAAACATGACAAAGAACAACGTGACCTCCGACCGGTGCAAACTTCCCCGACCGTTTTGGCAGTCGCTTGAGCAACTCGGACTGCGACCCGCGGCTGTGCTCCGGCAGGCGAGGCTTCCCGCAACTTTGCATCTCGACCAGACTGCCGTCATCAGTACGCCGCAACTCTTCGCGATCTGGAAGGCCATCGAGACACTGTCCGGCGATCCCGCTTTCAGCATCAGGATGGTTCGCGAGACCAGCACCGCGAACCACAAGCTCGCCTTTCTGGCGGCGTCCTACGCGGCCGACTTTCGCGGCGGGCTGGAGAGGGTCGCCCGCTTCAATCGGCTGTGCAGCCCCAACCGTCTTTGTTTCACGGAACGCGACGGGGCGGTGTCGGTGAGAATCGAGTGGCCGGTACGCACCGAGCCGGAACCGTATTTGTCGGTTGACGCAAGTTTCGCCCTTTTGCTGGAGCTCGGCCGCCGCGGCACCGGCAAACACCTTCTCCCGATCGCAGTGGAACTGCGGCGACCGAATCCGCGAGCAGACTGTCATGCCGCCTTCTTCGGTTGCCCGATCCACTTCGGCGCAGAGCGTGATCGGATGGTCATGGAGGCGGCGGACCTCGAGTTGCCATTCCCCGGGCATAATCCCGAATTGCTGGAAATGCTGGCGCCTGCGCTAGCCGCCGCAATGCGCGAGATCGAAGCGCATGCCAGCCTTGGCGAGCAGGTCAAGGCCACTTTGAAGCGGGCGATGCCCGGCGGCCGCCCCGATGTCGCTAGCGTCGCCCACGCACTGGGCTTGAGCGAGCGCACCTTGCAACGGCGGATAACCGCCCTGGGCAGGACATTCCGTGACCTGCTCGCCGAAGCACGGCGGGACCTTGGCCTTGAACTCCTGGCGGATCCATCAATCGAAGTCGAAGAGGTAGCGTTCCTGCTCGGATACCAGGACACCAATTCATTCTATCGGGCGTTCCGGGAGTGGGAAGATATGACGCCGGGGCACTGGCGACGGATCAACGCAGGAAGTGCAGCGCGTTCCACCAGTCCTCAGTCAATCGACTGAAGAAGGGTGAGGGATTTCGCAACTTTTATCGGGGACGTGAAACGCAATTCTTGAAAATCAAGCCACAGCGGGAACCGCCTGCACGTCACTACGGCGCCAGGCCAACGTGGTATCGCTCCACCAGTTGCCAAAAGCAGTCCTGATCGAGATCGATCTCGCGGGTGTCTTCGCGGATATGGGTGTGCCATCGACAACCGATGGAAGCGCTTCGAGCACCTGCGGGAAATACTCCACAGACGCCAGCTTTGCATCTGGTCGACGATGATCGCGCTTTGGCGAACTGGATCGCAGATTCGGGCTATTATGGGATACTCTAGCGGGGATTCTGGTTGCAGCGGCCTGAGCCTACAGAGACTTGTTTCTTCTCACCTCAATGTCAATCGAACGGGGGTCCCCATGGTTTCATGTGCTAGGAGCAAACATTCGGGATGCCAACGCCGAAGGTGCGAATGGGTTTCTTGAACGAGCGCATAGGCCTGGGCCTTTCAAGCCGCGATCGGGTTGGTGGGACCATAAAATTTTGGGTGGCTATAGCTAAAATGCCGTCGGATTTATTCACCTGCTATTTTCGCCGAATCTGTCAGATATAGCGACCACTGCAATAGCCCCGTTTAACCGATGACCCTGCAATTTCGATTTCGCCCAGCCGCAATAGTCGCGCATATCAAGAGTGCGACGCTCGGCGCCCTTACCTCGGCGGCTGGGATGACCGCGATCGTTTGCTTGTTAAGCCTGCTTGTTCCCGAACGTCCGTTTTGGGTAGAATTAACGGCTGTGGCGTTGATATCGGCGGCTGTTACATTTCCGCTGCAATTTGCGCTTCACCGACGCAAAAAAGCGCTTCGTGATCTCCAGAAAGAACTTCAACACGCCCTCCACCATGAGCCCATAATAGTTACACTGTGCGCCGACGCATTTGCGCCCCCCGTCGAGCATGCGATAGACCGCAGGCGTGTGAGCACCGCGGAAAGCCCGGATGGCGTCATTCTCGTTGTCAGGGTCGGCAACTTCGATGAGATCGGTCGTCGCTATGGACCGCAATGGGCAGATACACTGCTTCAATCGATTGCTTGGATCGTCCATTCTTCCGTGCGCCATGGTGATCTCGTCGCCCGCGTTGCCTCCGACGAAGTCGGGATCTATCTGCCAAGCGCAACAATGGAAAATGTCAACAATATCTGCGAGCGCATCCGCGCTCGGGTATACGAAACCACTTTCATAGCCGGACAAGAGCGGCAGATATCCGTGACGGTGCGGTTTGGCGGCACCAGGGTCGGGGACCAATCCGCCTTCCAGGCACTCAGCGAGGCTGCCAACACCGCGGCCCTCGCGGAGGAAGAGGCTGGCCCCCTCCTTTTCCGGGAGTTGTTTTCGTGAGAGGGCTTTCGGGCCGCCGGGCATATTCGGGTTTACAGTCTGTCGACAGCGCGCCGCGGAGTTTTAGGCGAGACGGTTCGCCGCCTCGGCGACTGCCCTGGCGCCAACCGCGTTGATCACATAGACGCCGGCAGGCTGGTCTCGGACCGGGCCAGATCAAGCTCTAGGCGTCCCAAGGTAAATAGCTCGAGGGGGCAACGCGCGTGCCCGCTCCATCAAAGTGAGGGCGACTTGGCCCGGTTCCCGGCTACGGCGATCCTCTTGCCACCCCACCGCCGGTATTCGTTTCGGTGGCTGCCACTCCGGCTGGGCCTAAGACGCCGCAGCGCCAAACGCTGTAGACCGGTTGCGTGTCCCAGTCGTAGTAGAAGGCTGCTTTTAGCCTCCCTTCCTCCATCATCTCAGAGAAGGCGCGGCGCACGGCACGCACGGCCTCTTCCCGCTCACGGTCGTCGAGCGGGCAGGACAGCGCGGTGTTGGCAATGCCCCATTCGGTCACCCAGCACGGCCTGCCCTGCCCTTCGGGCTGGCAAAAATCGAGGACCGTCGTCACGTAGCGCGCAAGCGCCGCGTCACCTTTGCGCCCTGGGTAGACATGGATGCCGTAGCCATCGACCAGCGCGTCGATCCCCCGCCCCCGCAGGAGCGAAATAACCGCCGAGGGATCGAGCCGTTCCATGCCACGGCGATCTGCCACGGCAGTGCCGGCATCGGAAAGCCCGGCTGAAATCAGAAGCGCGTCACCGCTGTGGACCGTCGCCCGCAATTCTTCCCGGGTGACGCGGACGGTGCCGATATAGGCGTCGAGGCCGCGCTCGAACGCCGAGCGATTTGCGACTTCCGAAACCCTGCGCGGCGTGCGCCGCCCAGGGTTTTCGTAGACCACGAGGTCGCCATTGTAGGCGCTGTAATTTATCTCGTTTCCGGGCTCGACGGCGTCGATGCGGATGCCCATGCCGTCGATACGGCGAAGCGCCGCGCGCAGGTGCGCACGGTAAAGATCGAGGTCGAGATCCGAAAGCCGTTGAACGTCCCAGACGCGGCCGAAACCGGTCCGTGGGCGCGTCTCCGGCGGATAGTAGTCCTTGTTCCCGAGCTGGATCTCGAGGAGGATCTTCAGCCCGAGCCGATCCGCAATTTCGAGCGCTTCGATGCTTTTGCCGACCGGTCTCGACAGTGAAAGTCGGACATGGGTGATGCCGCTTGCCGCTATCTCCTTCAGCACCCGCTCCTGATCGGCGCGGGAAAGCCAGGCAAGGTTTACCCGGTTAATGCCGATGCGATCGGCGAGCACATCGTCCGCGTTCGCCGGCCGCGCCGGGGCTAAGGCCCAGAGCGCTGCCAGCGCGCAAGCGAGTAGCGCGCGCAATCGCAGCCTCGCCGTCATCTGCTCAAAGTCCGATCTGCCCCAGAGCATTTCGGAAATTCGCCTCGCAGGCGCAATAGCGGTCAATCACGGCCTGCGTGTCGATCTTGCCGAGGAAATTGGCGAGATAAGCGCGCTTGTCCACCTCCCTGTTCCAAGTGGCCGCCTCGATATAGGGGAAGCCGATGAACTCCAGCATTTCCCGCATTCGGTCATCGACCGCGATCATCAGCGCGGGCGTGCCGGCCTGCATGCCGATAATGCAGCCGTGGAAACGACGACCGAAGCAGAAATCGCGCGCGGACATTGCGGTTCGCCACTGGTTCGTGTCGAAATAGACCAGCAGTTCGTGTTTCCGCTGCCATTTCTCCGAATGCTTGTATTCGGTCCCCCCGGTGATACGCCCGCTCGCCCGGTCATAGACGATGTCGTTGTCGTCGCCGGTCAGAGAGAGATTGTAGGCAACCACTTCGTCCTGGACGACATAGCTTGCGACGCTGTCGGGTTTGAGAAGCGCGTGGGCATCGACGATCGTATCGGCAACGCTGCCGAGATAGCCGCCGAAGGCGATTTTCTGGGCTTCAGACAGTCCCGGATTGGCAAGCGCAAAGAGCGAGCGCTTCATGTCGTTCGGCGAGAAGTAGAGCGACGGGCAGCCGGTTGGCTTGACGAACTTCATTCCCTGCTCTCTCAGGAACTCGGCGGTGAAATAGCCCCGCGTGAGGAAGAAGCTTTCCTTGTTTCTCAAGACCTCCAGGAACTTTAGCGTGCCAGCCGGCAGCTGCTCCTTGAGGCCCTCCTTGCGCTGAATGCCGATGCCCATCACCACGACCGGCATCTTCAGCTTGGCGAAGATCTCCGCTTCGAGATCGGCGGAATAACCGGGCCGCAGGAGATTGGCGGAGGCAAAGACGCACAAGTCGAATTCGCGGTTCACGCGTTCGTAGAGCTCGTTCGAGCCCCGATTGTTGACGAGATGCCAGAACGGCAGATAGGTGACGTCATGGCCGCGCAGGCTTTCGGCCGCGCCTTCGCCGATCAGGTAGTTGCCGGTGTTGGCGATCTTCCTGACCTGCGAGATCAGGCCTTTCCTGGTCCTGGCCTCGTCGAAATAGGGCCGATGGATGACGGTCGTGCCGGAGACGTCCGCAATCGTCCGCTGCAGGTAGGATGGGATTCCCGTAAGCAAGATACGCATAGCTGTCCTCTGAACCGAAAAGAGATGGCCCTGGGGCCGCTAGTGTCCGATGCCGATTTCACGTAGCGTGGTGCGGAAGGCGCGTTCGCGGTCGGAGTACCGGTCGACAAGTTCGCTCGTGTTGAGCTTTGCCAGATGATCGGCCACGAACTCGGCGCGGTTCTCCGCCTTGTCGATCTCGTTGATGTCGACGGCGGGCAGGCCGGTGAAGCCGAGCATCTCACGCATGCGGTCGTCCACCGCCACCATCAGGCTCGGCACCGCCGCCTGCATGGCGATGATCGATCCGTGGAAACGACGGCCGAGATTGAAGTCCATCGACGAGGCCCAGGCGCGCCATTGGTTGGTATCGTAGAAAGTACGAACCTCGAACCGCTGCTTCTCCCGCTCCGTGCCGGGGTACGCCAGATCGCCGATCATCAGGCCCGATGCGGAATCATAGACGCGACCCTCTTCGTTGGGCTCGACCTTCATGTCGAAGTGGAGAAACTCGTCCTGAACGACGTATTGCGGAACTGTGTCCTGTGGGGCCAGCGCATTGGCGTCGAGGATCGCATCCTGATTGCCGCCGAGGTAACCTGAAAAGATCGTCCGCGCCTTGCCGATCTTTACGCTCGACAGCTTCGTCATGGACCGGCGCATGTTGTCCGGCATGAAATAGACGGAAGGGCAGCCGGTCGGGCGCACGAAGGAGAAGCCCTGGTCCTTCAGGAAGCCGGCCGACTCGTAGCCGCGCGTCAGGAAGTAGTGCTCCCGCTCCTTCAGGATGGCCAGGAGCCGCTTGGTTCCTTCAGGAAGATTGTTCTCCAGGTCCTTGCGGTTTTGCAGGCCGATGCCCAACATGACGATCGGCATGTTGAGCCGGCTGAGGACCTCCGCCTCGGCGTCGGCGGAGAGCCCCTTGCGCAACAGGTTTGCGCAGGTAAAGACGCAGATGTCGAAGTTGGCGTTGAACTCGTCGAAGCCGCCGCCGCTCTTGCTCAAATTGTAGAGATGCCAGAAGGGAACCTGCTTTGCATGCGGCGCAAGTGCGCGTAGCGCGCCCTCACCGATGAGGTAGTTGCCTGTGTTGCTGATGTTGCGCAGCTCCTGCAGGAAATCCTCTTTCGATTCCGGCTGCTTCTGCCGCTCTGCATAGGAGATGGACAAGCCATGGGCGCCATTGGCAAGGCGCGTGTAGTGACCAGGAATACCCGTCACGAGAATTCGTGGACGCATTCGACGAGACCTTTCTGTTTCAGGGGGGCGGCCCGGCAATCAGCCGATCGCCGCAACCACGGGATTTGTCACTGGCGGCTCGCGAAAGACTGCGGCGCGGGACAGTGATGAGTTATTCACATAGCGATCGCTCCACGCGATGAAGTCCGAGAAGGAGGAAGCCCATGACCGGCGCGCTGCAGTCCGGAGGCAGCCCTCCATGAGCGGCGCGAGCCTCTCGCGATTGCGCGCAACCTCTTCGATGATCCGCGCCATCTCCCTCACCACCTGAGGATCGGAAGCCGCGTTGACGAGTATGCCGTCCTCGCCGTCGGAAATGAGTTCGTCCACGGCGCCGACCGCAGTCGCGATTGGCACGCAGCCGAGCTGTTGCGCCTCGGCGATCATCAGCGGCGCGCCCTCCCAGCGTGACGGCATGACGAGAATGTCGGCCCAGCCCAGCGCCTTGATCAGATCCTTGCTGGCGAAGACGGGCGGACGCACATCGACGCCGAGGTCCTTCAATCGTTCGCTCCAAGACAAGCTGGAATCGGCAAGGATTTCCCCTCCAATGGCCCGGGCGTCGAAGGAGACGTTGGAGGCCCGCAGTTCCGCGAGCGTCGACGCCAGTCGATCGATGCCCTTCTGCTGATCGAGCCGCCCCATGTAGAGAAGCCGCAACCGGTCGTCCTTGCGCTCGATCCGCCTGACCGCCAGAACCTCCGCCAGGGCTTTGGGCGGCACCGTGAAACTCGCTCCATTGGCAACGGCGAAAACTTTCTCATACGGGACGCCGTAGCTGTGCAGATAGATCTTGAGATGTTCGGAGCAGGTCAGGAAGGCATCGTAGCAATGTTCGTGGGCAATCGCTGCGAAGGGCTGCCCGGCGGGCCTCTTGAAGGCCGTATTGTCGACAACGTGAAGATAGCAGGCGGTGCGCGTGCCTTCGGCGCGCAGTCGTGCGATGAGGGGATGGACGGCCATCACGTGGTTGTTGATGACCAGGTCGAACCCGGAAAGCTGTCCCTTCAGCGCCTCCCAATCGACCGAATGCCCCTCGGCGATAAAGTCCTGCCCCAGGAAGGAACCCGATCCCCCCCAGGCCGGAATTCCCGCGTCCCAGAAGTGAATGTAGTCGAAGCTGGAATCGAACTCATCGATCACATCCATCCGGGACGTGCCGAGCACGAAGAGATGGGTTTCGTAACCCGCCGCCTTCAATTCCCGGCCTGCAGCGTAGACGACTTTCTCGGCCCCGCCGAAGGAGGCGTTCGGCACGAGTAGTGCTACGGTCCGCTTGCCTTCGCTGTGCCCGAGCGGCAGAACCGGTGATCCCCCAACTTCCTTGCGCAGCGCCTTGTGCAGATCGGCGTAGGGCACGAGCCGTGCCGGGCGCCAGGTCCACCGCCTGCCCGCCGTCTCACGCAGGGGGCTCGCGGCAATCGCGTTGACGCAATTGATCATCACCTGCTGAGGCGTGATGAGAGACCGGCGCGGGAGGCTTCTTGGAAATGGGAAGCGCACTTTCAGTACAGTCGATGTCGGCCATACTTGCTGGCTGCCAATCGAAGCGAACCAGTCCACCGCGTTGTTCTGGACCACGTCTTGGATGAGCCGGGTCGAAAGGAAGATGAGATCAGCGGGGCCGATCCGTTCTCCGCCCGCTCCATGAACGATCGGCTCGATCTTGCGCTGGGCGGCATCGTTGGCAAGTTGGACGAAGACGACGTTGCTGCTCTCGCTCAGGCGCTCAAGATGGGCAAGCACGTTCGGCAGCATGCGCGAACGCCGGAGCAGGTCGAGCGCCGCGCCGCTTCCGGCGACCATGAATGGCGGGAAGTGTTCATTGTCAGGTTCGCCGATGTTGGCCCAGAACGCCGGGATGATGTCGTCGAGGCGAAGCATCGCCGGTGGCTTGGTGGGATCGGTGAAGAAGGAGATCGCAGTATCTTCCGTTCGCGCAAACAGGTAGCGCGGGCACTCCTCATGCTCGAAATCCACCAGCATCGGTCGCTGGAATAGTGATTTGTGGCGCTTGCGCAGGAAGCTCACCGACGTGGCGCGGTCTCGGTTCGCCTCCTTGAAGCGGCTCTCCGCCCGCAGCCTGTATTCGAAGACCGTGTCATGGCAGGGCGTGCCGACGAAGCCATGCTCGATGCAGGACAGCCAGAACTCCCAATCCTCGAAGCCGTTCTGCCTGTCGTCGTTGAAGCGGACGCCCGACTGGAAAACGTCGATCGAGATCATCGATCCCGTGTCGCA
>Ga0123342_1008609_pt1 | contig 12719 bp, 2 predicted proteins | sample Turbeawhitnodule_FD_89960 | JGI IMG/M metagenome (GOLD analysis project Ga0123342, IMG submission 89960) | Root nodule microbial communities of legume samples collected from Mexico - Turtle bean Mexico white nodule | ecosystem: Host-associated > Plants > Roots > Nodule | place: Mexico: Nepantla...
AATAGTTAAGGCCCAAATAAACCCAATTATAAAAATATTAATTAAAATAATGGATTTATTTATTATTATAGTCCAATAATCTATGAATAAGGCTAGTAAGTGTGAATAAATATATGTTCATCACAAGGTGGGAATGAAAAACATCTATTCCCAACTTGAGGGGGAGTGTTAACAATATTAGTTTTTATTATTTACTAATAGCAGTTTTTGTTGTGGGTCCATTTGGGTTCTTCTCATTGTACCCCTTCTTTCTCCTTTGATTTGGGTCCAATTATGTATGGCTCAGCTCTCTTAGCAAGAGTTTTTTTTTAACCTTTATTATCTTGTAATCAAACAGAATGCAATACAATTTTGATTTTACTTTTGTCATCCTATTTGTGTTTTTCTCAATTTTGTTTCTCTGTCGCTTCAAGCTTCACTTTCGCAGGTTGTTTTGCATTCATCCAATATCAGCATTGAATCAGTCTCGTTTGATTGCTTCAAAGTAACTATCGTATTATATCATATCACGTCATTTAATAAAAAAAATTTGTAAACAATGTTAATTTAAATAATCCATTGAAACACTCTAAGATAATAATATCTCCTAAATCCTAAAGTTAAAGATATGTATGTGCTATAAATCATTTTCCAATAGTCTAAGTATGGACATTGGAGTAAAAAAAAATGTTAAAAAAAACTAAAATATTTAATAACTAATATTATATTTCTTTGTTTATATAATAAAGTAATATAGTTTGAGGTTGTTTTAAAGTAATTTTTATTTAATTTAAAATTAAATTAAGTTTTTATTTCAGTCGACGTTTGTTAAGATAATATTATTAGAGTCAATCACGATATTAAAAATATTATTCATTTTAAAATTTGAAGTTTAATTTTGTTTTTAAAAGAAATGTAGAACTATATTGGATATATTGAAATAATTTTTATTTTATATTGATTTTTTTAATATAACAAATTGTAATGGGCAATTGTTTTCTCAAGCCTAATGTCAGTTATTCTGTTTCTCTAACTTTATGCATCTTTTGTGTGTGTTTGGAAACCATTTTTTTTCTTAAAGTGACATAGTACTTTTAAAATTACGAGATTTAAAATTTCCTTTACATTTTCTTTCTAGAAAAAGTGAGACTGAGTGCTTTTGTTTTTGGACAAATTTCTTTATAGTTTTTTATAAAAATATAAAATAAATTTTTCTGAGATAAAGTTAATTTATACACAAGATAAAAAAAATTAAAAATCATACAACAAAAACCTCTACAAATTAACTTTAATTTTAACGCGTTGAAAAAGTTTGTTTTACTTTTGTTTCTTGCTAAACTCTTATGGAAAAAAAGGTATAAATAGAAAAAGCATTTAAATTTGAAATTACATGTGGTGGATAGTAAATGAAATTTAAAATTGAACAACAATGGTTTTCTTTAATAAACTGTTTATTAGAAGATTAATATTTTTATGCATAACTAATTTCATGTGACTGGAAAAAATCCACATTACTATTCATGTCTCTGAGCTGTTTTTGCATGACATAGGTACCACTAATTTAATAGAAGAGAAAGAGAGAGACAGAGAGAGGAGATGAGAAAGGGTTAAAAAGATTGTATAGGTAGAGAAATATTATTGTATTTGTATGTAATGGACAAAGAAGGGAAAGGAACTTGAATAATGTTATATATGGTGGAAAAATGCATGATGGACCACCAAAATGTAGTCAAATTTCACTCATTACTGTGTGGATATAATCTCTCAAAAATATTTCCTTATCCACAACATGCCCTATCACTTCAACCATCACTAATTCTATTTCAACACTTCCATCAAAACTCACAATGACAGGATTTCATTTCACCACCAACACACACCTTCTACCACACACAAAATAATTAAAATTTGCTTTATAACTTTTTTTCTCCTTTTATCATAATTTTTTAATTTTATTCTATTATTTTAATATTTTAATTTGATTTAAAAAATTTTATAAATGAGCCCATATAATCTCTTATTTACATTAATGATAATAACATATTTCTCTTTACTCAAAGTTAACTTGTTGATAGAAATTACATGTATAGCATATCCCAAACATTATATGTTAATCTAAAATGTCATCACAATGAATTTGACCAAAATAATTATAGCGGTTGGTTTTTTAAAAAATAAATCAAATTAATAATATTTAAAATAGTGGAATAAAATTAAAAAGTATTATAATATAGGAATAAAAAGTATTAAACATTAACATTAAAAAACAGATAAAATGTTCAGAAAAGTGTAAACCCTCTATCCCAAGCTAAGCTTATAAAATTGAAACTAAGAGACTAGCTGGGAATATTAAAATTGTACCACTAAAACATACATATAAAAGTTAACTATGAATTTTTTTAAAATGCGTTAGATATTTGACTAAATATAAAACTATTTTATAATATATAATATATAAATTAATATAAATTTTAATTTCAAAATAAATTTTGTAAGATTGAGTTAACACTTTTTAATATAGTATAAAAGCTTATTTCAACAAGAATTTGTTAAATTTATTAAATCTCTAGTCCTTAATAAGATGTTTAAAGAAAAGCTAATAACAGTTGAAATTAAGATTTGGATTGTGGTTCCAAATCTTTCTATCTGGAGTTCTTTAGCATCTTCAAAGACTCAATGTGAATGTTATATAAACTGCAGAGGAATTTGTCTCTTAACTGCAACGAGACTTCATTTCGTTATAAATTTGACACACGGACATGTTGCTTTGAGCATAATTTTGAAGACTTTTGAAATACGGGCCTGTTGCTTAGGCCGCCCCTGAGCCCAGTCCAAAAAGGAGGATGGCCCAAGTCCAAGTTAGAAGGAGTGTAAAGAATTTGTATTTTGTTATTTTGTTAAATGGATTAATATTATTATCTTATTTATGTTTTTATTTAAATTTAAATATGATATACGATTAAAGAATCATTTCATCATTTTTTTTAATTTATTTTCTGATACGTTACATTCATAATTGAATCATATATTTTGATTAAATAACAATAATTAAATTAAAATTATTTATTAAGAAAATAGTTTTGATTCAATTATGTTTTCAGTTATTTTTGTTTTTTAATTTTTTTTTATAAAAAGTAAATATTTTAATTTTATTATTATAATTCTATTTTTGCTAAATGAAGCTATAAAATATTTTTTGAGCAATCCAAATATAGAAATTAAATTAAGCAATAGTTTAAAATTGCTATATTAAATTTAATCACTAGCTAACAAATTTGTAGTAACTGACTAACTCTCAAAAAAATAAAAATCATATGAATTAAACAAAAGATTAAGATTAAAATATATGAGCCAACTCAATAAATATATATATATATATATAACTAATATTATTAAGTTTGTATAATTAATCTATATTAGTTTTATTTTTCATAAAACACTAAAATAATTATAATTTCAAATCTCTTCCAATTAACTATTGACAAATTGAACGGAGTAAAGTTGGACTCAACTCGTTTCCTGTCCTACAAAAGATACAAGCCTATTGTTGACGGCCAAAGAAAAAAAAATATGGCAGCAACTTTTTTTTTTATCTGTACCTTGGTATGAAACTCCTTATAGAAAACATTTATTATATTTAAATCGTGTGATTAAAGTTTTAAAAACAAAACGATCCTAAAATTTTATTAACTAATTTTCACCATGTTTTTATAATTTTTTATTCGACCATTAATTACGTTTTTTAGTTTTTATTTATAAGTTTCCCATCTTAGTTAAAAAAAGTTCAAAATGATGCTCCAAAATAAAATAAAGAATCAAATTAATTACCATTTAAAAGACCTAATTATTTCTTATAAGATCAAGGGTCAAAATCATAGAAGTAAAATAAAGAAGAAGTGTGATTTGGCTTTTATAATATGATAGGGGCACTAATCACAATAATCAACAAAACAATTTTCACTTGGATGAATTATTTGTTTCAAGTTAACGACTTCCTCTATTTTTAAAATTGAATGGAAAATTGTGGCAGACACATACTTGTTGAAAATCTTAAGTTGTGAAATTTATTCAATGTAATTTATAAAAATAAGCTAAAGATTATACGAATGAGAGATTCCAATATACCATTTAAAATATAGAAAAATGAAAGTTTAAAATTAAAATTCGCATGAAGTATAAATTAAAGGGATTGATTAAAAATAACTAAACTAAATAAAAACTACTTTAAACCATACACGATGTAGAGGGTGAACATTCAGCCGTTTCCAAAATATATTATGATGAGATGTTGGAGCAGAGGGAATGCAGTGTCCAAAAGTAATATCTACGTACAGATGTTACTAGGAAATGTCATAAAAAAACTGAGCAATTTACAGAACAATCTGTGCTTAAAACAGTATAATCCAACATATATAAAGCTGACTAAAAAAATAAAAATCCAGCATGTAAACCAGATTGCCTAGCAAATTGATGAACAGAGTACTAGAATAGTGAATAATGAAATGAGCCTAACTAATATCTCTTCCAATTCTCCTGCCTGTTATTCCTGAAAGCACAACAGCCTATGGAGTAGATAATAATGAGGAAGACCAGGACTACGATGTTAACAATAGCCACCTTCTTCCAATCACTCTTCAGGTTTTGCAGTAAACCAGCCTTGCATGATTGGCAATTGAAGCACAGAGTGTCCGGATTGTTATCCCAAGCACTACAGTCAGGATTGTCCAGAGTAGCATTTACGGGCTTTGTCCAGCTAGTTGAATTCTCATAGGTAAAATTGCACTCATCTGCAGGCTTACAGCACCCAGACTGCACAAAACATTCAATAAATGCAGATTAAAGTATAAGCATCAGTGCTTTTTGGTGTGTCACACAAAGAGATCCATTAACTAATGTGGTCACAAAAAATAACTTGCAATCGTTAAAGCAACCAATTTGAACAAATAAATCATGTACAGTGTATAACTATATATGTCTATAGTATCATATAAGTATCTTGTGTGGGAAAATTCTTATGTCTTTGAAGACTGATATTCTCTTTCTCTTGCTCCAAGAAATTTTTGACCGAGTAAGTGAATCCCACTGTTTAGATTCAATAGTGGATCTGTTCTCTTGTGGAGTTAAAACGCTGATGCTAGAAAGAACCAAAGATTATTTATGGGCAAGAAAAGTGCACGTAAAATCATGCAGGATGAAGAGCAATGAGATGTAAAAAGTGAACAACTTTTAGCTCTGTGGGTAGCAGTATCAGCATCCATTAGTTTCTATTTAAAAAATGATACACAAGAATGCCAAAAAGTGCGACAAAAGATACATTGGGAATTAGAAAATAAAGCAAAAGAATACAGCCTTTTCAGATGGAGGCCAATCCCAGTTAAAAAGTTCCCCTTTCCAAAAGACACCAACCTTGACTACTCTACGAGACTACGACTATAAAATACACATTATCATACAAAATTGATCTGACGAAAGTTCACTTTTTCCAGAAAACTACTCATATTGAAACTCGCGTTCGAGAGTGTAAGGAGACAAAAAAAAACTTAAAGGAGGTGGGCCAAAGGGCACACATACCATGATAATAATACCCGTGTTTAAGTTTCAAGTGAAACACAAATTAAACCAAAAGTAAATGGTCTAATAAAGGTAACCAGATTTCAAGAAACAAAAGCTACATGCAGTTCTTTATTTTTTATTGTAGTTGTTTAATGAGAATCAAGATTTCATACAAGGAGGAGAAACTCTAAGAATTACCATCAGATACACCTCAACCAAAAGAATATGATCTAATTAAAGGACAGCAAAATTTTCAAGATACGAAATTAGGACAATTTCTTTACTTACTGTTTTTTATAACTAATTAATGAATGAGAAATAAATTTTTACCTGTGACTTATATTCACCTTTTAAGGAGATAGTAAAGCCCCAATTTCCCCACCAAACAACAAGAAAGAAAAAAAAAACCTAAACAATTATGAATTAATATTTTTTCGTTATGAAGCAGTCCAACTGAAAAACAGGATCTTGATCGAAAACCAGATCTTACACGAACAAGCTGAAATTTTGGCAACAACCCAGAAAAGGGATCAAGGAAAACAAAAGAAAAATTCAGAGGAGGAGAAAGAAACCTGAATCGCGGAGAGGTTCTCGCTGTAGAACTCATTAACGGTGTCGTTCAGGAACTTGGTCTGGAATTCAGTGCAGACTTTCCCAGACTGCAAGCAACTCTTGATCCTATTCCACGTATTAGCGTTGTTCACCCTCTTCTGCAACCAATTGGAGTAATCCCCGAGCCTATACTCCTTATAGCCTCTGCCAGACACGGTCTCACCAGCGCCCTTGTTTGTGACAACGAAGGCGAAGATGGTGAAGGCGAAGAGAAGAACGATGAGCAAGAACATCACGAGCAGGTAGAGCCAGAGGAGCCACGACACGCGACAGCACGCGCCGATGAGGCCGGCTAGAGAGACGATCATCAGAAAAACGCCGAGCGCGATCACCGGCTTCTCCAGCCACCGCTCGCACTCGGTGGTGCCCTGCTTGCTCAGCCACACTCCGCCCACCAGGATCGGGATTGAGAGGAGGAAGGTGAGGAAATTGAGGAGTCCGATAACGTTGTTGCTGAAGCGAACCATGGTGAAGAAAGTGTCTTGGGAATAATGATTGTTGTGTAGTGTAAGGGAGAGATTGAGAGTGAAGGTGGTGAAGGTTTGTGTCTGTGGGCGCGTATATATGTGTTTGTGTACGCGTGGTGTTTGTTGTGAGTTGTAACTGTTTGACAATTCGGGATCTTATTGCACACGCCACGGTACACGCGATTTCGCCGTTGGAGGAAAAACAGTTTAATTACTTTGGTTAAACGCGTTTCTTTCATCTCTTAAACTAGTACCTTCCTCTGCTTCATTTAGTTGGAAACTAAAACAAATGTACTGTTAAGAACTATCGTAAACATTTTCATTTGACCAACACTTTGATTAAATCACTAAACCATTCTATTTAAATTTGATTTCTCTTTTTTTGGTCATCAGGGTTTTAAATGGATTACTTGAGTTGTTATTGCAATACAAATGAGTTTATTATCCTATGTATGTGTCTGCAACTTCTCTTTTCAATTTTACATGTATAATAGTTTATTTAAGAATATAATATATTATCTTACATCTTCCCAGATAACCCACGTGTTGATAATTGATTATGTTAAACAAATAAATAATTATTCTGCATTTGATTAAGTTACGAAAACATAAATATTCAATTATATTAAATAAATAATTAATTATTTTGTATTTGGTTGGATGATCAAGACAAAAATAATCAATTATAATTAATTATGTAATTAAACAATTGTAATGTAAACTGATCGTAACTTATATTTTTGGCATTTTCTAACTAATAAAGATAAATTGACAATTCATATCTTTTTCATATTATTTAATTTTAAATTTAATTTTTATTAAATATATTTATTTTTAAATTTATCGGATCAAGAATCATATACAATTCTAAAGATTACTAAAACATCATTTTTCTTTTCTATCATCATATATATATACTATATTAGTCTTTTACTAACTATGTTAATCATGACATTTCGAACTACAACCCTAACATATCCTAAATCTAACATAGGTGTTAGGTTCATGTTGATCTTGTATATTTGAGTTCTTATAAGACTAGTTAATTGTTACATGATAGGGATACCATCCTGGTTGAGAATAGTTGTTAGTGTTCAATATTCGTAGTGTAAATATTTGTTAATGTGGTTTAAATATGAGCTAAATAAAATATTATAAATATAGTCATATATGGGTAGAACAAGAAACCAATAAAAGCATTTGCTACAATGAGGAAAGGAAAACATAATCAAAGGTTTTCATTTTCTTTATAATTATGTTATAAATTCTAAGGAAAACATAATCAAAGGTTTTCATTTTCTTTATAATTATGTTATAAATTCTAATTGCTCAAGCTTATAAATACTTCAACATTATAACTACTTCAACATTTTTATACTTCGGTGATCTCTCCTTCATGCTCTTTTGGTTTACTTAAATAGGTAGAGATCGATTTTCTCGGACAGGTAGATGTATGTGTAAGGTGTTTTGATAATAAAATCAAAATCAATTTAATTAAGTGATTAGCTCTCTAAAAAACACTCTACTTACCTATTAATTAAGTCACCTATTTATAATGTTTTTTTATTGAACTTTATTAATTTTATTGAACTTTTACATTTTGTATTTTTTGTATTTTATATTTATTGAGTTTATTTTTAATATTTTGAACTTAACCTTTAGGTCTTGATACATTATTAAGACTGGTTATTATTTTATATTTTATAATTAAAGTCTTTTGATCTTTATTAAATTGCATGACTTTTGGTAGATCGATAGTTTTTTTGTCATTAGAACTCTCTCGATGTCTAAATCCTATAACTTAATATTTTATTAGGATAAAACAAATTTAAATTTATCATGAATATAGACATTATGTTATTTATTGAAGGATGAGAAAGCAAGTGGTTTATCGTCATCGTCGTCAGCTAATCTATTTTTTAAAAATAAAAATTCATTTAAAAAGATAATTTTTTTACTATAAACTTTTGTTGATGTTTGTGACAAAAATGAGAAATAAAAAATAATGAAATATGGATCTAGGAAACCTTTTATGAAGAAGTCTATTCAATGTAAATAGGTATACAAAATTAAAATTAAGTATAATTTCGATGAATTTATTAAAAGGATGAAATTAATACTTATGCTTTTTAGTCAGCAGTATCTTTAACTCTCCTTAATTAAAATATTTATAATTGATAATCTTGTAGTACCAAAATAGTATTAAAAAGTATCACTTTTTCAAAAGTGGAGAAAGAAAAAATTGGGGAATAGGTAACCAAATTCAACTGCCTCGGAAAGATGTAAAAAAAGTCAATGTCTTATAGCACTGGCTTGTTATGTAGCAGAAGAGTTATGATGTAAAAGGAAAAACACTTGGCTAATTGAATGGCTAATGAAACTAACTAATTCACGTTTTGATGGAACTGCAAAAATAGTGCAACCTCTTCACAAAAGTTTATTTCCCTAATCAATTGTTCGCTAAGAAATTATTGTAACTCTAATAATTTGGAAATTTATTAAATCATTGTATTTATTAAATTAAATTAAGTTGGGCTGCACCAAACACACAGGACCCGGATTTGGAATTGACTAAGTCGTCATCTCTCTGGGTTGACCGCTACTTTAGGTTGATTTAGAAGACATCTTTAATAATTGTCGTCATCACCACACCCTCTTCTTTTGCCTACTTTTTATTTTCATTTATGTTTATTATAAAAATCATATATATATATATATATATATATAAAATAAGCGTTAACAATTCATTTTAATCTCTTTTTATTTATTAATATTTATTCTAAATTACAAAATTATTAGTTTATGAACTGCCATTGCTCTGCTTAGGCTTAATCTGATGGTAGAAATAATAATGTGTATTATTGTAGAAATAACTTTTAATAACGGTTAAAAATGTATTTGAAGACTATTCATGATATAAATGTCGTTAAAAAAATTATTATTGATGACGAATGTTAGCGTTATTGAAAAAATCATTTTAACTTAATATTGTTCTATTAAGTTATCTATTTTAAGGTATTATATATGGTTATAAAGTATTTGGATTACGTTGTTCTAACATTATCCAATGTTTCTAAATTTAATTAATGTAGATTATTGAAAAAACTATAATATTTGAAAATTATTTTGATTAGTTCATACGTAATAAATAGTACACTTTAATTTATTATTGTATTGTAATTTTACTTGATCTCAACCTTTATTACTCGCATAATGGTTGACATATACTGCTTCGCATAGTAATCACACTCGTAACTTTCAGATTGCTTATTGTATTACAAGTTAAAATAAAAGTTATTAGATCAATCAATGACACATATTGAAGTGAGTGAACATATTTACTTTAAATACCTTGAGATGAATCCAAATGAACTTTTGTAATCTTACATTTGACCTACCACTTAATATGTTATATTCATAATAAGCATTGAAATAACAAGATTTCATGTTAGAACATAACATTCAAATGTACAAGTTAAAATAAATTGTCTAACCAATGTACTATTTGTTTAAAATAGTTAGGAGTTTTCTTATATAAGGAAAGAAACCATTGTGCAAAAATACATGTAATGTCCATGTTGTATCATTTCAAAAATCCATCACACAAGAGATATTCTCTAATTTCAAAAACATTCAATATCATTACATTCAAATAATTCACACAATGACGCCTCATTCTTATTCCGTTATGATTACTAATGACATTACGTTGTGCAAATTGTATGAATTCTTAACGCCTCTCTCGTATGCATCACTTATACATGATATATTAATCCAAATCCGATCCATAGAACTAGTCAATCTCTCAACTTACAAATATAAATAAAGATTGAGCATAATACAATATAAATGGTAATTTAAGAAAATCAAAATCACTAAAGATAAAAAATCTTCAAAATCAACACGTTCAATACATTCCAAAATTATCTTATTCATTATCAAACTAATTAAATATAACAACAAAATAATAAATAATTTAAATAAATAACCTCAAATTAGGATATAAAAACATATGTGACAGAAGGAGAGAAGCTTCGCAGTTAGCGATACGCGTAGAAGTAAGGGTAAAGAGCGTGGTTCGCAAAGGGTGGTTGTGGGAGGTCGTGCGACGGTGAAGAAGCAAGTTCGTGTGCCAAAGCTGTTGGAGGAAGGCTCCACGTGGGCTGGGTGAAGTGGTTCTGCACAGGTAGGGGGAGAGGGGTTATGCGTCGGGGCTGGTTGAGAGAGGTTGGAAGTCACACGATTGAGCGATGGTTGCAATCAAACGACAATCGATAAACGATCGTGCGAAAGAAGTGATATTTGACGTTCTGCGATCGTGTCAAATAAAACACACTTTTAACTTTTTATATAATAATGATTCTGCTGCAACTGTCATCATTTTCTCCACTTTTAATGACAATTCAACCATCATCATTTTCCTATTTTTTTAATGACAATCAATTACTCAACCATCTTTGTTTTAAAAGTTTGACCTTTTTTTACTATAAATTGTGGTATAACCGTCGTTAAAAACATTCAAATAATTACAAAACTATCATCATATTTAAAATATTGTTATTTTTTTAATAAGATTTTTTTATGGGATGACAAATGATTGTTGTTACTTGAGGTGTCAACATAACTAAGATGTCAAGTTACAAATAATGTCTCTAACATAAAGCTTTTATTTATAGAATATCATTATTTGTAGTCGCCGTTTGAATATTTTGTATTTACAAAATAGTTTTATCAAGGAAGGGAAAGAAAGTAGATAAATATAATAGTTTTGATAAATTTATAAAACTGATTCATGCAGTTGACCGAAACAAAACAACCATTTCAAGAAATATTTTCATTAAAATATATTATGAATGAAAGTTGTTTTATTAAGGTATATTTTATAGCAGTTAATGTACGTAAGCTTTAAGTAAGGTAACATATTCAGGAAAGAAAACTGATGTGAATTTGATACCATCCAATACAACATCATAACTAATTATTAATTTATAATATATATTTACTTAAGGAATGACTAATTATGATAAACCACATAAATATATAAAATTGATTGTTACAGTTTAAAAAGTAAAGTCACCCTGAAAAGGCATTGAAAATTAAAACGAGAACCACATCAAAATGTATAAAACATTATTTATATATTGATTTAATATATATATATATATATATATAATTCCTAAGTTACATGTCACACGTTACTTTAATTAATTAATTTTTTGTTTGTTTTAAGCTTTTACTTGTTTAAAGAAAAGTTTCCCATCGAAGTAATTTGTGTCAAAATAAATTAGTAAACTACCATGCCAAACACTCACATTTAAAGTAAGTAACTTACCTCAACCTTTATTTGGAATGAGAGAAACGTGATAGAAGGGAGAGTGACAAAAAGAAGAATGAAAATTTATTCTTTTCTCATGGGTGGTGTAACTTAAACACAAAATAAATGGTTGAATTGAAAGTCAATTCCGCGTGAATTTCTGAAATCTACCACTTCTGAACAAAGCTGATAAAACAAGACCCAATTAACGAGTAGATTCGAATAACTCATGAAATGAGTGTGCTAAGATCTAAAGATAGCTTCCAAAAATTCAAGTAAGTTTTTTAATTTGATTCATTTAGTTTATTGTCTAAATAAATTTAGTTTGAGTAATCCCATAAGATTTTAGGTCAATTATTTGTAAAACTAATAAACATATTAGAATTTATATATCAAACCATCTTATCTCAAAATTTGAAGTTAATTTTACTTATGTTATAACAATTCTACTATAATTATTAAAATAAAATTTAAATATCATAATTATAAGGACCGAGAAAAATAGTCTTATAGTAGAAATGGAACAATTAAAATGACATCTGAATATTTTATTATTAAAGTGAAAAGGCTATATAAATAAAAATTTAGTTATTTAGGTTTCATTTTAAAAAGAACCATCATATCTCTAAAAACTCATTTTTTCCTTTCCTCTGCCTTCTCTCTAAAATCCCGACCTCCTCGCTCATCAGATCAACGATCGGAGTCCGCCATTGGACTCCTGGCAGTGAACTCTACAAGATTGACCGATCAAAATCTTAGATAGAGTAAGTTCATTCTTGGCTCATTTTCCTTTG
>Ga0123342_1008610_pt1 | contig 12719 bp, 4 predicted proteins | sample Turbeawhitnodule_FD_89960 | JGI IMG/M metagenome (GOLD analysis project Ga0123342, IMG submission 89960) | Root nodule microbial communities of legume samples collected from Mexico - Turtle bean Mexico white nodule | ecosystem: Host-associated > Plants > Roots > Nodule | place: Mexico: Nepantla...
CTGGTTAGAATATTGTAGATAATGACGTACCTTCTTCCTTGGAATGCGTGATATTTATATTACCTTGATGGGCCCTTGCTGTTGGGCCGGATTAGGGGGTTGTTTAGCGATTAGGGTTGGATTGGGTCGTTTCCTAAACATGGGTTAGCCTTTGCTAATCGGATCAACCTTTGACTTGAGCACCTTATATCGGTCGGCCACATACGACACGCGGTCGACCTCGTACCTTAAAGTAGGGTCTTGACACGTGGGTTGACCGGGTCCATAGCCCGGTCGGTCATCCTAGTACATATGCAAATACTCATAAGTTTATAACAAATTATAATATTATCCTCTAAATTTATAGTTAATTTTAATAAATACAAATACATAATAATGATAATAATTATTAAACTATTTTTATAATATCATTACATATATGTACTTATATTATGTATTAACTATATTGACAATAATATCATTATCATGTGTATCAACATATTTAATTGCCAATAGCTAATTTATTTTGTAGTTGTTTATCACTTTTATTTGAATGTTGTTTTTGTATGCATGACAATAGAGGGCAAATGAATAACGAACAAGTCTCACATTAAGAAATTTATTGTTTACAAATGGACTAATAATGATCATATTATATTCACATTTTTTATTTTTTATCATTATCATATTATATATTCACGTTTTTTATTTTTTATCATTACCATAAATGTATCTACTATTTAATATATATTTAAAAAATATAAATATGCATAAGTTTATAATAAATTAAAATATTAAATATAAATTTATTATTTATTTTAATAAATATAAATACACATATAGTATTTTAAAGTATTTTTTTTATATAATTTATAATTACTTTTTATAAAAATTATTTTTAAATTTACAAAAATGTAACGATACAAAAAAAATATAATAATACTTACAATTAATACGTTGCAGTTAGAAATATTTGTAAAGGGTGGACTTAATTTAGGATGAGGTAAGGGGAAGTAAGTGCATTCTCAACAACTAAGACAAGTAACAAATCTCAGAGAGCGAATTTTAAATTTCTGGGAAGGCTGCAACTTTAGATGGTGCAAGGACACAACTCTTTTGGGGATTTCTTGCTTCAACAAGAACTTGTTAAATAGGTTTTGTCTCTTTGTTGAGTTATATGTTTATGCAAAGTCCTTTGATAATGTTAATTTTATGATATTTTGGTTTGTTGTATGCGAGGATATTTCTATAATCTAACTCTAGGATCTTTGAGTTCATATTTTGTTTTAATAGAATTGGAGCATCTCTCAAATGCTCTATTTTTTTTTAAACAAACTATTTTTTTGATGATTGAGTAGACTAAATCCAAAACTCACATAAACACTTTGTTTTAATTGAAATTTAATGGAGAAGGAAAATGTTTTTTAACCTAAAATAATAGAAATAATAATAATTAATTGGAATTAGTGTTAGGAATGAATTTATTCTAATTAAAGATGTTTAACTCTTGATTTATATATTTAATGATTGATTATAGTTTTCCAGGTATTAAAATGATAATAACTTGATTTAGGTTCTATTTGAATGGGTTGATGATATGATTGAAATTCACATAAATAATTTTATTTTAATTAATTTCCATAAGAGATTATCTTCTTATACTCAAAATTATAATATTTTTACATATACTTTATCATATCTCATATCTTTTCCATCTAATCGTAACTATTTCAATATATTTATTTTTTATCTTTATCTATTAGTTAGTTTATATTTATAAAATAAAATAGTACATTTACATATACAAAAGCAAATATTTTATAAATTAAAGATTGTGCCAGTTTCTTGAAATTTGATAATTGAACTTAAAAATATAGAACTTGAAAATTAGTTTAGTTACTGCTTACTATTTTTAGAAGTCATTTTATTTTATTTTATTTTATTTTATTATAAAAAAACACTTTAAAAATATTTCAACTCTTATACAAATAATAAAAAATTATCATGTATGGACTTAGGCTACATACATTCAATCTTACACAAATATATGAAACCATCCCATGCCCATTCTATCTTGATACTTCCTCTGGCAGACTCTTACAACCAATACATTCTACTCTATTTGATAAATTTACATTATTGTGTTGGAATTTTATGTTGTTTATCGTACGAAACAAAACAAAATTTTCTCACAACTTGAATGGCTTGCCATGTAAGTTTGAAAACAAGGTCTTGACTGGTGTAAGGTTTTACTTGATAGTTTACTTTAAAATAATAGGCACAAATTTGATTATCGTACATGCATTTATAAAGAGCAGAAAACAACCTTCAAAGTATAAAACTCGTCCTCATTTTCTTTCTATTTTTCATATTCTGATCCTCCTCTTCGCCGATATAAAAAAAATCTGTTTCTCCTTTTCCTTTTTATTATTCACATACCAAATTTATTTATGTTGAAATTCTGTGAATTTTAAAAAAATACTAATAAACGTTTAGCTCCACAAGAATTTCTTTTTATAGGAGAATTGTTTGAAAATAGCATACAATTTAGACACGGACGTGTAGCTGATTAGAAAGTTAGGGAGCAGAGATATAGGACCATCTCAAGAGCTTATCTAAGTCAATTATTGCGTGTCAATGGAATGAGAGATTGGTGATATACGTAGCGAATGGTTCATTATAACCTAAGTCATGCACCTTTCCAACCCCATTATTCGTCTAATTCTCTCATATCTCCCGGGATATGTCTCCATGACTAACACTTTTTTTTATCAAAAAGAAAAATAAATTAAATAAATTAGATCATATAAAGAATGTTTCGATCCAAATGCAAAAATCAAATCCACTTTTCTTTAAACCCAATAATCAAACCAATTATTTAAATATTAAGGATGAGAAATATTTGGATTGTGATGGTTAGTGAGATTTGGAATCATAAGAATAAGATTATTTTTAAAGGCAGAGTTCTGAATTATTTCAAGATTTTCTCTTTGACTCAATTGAAAGTTTGGTTGTGGATATCTATTAAATATTTTTGTGTTTGCTTCTCTGTTTCTAACTGGTGTATTGATCCTTTAATTTGTCTTTATTCTCTTTAATTGCGTTGGTGTTTGTTTTATGACAAAGATAGTTTTTGAACATGTGTCTAAGAGACGTTTTGAGGTTAGGTTATGATGATTTTCATCAGGTTATCTTTGTCTATGTAAATGGATTGGATCACCCTAAAGTGATTATCTTATATACTGTTTTTTTTATCAGCATATTGTTTTGTTGCTAATAAGAAAAAATCCTTTAAATATATATAACCATGCATAAATAATGAATTAAAAACTATAAGTGATAATGATACGTGCCTTATCAACATTCTTTTATTATCACATGCATAGTCAATGCGCTGATTATATATTAATTAGTATTTGAAAGTTTCAATAACCAAGTTTGATAAAATTCTTTATATCAAGTGTAAAAATAAAACGAAAAAAAAAGGAATTGTATTCTGTAATTCAACCCAAAAACAATTTGCCATGTATAATGTCTCCATTATATAATTTGTATCATTACTTAAAGGTCAAGAAATAGAATACAAAAACTAATAATGAAGTACACATATTTTGACTTGATCAGTGATGGTAAAAGAAATTAAAAAAAATGTGTATTCAAAGCGTGGACTTGAAAACAAGACATGTGAACTCAAACAATACAATCCTCAGCAGAAACAGGAATAGTTCTATTATTTAAGGTAGACTCTGACTTGTTATTGTGTTCCATTTTGACACATTATGTGAAAGATGAGTTAGGGTTTCATATACAGTTATGGTATTATTAAAAAAAATATTCAACACAATAATAATTGTATATAATAATAAAGAATTAAGAAAAAGAAATTGATGTGAGTTAAGCAGATGGAACAGATTAGCTTAAGCTTTGGTTTAGCAAATTAAAATATTTAATCTGTTTTTATTGGGTGGTGAGAGCTTATCTGCATTGGTAATTTTGTAGTCAAACGTGTTAGACTGTGACTAAACAAATATTAACAATTGTTAATATTCCCATTACAATTTTCTTTTCCTCCACTTGTTGTGTGTTTGGCAATTTATGAAAATGAAACCACACGCACGTGAACTTGTGGTTTGAAACTTAGGAATTATAACGGCTAAATTAATCTGGTCTCATATCTTTGTTTTTTTTTTATTCATTTCATAGTCTTATTTGGAGATTGATTTGATGTATTTATAAAAGAATATAATGCATTTTTAACTGATAAATATTAATTACTGGTTGGAAATTTTTGATTTCGACAGAAGAGTGTATGTATAATATATTTGGCCCTGATTTGAAACTGCATTATGAATCTACGATAGGTTGTTATATATATTAAAAAAATATGTGAAATATTTTTTTAGTGGCTATTAAAAATAAATAAGCTTTATTGTGATTATCAAAATAACAAGATTATTTCATCTTTTTTAAATTTACTTATTTAAATTCTGAAGTCAAACCTTCAATTATAACTTTCTCTAATTTTTTTTTTATTATTGTCATCATTATTATTTTTATTATTAATATTTTCTAATTCCATTTTATTATTAGTGTATTAATTGTCACCATCCTAATATTATAATAAAATTTAAAATTAATTATTTTTTTTATAAATATATATAGTTTATATTTATTTTTCCAACAAAAAATTATATAAATTAAATTAATATATATATATATATATTTAAATAATATATATTAACTAAATAATATAGAATAATTAAATAAAATAATGTTAAGAGAGACTCCATCAGTCAATAATAGTAATAAATACGAGTAAAAGTAATTTATAAAAAACATAAAATCACTAAATTCTATCCTTATCACACTTACCATCCGTTTACATTATACCTCTCTTTGCACTCTTTAAATATTAAGATTTTTGCCTTATTTATAACCAAATATCGCATATTGCATATGGTTTGATTGAATTTGATTTGGTAATTTGTTTTTTCATCTACATTGTAAATTTGATGTTATACATGGATAAGTTTTGAGAAGGTTAAACTTTATTATTTACAAAATCTTTTCTTCCTCTTCTTTTTATGAACTTAATAGAACAAAATTCTAATGCAATTTTGATTAAGTGTTTAAACCAATTAAATATGAAGTCGTGTCAGGAAACAAGAATTATCATCATTTTTAAATGTTAAAACTATTAAATTTTCTTTATGCCTTAAACCTTTGTAAGAACATTATTTGTGTTTATTCTAGCAAACTAGTTGAGAGAGCCCAAACCCTGCGAAAAATGTGATATGTTGCTCACAAAAACATTATAGTTCTTTTAAGCCATTAGTGACTTGTAGGTTCAACAATTAAGAGTAACTTGTGAAAATAATATTTGGTTAAGTTAGGAGTGACTTGTGAAAAGAATATCTGGGTTAAATCAGGAGTGACTTATTGAAAGAATAATTGGGTCAAGTCAAGGATAACCTGTTGAAAGTGTAACATCCTAAAAATTGTAAAATTATAATTTTACAATATAGTATTTAACATCTTTTGAGTTAGACAACTTAATACTTTGAGAATAAGCTAAAAATTATATTATTTCTCTAAAGTATTGTGTTTGACTTAGTATATTAAATGTATTATATGACAAATCAAAGAAATTAAATAAATAAAGATTTGTCTGACAAAAACATGTAAAAAGTCATCATCTAAACCAGGTAAGTTATTTTATCTAAGTATGAAATTATAGTTAGACTTTTAAGAGTCTTAATTGATCATATTAGTGAGAAGTACTCTCTTCTGTACTTTCATTTGATCAAGGTAAAAACTCGGAAGGTAGTGAGGAGTACCTTATTCATTCATAGTTCTCCCACATTTTTTTATCATATTCAAAGCTTCCATAATCATAGTCATCTACTCTTTTAAAGAATTCATATCAATCTTTAAAGCCTCATGAGATTGCTCTAAATTCTTCCTCATTCTTACCATGGCATGAGTCTTAAAAGGGTGCCACAAAACAAGTTTTTTGTTTCAGAGGAATTATTTTAATCACCAACGGTTAAATATAAATGACATGAGTATGCGAGAAAAAATGAAAAGAAACCTAACCATTTTATATTTAAATTGGAATATTACAACCCACATAATTCATATGCAGATAGATTTAAGTCACTAGACAATAGATTATCTCATATGAGAGTCTATATGTTTTGATGGTAACAAACACTATAAGATGTGTTATGGTATAACAAAGCTCATTCATATGCAGTATAAGAATATACAAAAACATTAAGAGAAGATGATCAAGACACATTAACATTAATGCATTAGATGATACAAAAGCAAAAGACATGTTAGACACACAATGACACACGCTCACAATAGAAAAACTATTAGACTATCCAATCTTGGTCTTAATATTGGATAAAAGCCTAAGAATCATAAAGATAACATCTAAAGATGGAACGCTTGCCAAACATGTGATTCAAAGAAAAAAAAATACATTAGACGATCCCACCAGATTAGGTCAAATGATATATAAAAGAACCTCACGCCAGACAATCTCATTAGAATGGATAAGACGAATTCGTTAAAAAGATCTTATCAGAAGATCCTAAAGCTCATGGACTCATCAGAATATCTCATCAGACGATTCCCTTGGATATCACAAGACAAATGATAACAAAACACTCGCTTACAAGCCATCAGACAAACATTGAATATTACACGTATTAGACGATACGAGTATCTTATACTCATTAGACGAACCACTACGTCAAGGAAGTGACCATATTAAACTTTTACATTTTCTTAGAACTTTTTATGACACTACTCTTATGTTTTCAAATCTTATTTGATATTTCTAATTCATAGAAAACATTATTTTCAAATAAGATTAATGATTAAATGATTTTTGAAAAGTTTCGTATTTGAGAACGTAACACAGAGCAATGTGAAACTCTCAAATACCTTGTGCTTAAATGATTTCGTGAAAGAAAAATTCTTTCTATATTGATTTTAAATGTTTTTGAATACATATGTGAAATTAGAATTAAGTTTAACATTGTATTAGAAAGATTTCGCATGAATAGTGCTTATACGATAAAGTCTTCGAAAAACAGAGCATGAATATTTTCTACATAAAATACTTTTTCAAAATATGTTTAGTGGATCCAAGTTAAGTGTAATTAACTACAACGTTCGGATTTTATATTAACTTGGAAAGAATTTGAAACTACATTCAAAGTGAAATATCCGAGAAATGTTTTTATATTCAGTGTCTAACAACTATATTGAAGAATGAAGAACGTAAACCTTCAAAGATCATTTTTGAAGACTATATAAAGACCTTGAAGATGAAGAATAAAACAACAAAGTGTACAAACTGATGTATAAGCTTTCTAAGGGTACAAAAACATGTTTTCATAGCTGTGTGATTAGAATAGTGTTATTTAATTACATTTTCTTCTATAGAGCGAATCTGTGAAATTGGGTTGTGAGTTTAACCATTGTAAATAATTCACACTTTGAAGTATACCCTGTGAGTTTTTATTGTTATCTCAATAGAGAGGTTTTCTCATTATTAAGAGGTCTTGATCTCAAGGGGAGATTATTATTGGTGTACCTGCAGATGTGTAAGAATATTGGTTTACCTTAAGAGGTGAAGAATACTTGTATAACCTAAAGTGGTGTAGAATACTTGTGATAGTGAAAGACTCTTGAGTGGGTTGCTCAAGGGGACTGAACGTAGCCTTTATCATTGGATGAACTGGTATTAATTATGTGTGTATTTCTCTCTATGTTTCTTACTTGTTAAACCTTTGTTTTTCATGTTTGTTATTTTAGTTCAGACTTCATTCAATCCCCCTTCTTTTAGAGTTAATTGTACCTTCAATGGAAATGAAAAGAAGAACATGAGATCAAATTAAATCAAATTGTGTTCCATTAATTGAAAGGAACCTTACATCACATCATTTAACTAACTTGTGCATTTAACTTTTGTGCTTCGAACGGATAAGCTTCTTTTGGAACATAGAGACTTGATTTGATTCCATATTCATGTAGGCAACTTACAAGATTCCAACAACTTACTTTCATTTAAAGCATGCATGAATGAGGTTAATAAATTCTAAAAGAAAAAGGATACAAAACAAAACTATAATGATTATTAACACTATAGAAAAGGGACACATGTTAACCATGAAATTTTTATGAAAGGCTTGCTATATGATGCCATGAACATGCATTAAGATATATAAAAGATAGGATAAACAAACAACTCATATGCTCCCTTTGTGTCCTAACATGATAATCATTAAATCTCTACTCCTTAGGGTTCACATAGGTTTAAGTATAGGATCACAATCTCAAAGGCTATAAAAACTATGTAGTGTGTGAACAACCTAGAAAATTTTGGTAGTTGTTCTCTACCTTAAGGTTCAATAATATAACCAATTTAGGACATCAAAGTTGAGAAAAGAGGAAAGTGTACTAGAAATAAAGAGGAAACATAAACACATAAAAATCACACATATTTTGCACAATTAATTAATTAAATTTGACTCTCTAAAAGCACGTTACAGAGGAGTTGTCATCTATCGTAATTGGGGTCACAATCGAGCAACCAACATAGTTTTGAAAAAAAAAAAAAAACATACAAGTCAACACCATAGTTTATTAAGAAAAACTGAAAAAATAACCTTTTAGAAAGAGAGGTCTCGAAATTAGATTTTGAGTTTAGAAGTTGATTACGTATAGAGAAGATGTTAGCATTGTACAATATTCGTCCTAAGATGTCTACCTTCAATTAAATTTTTAAAATGAATGTGATTTTTTTAAGTGTTTATATTTTTCCTAAAAAAAATGCATATATAAAATAATAAACAAAATATTTTTAGAATTTCTTATTTCGACCAACAATAATTTAATCTTAAGTATTTTCATTCATAATAAAAAAAATTAGAATTTACATAATTTTTTTTGATAAAAGCTTATTTAAAAAATTTAATTATCAAGTAAGTCTTCGACTTAACTTGACAAATTTTTACATAATAAAAAATTTAATTAACAAAGATGATAATTAATAATTTCTAAGATTATTATTATTTGAATGAAATATTTAGTTATCAAATAAATCCAAGACTTCATATAATAATTAGTAATTTTCAAAATTTTATAATTATCAAATCAGTATAAAACTCGAGGAATCAATCACATTCGTTTTAGACTTTATAACTGTTTTTTCATTTTATACTTATATACATTTTTGTTAATTAATTACTGATGATACCAAAATCAAGAGTGAGAGGAGTTATGCTCTATAACACCAGAAACAACAGTGAGAGGAGTTATGCTCTAAACCAAAATAGAATATTCAAAATAAGTAAGAAAAAATAAAACAAAAGCACCGCTTATATGGCACAAAACGACAAAACGCTTATTAAGCCCCATACATTCAAGTGACGCAACAGTGAAGGGTAGACGGTGAAGGAGGTGTTGTCGCCGGATTCGGAAAGTGATTGAAGGGAGCTTTTAGAGCTACACGGGGAAGAGGCCGTCGTCGGAGACTGGCTCAGCCGGTAGCTGGGGATCAGTGTTGGAGTGTGTACAAAAAATATCAAACAATGGAAATGAGCAAAACCCAGCACTAGTTTGAGGGAGATCTCCCTGAAAATACTATTCAAGACAAATTTCAACAAAACAAAGTGAATGTTTTCCTCATTTCCAATATTTTAGTTATAACTTCTTTTTCTTATACTATTTTTCTTGTTTCTTTCTGCGCTTTGATGCCACTTGCCCTCCATTTGCTGCTGTCTTCTTTTGTTTTTGTTAGGGCAGCCATTTAATGTGCTGGGCCCTCATTTTTTTTCTTTTTTTATACTTTTTATTAAAAAATGAAAAATAAAATAAAATAACCTAAATATATATTTTTAAACATTTGAGTTTTTAATAAAAAAGAAAATACTTAGTTTTGTAATACCAAAAAAAAATTATATTTTCTATTTTTATTTAATTTTAATTTCTATATTTTTAAAAAACTTTTTTTTTATCTTTTTTTCTTTCAAGTTAATGATAATTTATGTTATTCTTATTTTATTCATTGAGAAATATTCTCTTTAATTACCAAGATAAAATTAGGTGTTGAAATAGTCGAATAAATTTTTGGCTGTTTTTATTTTGAGTTAAATGTTTAATTAACTAATTTGTATATTTATAAAATATACATATGTTTTGATGTAACAAGATAATTGTTTATACTTTGCATGTCTAATAAAATTTGATTAGTAGATGAAAAATCGGACATAGTTGGATGACATAGATAAATTAGTATATAATATTAAATAATTCTTTTTTCTTTAACATTTGTGTGAAATCGTATTTTAACAACAATATAAAGCTGTGGAGGTGCAAAACTTTGTCTTCTGTACTTTTCACTGCTTGGAAGGTGTTGGAGAATAAGATTGATACTACGGTCAACTTGGAAAGGCGAGGAATTGTGGTCGAAACCGTTTGTGCTGTTTGTGCGGGAAGGAGGAGGAATCTCACCAGCATTTGTTTTTCGATTGCAGATTTGCTTGGTTTGTCTAGTGTCATTGATTTGAGTGGCTTGGTGTGAAGTTCGTGATTCACATTGAGGCGGTGTCAAATTTTTTTCAGTTCAGGATGTGTAATGCTTCAGGGTTGGTTAATGATATTTGGGGTGCAATTTGGGTTGAAGTTGAGTGAAATTTGGAAATATAGGAACAATGTCATTTTTAAAAAAGGAAAGGTTGATGTGTTTGAAGTGTTCGTGTTGGTTCAAGTCAATGTTTCATCTTGGATTTATTCTAAGTCTTGATGTAGATCGTTTTCTTATCCTAACTATGTGCTGATAAAAAAAAATCCTAATTAGTGTTTGGACCCTTTGCCTTGCATGCGGTTAGTTTTTTTATGCTTTAGTTGTCTTTTTGTTTTTGCTAGTTCTTTGATTTTGTCTGTTTGGTAGGTGTTTCTTGAAAGGTAGGTGGTGATTAAAGTACAATTTGTATAAGGTTAGATTATCACTAAAATGATTCATTTTATTAATTCTTTACTGCTCATAAAAAAAATCAGTTAAGAAGAAATTAATGTTAAAGGAAACATTTCAATATAAAAAGGAACAAATTACACTAGTTTGTGTTATAACCAATGTAAAAATATCATTATTTAAATAAATATTTTAAATAATTACATATAAAATGTACATTTTACATTCGACGAATATAATATGGTATTTTTTTTATGAAAACGAACTCTACTTTTATTGTTCATTGTTTGTGTACTGCTCACACATTTTGAATTTCTTTTGCATTTTGTGTTCTCTATTGCTCATTTTGCTTGTTGTGGTCCTTATTTTTGTCTAGTTTATATTGGTTTTGTCGCTAGGTTTTGGAGGGTTTTCGCCATGGCTGGTTTTTCTCTTATCACTCCTCTTTTTTGTATCATGATTAAAAAGCTCTCCCTGCACCCCAATTTCCATTTCCGCGTGCTTCTCCTGGTCCCGCAATATTACCTCCAGAATAAGTCACCACACTCTCGCCAAAAGTGCAAGTTGTAATTTATGTATATGTAACATTGGTTAAATCATGCTTACTTTTTACATCAGTAATGCATCTACATCATTAGTTTAATCCGTGTAAAAGTTCATTACTAATAACCAATGTAAGATATGTGAGTTTTAGTAGTGTAATTTTTTTTTATCAGCCATAAAGATTGAATAACAGGAACCATTTAAGGGGTGGTTCAACCCTTATACATACCTAAAAAAAATGAGACAATTTCTCTGGTCTCCCAAACCAACAAATAGAGAGACAAACAGATTTCCCACTAAAAAACTCGTACAGCCCGTACAATTTCAAAAACTTACCCATACAAAATCAGAACTAACCCGTACAAAATCAAATCTAACCCGTACAAACCCAAACAGACTCAAAATCAAACCCAATACAATCTCCCACAACAAGGGGCAAAAAGAACAACAGAAGCTTAGAACAACAAACAACCCAACCGAAGGAGTAACTCTTATAAAAACTCACTTTATTGAAAACATACAAGCTCTAGATCAATGCACCACTCAGAGTAAGTAAAACTAGCAGAAACAGTTTTAGAAGTTACCCAGGACCAAGCCTTTAATTGTGCCAAAGTGAACACTTCTAAAGGATCGATCACCCCTCCTTGGAATATATGTTTATTCCTATGCTTCCATAATTCACTAACTACAGCAATCCAAACACAATTCCAGACTACATTAACCTGGACAAGAGCATTTAGCAAATTAAAATGCAAGAAGTGAGCTGTTGGGACAACATGGTCAACCGACGCAATCCCTAACCATGTATAGCACTGATTCCAGACTAACCAGACAATCCTGCAATAAAAAAACATGTGTTTTGTCGACTCCACAGCCATCCTGCAAAAACTACATAAATTGGTATCCACCAAAATCCCACGCCTCTCCAAGTAGTCTTCCAGAGGAAGACAAACACACTTTTTCCCTCCACAGGGCCTCTTAAAAGACAATAGGCAGATTTTACCGAGAAACCATTATCCTTACCAGCCTTCCAAACCCGCCTATCTACAGAATTCATGATAGGGGTCTTTCCATGCACTTCTTGTAACAGCTGGACTTCCTGGTACATTTCCCGATCAAACAGACCTCTCCTCCAAATTAACCTCCACTCCCATCTATCATTAACCCACTCCCCACAAGACTGTAAACTACCTTCTTTATTACC
>Ga0123342_1008611_pt1 | contig 12718 bp, 10 predicted proteins | sample Turbeawhitnodule_FD_89960 | JGI IMG/M metagenome (GOLD analysis project Ga0123342, IMG submission 89960) | Root nodule microbial communities of legume samples collected from Mexico - Turtle bean Mexico white nodule | ecosystem: Host-associated > Plants > Roots > Nodule | place: Mexico: Nepantla...
GCCAAATAGTGTGTTGAAAATGACACTGAAATGAAGTAAGCATTGATAATTATGGGAATCTTCAAAGCTAAGCATGCAGTTCATTGACATGTATACTTACACTGAAATGATCCCTGCAAGTATAACGGGTTTTCGACCAATGCGATCAACTATAGCTCCCCACAACAAAGATGTCAAACATCTGCCAAGCATGAATACAGGACCTACCACATTTTTATCAATATGTAATTAGGTATACGGGCAAAGATTTCCCCAATCGAAACTCTAGTATGAGAATCATTAAACGTGCTAAAAATAAAATCAAAATAAAAAAAAAACCATACCTAATTGTGCGAACAACTTGAAGCCTATGACACTGAAGATCATATTGCGTTTGAGCACTGTCACCGACAATATTCCGAGTCGCAAGCACGAGATATAGAGATTGAGAATGATTTACCTAAGCTTGAGCAAGGAAAGAGACAGTGAGATGAACCAATTGGACGAGATTGAGAACGAGAACGACAGTGATAAAGAATAACGAAACTGAGAGTGAAGTAGATGAAGGAGACAGTGTGGAGAAGAAGAATGAGACTTACCTGGATTTGAAGAAAGAACAAGATAGTGAGATAAACCAATTGAATGAGACTGAGAGTGAAATCAAGAACAAGCAACACTGAGAAAGAGGAACGAGATTGAGATTGAGAGTGAATAGGAAGGAAACAGAGAGTGGAGTGAAAGAAGGTTGCGACGGGAAGAAGAAGAAGAAGACAGGAAAAAAAGATTTATCAAGTAGAATTTTAGAAAAAATAATTTTTTTCTAAAAAAAGATATAAAAAACTTTTAAATATATACAAACTTAAATAAATAAATACAAATAAAATAAATTTAGTAATAATTTCTTGCAAATTATTATTGAAATAAAATTTATAAATATTTTATAAGAAAAATAATTCTAAATAAATTAGTAAAATGTACTTATTTCTAAGAGCTTAGAAATTCAAACTGCAGAATATTTTCTCATATTTAAAAAAATTAAATAAGTTTTTAAAAAGTATGTATATCTATTTAAATTAATTCATAATTTTTTTTAATTTAAATAATATTTTGAATTTATAATTAATTTAATTTTATGTTTAAATAAAATTAAAAGATTAAAATACTATTTTAAATGTAATTTTAAATTCATATTAATTATTTTAATATTATACTAAAAATAATAGTTTAGTAAATTTATTCATATTAATTTAAAATATTTTATATATTAAAAATTAATTTTATAAAATTTAATTACTCTAAAATTAGTATATAGATTGATTTAAATAATAGTGAATAAAAATTTAAGTATATAAATTATATGATGATTATTAGTTTCTAATTTTATTATTTTTAGAGAGAAAAATTAGTTTCTAAATTAAATTAAAAGTGACTAAAAAAATGGTTTCCAGTTACATCTTAACAAGAAATTAAAAAATATCTTTAAAAAATACCTTCTTTTTTATATTTTTATTATTAACTACCAAAAATATAGTATCTAATTATATTATAATTTTTATTAATAATAGATACCTTTTTAGTAACCAATAATTTTTAGTTTATAAAATAGTATCTAAATTGATATTTATATAAACTATTTTTTTTTAGTTTCTAAATTAGTTACTATTACAATATTTTTTTTTATATATATATATATATATATTTTTTTTTTAAAAAGAAATTTAGTGTGTCATAGAGATACTTCTAGTTCATTTATCTTTAAGGGGAGTATGATGATTATTATTTTGATATTTTTAGGCTTGTAATTCTTATATAACATAGTATTTATCTATATATGGTTTGAAATATATATATATATATATATATATCCACACGATTATATAAAAAAAACAAAGGTAAATAGTTATTTTTCAAATAAAACACAACCTATTTCATGATGAGATTGTAAAAAGTTTTGATGTAAAGATTTTTTTTATAATTCTAAAATAAGAAGCAAAAAAGAAAATTGAAATGCATACATATATAACTTTAGTTTGAAGTTAAGAGTGAATTAAATGAAATACAAGTTAAGGTTCATGGTATTGTTCAAGCACCTACATATTTAAATATTCTTCCAAATATTTTTTCATTTTTCTTTCGTGTTCAATACGTGCGTCAGCTGACAATCCGGGAAGGCCAGCATGCCATTCTTTCTCGAATCTTTTCTTCAAGGATTCAAATCCTTCAGTAACACACACATAATCCAATTTGGGAAGATTTGTTAAATTTATTTGAATCATTGGAATGCTCATTTGAAGTCCTGGTATTCTGCTATCTTGCCTCATCACAGTAAAAATGCTTGTCATTGAACTGCAATCTGTTACCTCTAACATCTTCAAGTTATCAAGATTTTTGGAAAGATTAACGGGAAAAACAGTTCTCAATTTCTCACAATATTTGATATTTACGTTTTTCAGTTTCCAAAATGAATTTTCAGCATCATACCCCTCATTCCATATTGTTGTCAAGTCACTAACCTCGAAAATTACCATTGTCTCCAGATTAGGGCAAGAAACCTGCATAAACAATATGACATTAATGAATACTATTAGCAGTTTTTTACAACATCATTAATTACTGCTCATTGTCATGCTATTAGGGTTTAAGTATTTGTTTGGCTTTTATGCTTACTCTTCTGTTTTGTCAAGAAAAAGACTACAAATGTTCATCAATTTTTAATTGCGAAACAATGAAGACTCCGTTTAAATATCTGGGTATGCATGTAGAAGGATGTCAGAGAAGAAGTAAGTTTTGGGAAGAGGTGGTGGAAAGAGTGAGAAAAAGACTAAGCAAATGGAAAGGTAAGTTTATCTCTATGGCTGACAGATTTTGTTTGATTAAGTCAGCGTTATCTGCTCTCTCCCTGTATTACTTGTCTTTGTATAAGACGTCGGTTATGGTGATGAAGGATATAGTGAGGTTGCAGAGGAACTTTTTGTCGGGATGGGGATCAGTAGGCAGGAAAATTGCGTAGGCTTCGTGGGAAAAGGTTTGCCAGCCAAAAGAAGCGGGAGGGTTAGGAATGATTGACATAAGGCAGTTTAATATTGCTCTGTTAGGAAAATGGATACGACACTTAGGTCATGAAAAACAAAGTTTGTGGAAAGAAGTGGTGGATTCTAAATATGGAGGTTGGAGGGATCTACGAAGTCAAAGAAATAGCTGTTGTGATCCTCTTTGGTGGAGGGATTTGAAGGAGGTTTGGTCTATGACGGATGGAAAGACAAGTTTGAGGATAACTTTTCTTGGGAGGTTGAAAGTGGGAGGGAGATCAGGTTATGGGAGGATAGATGGGTGGACAACATGACTTTGAAGGAGTCCTTTCCAAGACTTTATACCATATGTTCTATCAAGGACTCTTCTATATGGCAGGCAGGGGAAAGGTCAGAAAATTCAGGGTGGACCTGGAAGATCGAATGGAGAAGGAACTTGTTTGAATGTGAACGGAATCTGGAACATCAACTAATGCAAATTATAGGGGAACATAGGGTAAGGGTGGATAAGGACGATTTTTGGGTTTGGGAAGACAGAGAGGCAATCGTGTTCACAGTTAAATCTGCATACAAAATTCTTAATGAAGACACTTAGGGGGGGGGGGCTGAGAGGGATTTGTTTGTGGGTTTTGGAGGTTAAAGGCACAACCATCTACACATCTCACATCATGGAGGTTCTGGAAGACAAAATAGCGTCTAAAGCAAATCAGTAAGGAGGGGGATATGTATGTCTTCCAATATTTGTTGTATGTACGAGGAGGAAGAGGAAACCTCGTCTCACCTTTTTTGTATGTGTAGAATTGTCTAGCTCATGTGGTCTAAGTGCTATGACTGGATGAGGATGGCATCGACACATCATAGGTAGCCAAAAAACACTTATTAAGCTTTAGGATGAATGAGGTCAAGGAAAGTGTAAATCAAGTTTGGGTTGTGTGTGGATAGCAGTTGCAGGAGAATTGTGGAATTATAGGAATAGGAGGATCTTCAAAAGTGGTAGGATCGATCATATTGAAATCTTTGCCCTGTCACAACTGAAGGCTTGGTCATGAGTTATGTCCAAAGCGCATATTCAGACTGGTGTCTTAAGTCAATGGCTTGTATGAGGTCTGTTAATTTCTCTAGGAGATATATATCTTGAGTGTAGGTGTATGTATTAGGGGCAAAGATTACAGTAGAGGGAATGAGCGCAAGGTAGGTTTGTTGTATACGGGTTGTGGTATCCCTAAAATACCTATTATTTATTTATTCGTTTTTTCTGATTAAAAAAATATTTTCTATAAAAATTAATGAACAAACTTGTATATGTTATATGTGTATATACGTGCAAATGGAATGTAGGGTTGTTGAGAGGATACATGCAGTAATGGAGCTACAGATTACATATGGTTAATGCTTTAATGCCTTATCAGTGCTGGAAATATTTTAAAACCTTGTCATGAAAAAGTGTAGGTGTATCAGTCGCAGAGGATCCTTCACTTGAGCAGAAACTGATTAATGCTGGGAGTCCTTGTAAGGTTAGAGAGCATAATTCAGGAAATTTTATGGGAGGATTCTCTGCACCTTCAATAAGCACAATTGTCTTTATGGATTTGCACTGTGAAACATTCAAAGTAGCAAGATGAGGAAGGCCATTGATCATTGATTTTAAGAAGAGACATTCCATTTCACTGCATTTCTCTATTGTGATGACTCTTAGTTTGAAGAAAGATTTCTCAGTTAAAGGACCACCATAGCATATGTGCTTCAAATTGATAAGAATGCTGAGAGACAGTGACTCCAAGTTCGGAAAAGCATCAAGAGGATCATTACCTGACCCTGTGGCTATGCATTTGAGTTCATCATTGTTTTGAATAAAGAGAGACTGCAGTTGTGGAAACCCATCACACTCCAAATCATTAAGAACATTTTGGACACCACTCAGTGTATTCAAGTGCAAAACCTGAACTTCTTTCAGCATCTTTTTTATTCCATCATCTGACTGAAACCTCCTGTTGAGATTCAATTTCAATGTCTTCAATTCATGATCACCATCATGTTGTCGGCTCCACCCGTCACCAATGAAAATTGTGTATGATCTTAGATTTCTAAAGAACATTTCCACAGGCCATGCCTGAGGATCTGGAACATATAAGTCTTCTATATATGCCAAATGTTCCAAGTCTGTAAGCTCTTTCAAGCTTGCGTTGTTTTCACTGGAAGACATTTCAATCTTCCAATTACAGAAGGAGTTTCTCAAATATAATTCTTCCAAGCTTGTCAAGTTTGACAGGACATTGGCTGGAATCACTTGGAGATGTGTGTCTCTTAAATCCAAGAATAGCAACTTCTGAAGCTGTCTAATTTGCACAGGCAATTGTTGGATCGTACTTTCAACGATGCCAAGCATTCGTAGATTTGTGAGCTCACAAACTTTAGTAATGTCTCCGAAATTGCATTGATACATGGATATTGCTTCAAGGTCCTTCAAAGAAACAAAACTAATTGGCAGATTTGGACGACTAAAGGAAACAAAATCAAGCACTTTCAGAAGTTTAGTCTCCTCAAAAAAGGAATCTGGAATATCTATTGTGGGATTTTCCCTACTTATCAAAAGATGTTTTAAGTTTGGACATTTTAACCTTTTTGGAACTTGCAAATCACCCACAAGATGTATGTTGCAGAAGTGTAAATCTTTTAGCTCTTCTTCAGATGGCCATTCTCTGAAAATCATTGAAGCTCTTATTCGATCCTGCTGGTCCATTCGATTAGCAGTATGCCATATGTAGTCATCTACTCTGACCCAGTCCTTTTCATTTTCAACCACAAGACCATAGGCCTTCAGATCACTAATCAGTGAGTCACGCTTTTTTCTTGCAGAATCTGTTGTTTCGAGATTTTTTAATACACCTGCCCACATGTCTATATAGATGCTATATGTGTTAATAAACCTTCTTCCCCTAATAGTAAGAAGCAACAACAATGATTTGAGTTCCTCATTTTGTTCTAGACAAAAGGACAATAGTTTTGTTGGTGAGGTGTTTTCCTTTAACTGCATCAAGGCATCTGGGCCCTTATTTTCTAATGCTTTTGCTATGGCATAAATTAAAGAAGTGGAACCTTCACAACTTCTCACAATTTCTTCTACAATGGAACTTTCCTGATCTTCAACAACACCTCCAACCATCTTCTGAAACAACATCTGAGCCTCTTCTTTTTGTAATGCTTCTAATTGAAACACTTTAAGCTTAGAGGCACCCTTCAAATTTTGTATGAAATTCATATTTCTTGATGTCAACAATAATTTGCACCCTGCATGTTCATTACCCGGAGGAACTCCAAATTCCTCTAAGTCAAATTCTTGTGGGTCCAATTCCCCCCACGTATCATCCACTATGATGAGACAATTTTGCTCCATTTTTATTCTCTGACGCAATTTGTTTCTTCTTTTCACAAGACTTTCTCCATTGGTCAACTGCACTCCCAATTCATCTGCAATAGCCTTTTGAACTTGCTCCTGATTTGACTTATCAGTTACAGTTATGACAACCACTGCAGTAAACAATTTTTGTTCTTTTGCTTTCTCTCTAATGTGTTTGGCTAATGGGGTTGTGCCTATACCACCCAGCCCCCACACTCCAACTGCTTGGATACTAGGGTTCTTTAGGGCTTTCATAATATCTTCTATAGTATCATCTCTTGATTTTGGTCTCTCATAATCTCTTGCTGCAGATAGATGAGAATTTCCTTCTTCAATTAATTGTGAAATAACTTGTTGCATCTTTCTTGATTGTTTACCAACCTTGTACCGCAACAAAAAATTTGTGCAAGTACTTTTGCCTTCATAATCGTTCAAGAATCTATCCCCTTGTTCAAGAATCTCATCCACTCTTTTTAGCCACTCTCTTTGAGTTTGGAGTTTTTCATAGTGCAAAATAAGATTTACTTGCACCCTTTTCTTTTGATCTTGCAGATCCTTGAGTTCAGCTTTGAGATTCTCCAAAATGCTTCTGTTGGAAATTAGGTTGCCCAGTTGATGTACAACCACTGCTGCTTTCATCTTCTGAAAAAATGTGCCAATTGATCTTTCTTTCCTTTGTTGGTGTTGGTTGCTGCAACGGAGTTGATACAGGTTTAACCTAGGATAGGATAATAGATGGAGGCAATAACTTCAATGAAGCAACGCAAAATTTGAAGTAAATGGCTCACCCTCTTTTAGATAATGGCCAAAATAGAAAGGATGTGACTTAAATAACAATTATTCTTCAACTGTACTCCTGTCATGAACAAAACAAATTGAACAGTATTTAAAATGCTGACGGAATAAGATTATTTAAGTTATTACTGGCGAAAAAATGATAGAGTACATAAATTTCATCATTTTACATTTAACCTGTATTGAAAGAAACATGGTGATATTTTTATAAATAAAAAATCAATTTTATATTAGTTAGTTATATAAAAAAAAGTAGTACAAATGCTTGCTCTAACCCTTGTACACAAATATACAATAATTCCACAGTTAGGTGGTTTGTCTAGAAACAAAACAATCAACCAACCTTTCACCTCTCTTCAAATATTACCACTAATAAGTTTCTTGTAACAAACCAAGGTGTTCTCATCCCAAAAACAAGTTTACCCCTCATTAACTCCTTATCTCCACATCAATATAGGCTCACATTGAAATATACTCTTGCAACCTGTTTTGAACAAGCTACAACCAAACTGAGGTACTAATTCCACAAATTGCTTTCCTCATGTATTCTTAATCTTCCCTACACATGATAGTAGTGTTTCTACTGCAGTCTTCATTATAGTTTTCTTCCTTTATGTAGACTCAAATTCAGTTCATGTACACAGTTTGTGTTGTACACAGTTTACAGCACCCCACCATGTGTTGTGTTTTCGTACTACTCACTCTGTCCAAGCTAAGGCTTTTCTGATATGCATATACGAAGGCTGTAAGCCCTTGTATGATCATGCAGACATTGTGAGTTCACTACTTGCACATAAAAAATAATTCTCTAAGCTACTCTGCCTAGTTGTGAGACCTGGTTAACTAGATAAAATGGTGCCAGAGCATCTATATTAGAGTATATCTGCACTATCAACTTTATTGGTTTAATGTTCCATAACAGGTAGAAACATGACAACTCCTACCTACCAGTTATCAAATCATGAAATTACCCTTTATACTATCACTACCCATTTTTGTATGCTCTACAAATCATATCAATACATATCCTTGGACATAGACACTAATAAAAAAAAGAAAATATAGTCTTACAAAAATTGCAATGCACCCATATGCCCACTTTTTTAATTTTTCTTTACTAAAAATCTCCTCAATCCACCATTGTGTTCTTAAATATAATTTCATTTCTTTGATCCAGATACATCTAACTACCACTATCAACATCCCCCTCCAGATCCTATTCTTAATGTCTTTGAAACTCGTTTGTAAATTGCTAAAAGTGTAGAAGAAACTGTTTTTTTATTAGTTGCTTTGGCAGTAGTGATGGTTACAGTTTTTTTGTAATAGCTGTTATAGTGTTAGTTATGATAAAGCAAGGGAAGTGCTGAAGAATCTAGGCTTTTTGCTTGTTGCTGAAGCTGAGCTCCTCTTGAATTTTGTATAAGGGTTGGACACCTTAGAAGTGTCTTTTTTAATTTATTTATTTTTTATTAATAAAAAAATTATATTCATATACATAGTTTTTGGGATGTAATTTTAGTTTTTGGGATGTAATTTTGAGTGAACTTTTGAACAGGGGTTATGACATCTCTAATGTCTAATTCTTTTGTTTATGTATTTGTAATTTGCCGATAAAAAAACTAAGAATATTCTAAGTTTACAGGAAATGGGTGGGGTTATAGTGGCTAGCCGTATGTAGGGAAACATATTCACATTTTGTATAAATAACCTATATACAAATACACAACTATTGTTAACTACATCTTCTATTCACCATCAACTTTCATCTTTTAATGGGACAATTTACTATTAGTGGCCATCCACGATCTTCTAATGAGAAATTCTATTGCTACTTTTCACCCCATAAAAGAAGAAACAAAGCATAGGTCTTTGGGAGATACTAGTAGACATGCATGTCAATTATGAGAAGCATATGGATACAAAGAAATAATGTGATATTCAGGATGGATGGGAGAAATATTTGGAAATGCATAATTAAAAGCTTAAGCACGAGTTAGAAACAATTCTAAAAAACAAGCTTTTCAAATTGGTGCTTATGTAAAAAGATTGCTTCATAAGCATACGAAAATGAATATCCTACAATGCAACTAGTTCATATTTTTGAAACAGTTTTATTTATAAGTTGAACAATGTTTGTCTACATCTTTATGTGAGAATACATTATTATCACTACAAGAAAATCACTAAATAGCAACCAAATTTAGAGACAAAAAAATACTTAGTCACTATATTGACTAAATTAGACATTATTTTAGAGACTAAAAAATTATTGGTATTTGATAAGTGCCTAATTTCAGTAATATTTCATATTACAATATAGGCACTTATGGGTATTAATTGTTAAACTACATATTAAATAATCCTTAATTTATGAATTTATACATTTTTACATTTTTTATGATCTTTATTTTGAATGAGAACATTTTATTCCCAATTTTGGTGTTAATTTCATGTTTATATGGAAGAATGGAGATGATTGGCTTAAAGAGAATAATTTTTTTTGTCAGCAAAGAATTAATTTAATTAAAAGGAGATACTTCAGGGGTATCTCAACCCGTTTACAATTAATCTAGAACGGGCAACACTTCCCTTCCTAAAGCTGCCTAACAAGGACGACTTCATTCTACACCTAAAACAGGTACTTAGCCTAAGAAGTTCATAACCAAGAGGAGTTAAACCAAGTCTTCCAGTTTACACTTGTAGATTGACCAAAAAACAGAGTCTTCACTTGTAGATTGACCAATTCCTGACATTCCCCTCAAGCGCTGCATAAAAAGGATCTTGCATCACAATGAATCTTCTAGATCTTCCAGCAAAAAAACAGGAAGCTAAATTCCTAATAAGATGATCTAAAAGGAGAAAGTTGGAAGGCCAAGAACGCACAAAAAGAGCAAAAAAGTCCAACTCAGTAGCGAAGCGAGAGTGCCCTAGAAAATTAGGTTAAATAAGGGGCTAGAGGTTCAACCTTAGGGTGCCAGATTGATAGGAAAACACCATTGAGTGAATTGTAACAAATTGGGAAAATGGAATGTGTTAGAAGTATACGTGACTAATTCTACCATTTGGGATTGGGAGTAATTTGTTCAAACTCTTATGTATTGAGGTGATATTTAACTATGATATAATATTTTGTTCTTCATTGATTATTGGTATTGTTGTTTTGCTTTTAAATATTTGTGACATGTTTGAGGATCTTAAATCTGACTAGGAAGTATTTTTAGGGTTCTGAGCTAAACAATAATACTTAACATATTTGAATGTTAGGAATAAACTTGAAATGTTAATTGTTATTAACGTCTGAGCTTGATCTTATGTTTTTCTTATATATATATATATATATGCGAGAGATCGATATTTAGGGAACATTCTTAAGAATTTTTTATGCGAGAAATCGATATAAATGACTTTTATACTGACATCAATTTCAATCAAAGAACATAATGTTAACATGCTAATCAAATACATAAGAGTGAGACAAAAGAAACTCAATCCCTATTTTTCCAATTGAAGCAATTACTTTTTTTATTTGTTTTCTTGTTAATTCTTGTCATTATTCAACTTTTTATTGTTTCTGTTTATATTTAGTGAATATTGTACTTGATAATTCAATTGTTCCTTGTGGATCTATATCCGTCCTTAGGAACAAATTATTATTCCTGATAACGCAATGCACTTGCCATAAAAAGTTATCAGTATCTAAAGTAGTTTTTATTATTAATAAAAATGTATAAAAAAAATTATAAACTGGTATCTAAATTAGCTACCAAGATTTTAGATACTAATATTTTTATTTTTAAATTAGTTTATAAAAAACTAATAAAGACTAATTTAGAATATGAAGTAGTAATTAGCTGCTAAAATATTGGTAGCTAATGGTTAGATGTCAATTTAGAAACTATTTTCTAATTTTTTTATTAATAATAGAAATTACTTTAGATACCAATACTTTTTTAATTTATAAAATGATCTTTATTTTAGTTAAATAGTAATTAATTATTTTAGTTTTTTAAATTAGTTTTTATTTAATGATTTTTTTTAAGTGTTTGTTGCTATAAATGTTTTGTTATATTCTGATTAAGAATTAATGATACTAAATTTAAGTTACACTTGGCATATTCTAATTTGTTACATATATGATATATGCTAAGTGATAATGTATCAACTAAATTACACGATATATTGGAGTATCTCTACGTATGAGTTATTAACAACATATGAATTGCTCTCATTTGTTGGGAGATCTAATGCAAAATGGAAAAGCTTTAGCTACTACTAGCTATATTTGTTTCAATATCTTACTCAGGTGGACAGAACCAAAATTACCTAGGAAGACACGAAAAGATGTATTAAATGAGAACTTCACACAACAACATGAGAAGATAAGTTGGAGAACTTCCCTGCAATGATGCTGAGGCCGTAGGTACCAAATGTTTATGGGGTTTGTACCACTTTTGTTTTTCTCCCTTTGTACGTAGGTATTGTGAAGTCATAAAGAATGTACTTATCTGTTGTGGGGGAAGTGGTTAATGATCTAGTCTTCTCTCTTTAAGAATGCAGGGGTAGTTTGTAGTTTGGGGAAGTTCTTTATGAAGCAGAGGTTGGTTTTTAGTGATCCTGTTTTTTTGGAGGGATGTTAGGATAGTTGTTATGTCGTAATCTTTTTTAGCGTTGTATACGGGTTGGGATACCCCTAAAGTATCCCTTTAATTCATTTTAATTTTTAGTTGGTAAAAAAATAATAATTTGGAGAACTAGAGAGCAATAAACAGAATTATCTCCTTTAGCAAATTATCTATCTTTTGAAAAAATTATCTCCTTCACATAAAACCTTTCTCACAAGTCTAAACACTACAACTATACATTCTTTTGTATCTAAGACACTAATTGAAAAAAAATGAAAACAAACAATGAATTTGGAAATGGAGGCATTGAAGAAGAATAACACTTGGAAACTAGTCACTCTACCACTTGGTAGAAAACAGGTTGGATGCAAGTGGATTTATATGATAAAATACAAGGCCAATGGAACTATTGAAAGGTACAAGGCTAGGCTAGTAGCAAAAAGATTCACTCAAACATATGTAATGAATTGAAGACTTTTGCACCAATTGCAAAAATGAACGCGGTTAGAGTTATTTTATTCTTGACAACAAATCATCACTAGAATATGCTGAAATTTGATGTAAAAATTATTGAACCAAGTGGTGTTCAAGCTTTGAAGAATCCAAATCCTTTGAAGGATGTTGAAGCCTTTGTTGTGCTTGATGTTGTTGTGCTGGTTTAGCTTAGTTCTGGGGTAGTTTAAATGTTGTAATCCACCCTTTGATTAAATCTAAAGCATAAGCATCTTAATCTTTGTGAAAGTAAAATGTTTTCAAACTAAGTTAAAACAACTGATTGTTTTGTCGAAACAACCGATTGTTTATACTTAGGTGTTTTGAGAAAAAGATTGAAAACTGTTTTTAAAAATGGTTGAACTGTTAAGTACCAAAACAACCGATTGATTCGAGGAAACAAC
>Ga0123342_1008613_pt1 | contig 12716 bp, 5 predicted proteins | sample Turbeawhitnodule_FD_89960 | JGI IMG/M metagenome (GOLD analysis project Ga0123342, IMG submission 89960) | Root nodule microbial communities of legume samples collected from Mexico - Turtle bean Mexico white nodule | ecosystem: Host-associated > Plants > Roots > Nodule | place: Mexico: Nepantla...
AAGAAACTATAAAGAGAGATATTTAATATGAAGCCTATTATTTGAGAGTTTGTAGACTTCTTTATCTTTAGGCTTGATCTTCTCTTTGACTTCTTTTAATTTGTGAGAAGACTAGAAGGAAGACCTTTAAATGTGTAGGTGAAAATCCTCTTTCTTCATTAATAAAATCCTCTCCTAGTGGATATCCATCACCGCACCATGCTTCATTCTCACTTTTATGAGGCTAACATGCCTTCATACCTAGTACTACTATTATTTTCTTCTTAAAGAATCAAATAAATGGTAAACGCGTGAATTAACTTTAAACTTCACCCACAAACTCGGAAGCAGAATTCAGCGAGCAAGCGCGCATGGCAGTTTCCAGGATCTATCCACAGAAAGAAAAAAGACACCACCACACTTCAAATAATCTATATTTTCCACATCTACAGTATCCCCAAAGACTTCAAATTAATTGCTTCCTCCTAACTATTTTATGCTTCTACCTTAATATTTTATTACTATAATTACTTTCTCTGCCCACACACCACTTCTGTTCAAACCACATCACACGTATGAAACCAAGACCCAACCCAAAATCAACAGCTCTTACTTTATCTTTATAAAAGATTGGAAAATCCTCTTTCCTTCAGCCACACTAGAACAAAATGGGTGCGGGGAAAGGGGCTGTTTGGATGGTCAAAGTTATAGCGGTGGTAGCAATCGCGGCGGTGGCGACTGTAGAGGCCCAACCGGAGGCCAAATTCGTGTGCAACAGCGCGAATAACTCTGCCTGTGGCGCCCTCATTGGGTACTCTCACGTGAACGGCACCACCCTGGGCGACATCCAAACCCTCTTCAACGTGAAGAAACTTGTGGACATCCTAGGCGCGAACAACCTACCAAGCAACACCACGAAGCGCCACGTGGTGGGGCCCAGCGAGGTTGTGAAGGTGCCGTTGCCGTGCAGGTGCCTCAACGGGACGGGACTCTCGGACCGGGTTCCGCTTTATAAGATAAAAAAGGACGACACGCTGTACAACATAGCGACGACGACGTTTGGGGGTCTTGTGAAGTATCCGCAGATCACGGCGGCGAATAATATACCGGACGAGAATAATATCACCGCCGGGGCCACGATTTATATTCCGCTGCCGTGTAGCTGCGACGAGGTGGATGGGAGCAGAGTGGTGCACTATGCGCACCTGGTGGCGGCACAGAGCACGGTGGAGGGTATTGCTGAACAATTTGGCACCAGTCAGCAGATCCTCCTCACACTCAATGGCATTTCCGACCCCAAAACGCTTCAGGCCGGTCAGATTCTTGATGTTCCTCTTCAAGGTAACCTACCACTTTCATCTCATTCTCTTCCTCTTTCGATTCCTTCATATGCAAACTATGATTGCGCGTCTTTCCAAACGCATTCCCAATCCCAACCTACAATAATTTTGATTTTGTTCCTTCTAACTTTCATCCACCTTTTCTACTTACTAACTATGATTTTACTTTCTCAAATTCAAAACGATCTACTTTTTTTCTTTTCATTTTTTTAAAATCACTTAGTTTTTTTAAAATTTAAAAATATATGATTTTAGTTTCATAAATTTATTGTTTAAAAACTAAAAGTATTATTTTAAGAATATTTTAGTCAGTTGTTTAAAACTGTGCTATATTAGTCTCTTGAATTTGTTATTTAGGAACTGCAAGTATTTTTCGAGAATACCATTTTAATTAGTGTATGTGATCTAAATATCAAATTTAGTCATTTTTAAAAATTATCTTCTGATTATCTAAAAAACACATGTTCATAATATTTAATGAGAACAAAATAAATTGTCAATTAATTCTAAATTCTGTATAAAGATGGACGAGAGTAATAAGGACTTAAAAAATAGTTGTTTTTGTAAAATTGAAGTTATTCCTCGAATTTTTTTCAAAAAACTTGAGAAATCAAAGCCACATCCACCCAACTTTTTGAACTAAAACATAAATAAGTTTAATACTTTTTATACTCTTGAAACTGCGTCGTGAACTTAATTTTTGTAGAACTACTTCTCATTTCATTTCCCTAAAATTAAAGCTGTAAATTGATTTTAGTTTATAAAAGAGTTAAATATATTTAACTATTTTTGTCTTATATTTATATTTTTTTTAAGAAAAATGATACTTTGACCACTTGTATACAACTTTAGATATGTTACGTATTTAGAAATAAATATATATAATAAAAAGTAGATTTAGAATTAAATGATATAAAAAAATATTAAAATAATAAAATTGGGGTGGGAGTTTTAATATGATTGTATGAAAAATGTGGATTGTGAATATATAATTAATTTTTTTTCAAACATCTTTATTATTTTTTTATACAAACAACTTTTTGACGGAAAATTATTATACAAAGAACCATTTGCTAGGTTTCTATTTAAATTTATTAAAACAAATGAATTATTATGTAAATTAGATATACGAAAGTTTAAATTGTTTTTTTTTGGGGTCTGGAATCGTAGTGTATATGTAAGTATAATTAAGTTGGATAATTTATTCATAGAGTTTCATATTAAAGTCTGGTTACACGATACCACTATTTTACACAAAGAAAACATGACTACGCTACTTCCTGGTCCATTATTTACGTGTTGTCGTGTACCTGATTCATGAAGTCAATAGAAGTCCATAATGTTAATCTATTGAAAATAGTATTTTTTTTTTAATAATTGATTTGTTGAATAATTTTCAAACAGTTATACAGAAAGAGACGAATTGTTTTGATTGATCAGTTTTTTATATATATTCAGCATTTACTTCCATGGAATACAGATAAACTCTTTGTTATCCTCTAAAATAGTTACATGTTTTAATTGGCGTAGATGATATTAAATGAAGTTTAAACGTGACTTAATCTTAAAAAATTGATGTTTATTTTTATATTTTATGAAAAATGTTTATTTTTAATTGATATAAAATCTTCAAACACATGATAATTTGAGTCAAGTTCTGATTTGTAATCTTAAAAGTATAATAAAAAGTAATATTTAGCATATAAAACAAACAATTAGTAGAAGGATGATGTAAGAGAATTTAGAATCCTATCCGAGCAATTGTAGCTTTGTGTAATCACTTAGTGGCGTAGATGATAGATAAGGACGAATTTATATGTTGGGGTGATTGAATTTGTTGGTTGTGGCAGCTTGTTCCTCGAGTGTGAAAAATGAATCATTGGATTATCCATTGCTTGTTGCAAATTCTTCTTACGCCTATACTGCCAACGAATGCGTCAAATGCAAGTGTGACTCCAGCAACAACTACATGTGAGTGCCCCCATTTGTTTTTCACATATTATGTTACTACTTTAATTTGTGTTCTGTTGGTATTATTATATATACGTGTGATGTCATTTGTTATGTTGATTTTGTATTTAGATTACAATGCGAGCAATCCGAACTCAAACCTACCAACTGGTCTATTTGTCCTTCTGCGCAATGCTCAAGCAACGTCTTCATTGGCAACATCACTTCCCATACAGATCCCTGCAATCGCACAATCTGTGCCTATACTGGTTATACATTCCGCAATATCTCAGCAGAACTTGTAACGCAGAACACTTGTGCAGGTTAGTGCTAATAAGGACTTTAATTTCTTGTTTGTATCAAAATCCAGAGAGAAAATTGCTTGATATGCATGCATACATAAATGTGACATTACTGACACATACCTAATGACATGCTTGGTTCTTTCTGATTGTGTTCAAATAGTGCCACCGAGTCCTTCAGGAGGATCTAGTGGTTCTGGTTCAGGAGCGCCCAGGAGCACTTTGCAAGGCTTGCTTTGGAGTAATCTTTTCATTGCTATTCACTTGGTCTTCTTTCTTGTCTATGTTTTCTAGTGAAATAAAATTTCTTTTGTGTGATTTGTAGCAAAAATGAAACACCCTACACTCCTTTAGCCATTTTTTATTTGACTAGACCACTATGTAATTTTGTGAGTTAAGATCGATCGGGTTGTGTTGCGAGTGTTGCCATAACCCAACCTTTTTATGTTTTGTCTTTACAAAGTTTGTAACTTGAATAAATTTGTTGAGAAGAATAAGAGTCATGTCTGAACTATTTTATTGTAATTAAAATAGTTCACATGTATTTTGTTTTGTATGTTTTTGTTTTGTAAGGTTTACAACTTGAATTCACACTCATCCGATAATGTAATGTAATATCAGTAAGAATCCTAGAGTTCCAAAGTAAATTATGTGAGCTAAATTTTCTATAAATATCCCCATCAATAGTTTTGCTGCCCTCAGTACAAGATTTGCCCTGCTATGTATCAGAAAATGGTCTAGCTGCAAACTTTTTGTGCAGTTTGGTTCTGTTTAAAAAGCAAAATACCATATTTTGCACAGGCAAATTCCTGAAACTAAACTAGGATGTTTTGCGTCACTCATTGATGACATGATGCAATCATTTAACCCCAAAGCTCAATTTTTTTCTAAGTAAAAAACATAAAAATAAAATCCCTGCAATATTAATGGCATCCTCGTCAGTCCATTATCACAGGTTGATTACACTCGATTGCACACTAATAACTTGAGGTTTTTGATCAAAGTCATCCATGATGGAGTGGAGACTTGCCTAATAGAAGTATTAAATTGCTCTTTTCTATTGTCATAATTTTTCTTCCATCATTATTGCTACGTACAATTTATTGTGTTACCTCACTAAAGAAGTAATAGATGGTTAAGTTGTCTCAGTGAAATGCCTGATGGGAGGAGCAAAAGCAGCCGGATTAGACTTTGTTGTTCTTTCTTCCACTGTCTTCATTTCCAACAGCCACAACACAAGCACCTTGCTCAAAGGCACCAGACATAATTATATGTTAAATACTAATATAAGAATAGTTTTGAAACACTAATAGCATTTCCAATTTAGATGCATTAATACGGGTTTTATATCAAGACTCAAATTTTAGAAGAAATTTTCTTACTGGTATGACATGGTGGGGGAGTGCTAAAATTAAGAATTAAGTCCTAAGAATAATTTTTTCAGTATAAAAACCCATATCTAAACATTGAATGAAGTGATACTGTGAGTTTTAATAAGAAAATCTTACGAAATTAACTTGTAAGAGTTTTTTAAAAGTAAAATGAGATAATGAGACCTATTTAAAGTAGAACAATTGTTTCCCAAGAAAATTTTCAACTAATAAAATAAAAATTTAAACAGTTAGATATTATTATTATTATTATTAATTATTATTATTATTATTAATTATTATTATTATTATTACTATTATTATTAGCGGCATAGGCGCTCTTGTATTTTTTTATTATTATTTACATATAAAGAAATTCTCTTTTATATATAGGTATAAATATTAAATAAAAAATAATTTAAAAATAAAATAAAAAAGAAATAAAAAGAAGAGTCGATGATTCAAGTTATATCACACTAAGTTAAAAAGGTTGTAGATTCAAGATCCAACAGAATAGAGATAGCGGTGAGAATGGTTGAAAAATTATACATTAAAGATGAGAGAGAGACACATAGATAATAAATTATTAAAAAAATAAACAGAAACAAAAAAAAGACAAAAATGGTTGTTGTTATGGAAGCACATCACCCCAAACTCTCCTTATTTTTTGCGAGCAATGTAAGCAACAACTTGACACCCGTTCACCCGTTCTTGTTGTCTTTGTGTTATTCTCTTAAACGTGTGTCGATTGCGACGTTGTTACTGTTGGGGAGATCCAAGTCTTGAACCCCGTCAGATCTCACCGCAATATGATAATCTCGGTTTTAACTTGTTCAACCTTTTTTTGATAGAAGGAACTTGTGTTTGAGAGCAAACGTATGAACAAAAAGAATGACCTCTTTCTTTTTTTCTTTCTCCCAAAAAGATTGTGATTAGTCATTTAAAATTAGAGTTAGAAAAATGTGAAGGTTAATTAAAAAGTGGAGAGTTAAAATATTTTTGAAACTTAAAATAATGAGTCAAAAGAAAGCTAGAGGTTAACGAAAAAGTATTAAGCCAATTATTATATAGCTATAACAATTATAATTAGAGTTAAAACTAAACTACAACATCTGGGTCTCAAAATTAAGTCCCTTAGAAATGACCAGCAAAGCATTAACCTTTTACCAGCCAACTTTTGTTGTCATGTCATGATTATTATTATACTTATTAATATTATTATTAATATTAATATAATTAATAATATAAAATTATTAACATTATTTATATATATATATATATATATTAATATCATTAATATTATTATTATTCAAATTAAATAAATTATTAATTACTATAATAACATTATTAATTGTTATAATAATATTATTAATATTATTAAATATTATTAATGTTGTTAGTATTATTAATATTATTAAATATTATTAGTATTCTTAATATTATTAGTATTATTAATATTATTAAATATTATTAGTATTATTAAATATTATAAATAGTGTTAATATTATTAATATTAATTTTATTAATATTTTTATTGATATTATTGATATTATTAATGTTATTATTAATAATATTATTAATTTATTATATAATTAATATCATTAATACTATTAATATTACCAATACTATTATTATCGTTAATAATAATATTATTCATATTATTAATATAAATCTAATAATATTATTTATATTATTAATTTTATAATATTAATAATATGTATACTTATTAGTTATTATTATTATTACTAAGGGGAACACAAATACTCCTGTGTCGGTGCATCCGCGGTTTTTAGTTTTTATTTTTACTATTATTATTATTATATATATATATATTTAAATATAAATTCATGTGTATTTGTATGTATGAGAGATATGTTATTGGGAGAGAGATAAAATAAGAGAGAGAAAAATTAAAAAACTGCTCTACATTAAAACTGTTTCTGATGATATTTGTCTTAAATAGGAAAATCAATCTCTCCACTCTCCTGTCTTTTAAGTGATCACAAATAAAATAAAATATAAAATTAACGTACTAATCTCTCCACTTTGTGAGAACAAATAAAATAAAAAAAATAAATAAATGCTTTATTAACTTCTAAAATTATAAAATGTCCAAATAAAAAAAAATTAATAAAACAAAATATCAAGCAAGGATAAAATAGGAAAATAATTTAGAGCAGTTAAAGTGAGGAATTCCCTTTATATATATGTATAGATTTATGAATATTAGTTATGATTTTATAATTATTCATTTGATAATAATATTTTTAATATTATGTATATAATTATTATGATCATAGTTGCTAGGTAATAGAGATCCGTGGATAATAATTCGTAGGTAATAGAGATTCGTGGGTAATAGATATTTGTGGGTAATAGTTAGTAGGTGATAGAGATCCGTGAGTAATAGTTAGTATGTAATAGAGATTCGTGGATAAAAGTTTGTATGTAATAAGATTTGTGGGTAATAGTTGGTAGGTAATGTTGAATTTACCTACAGATTCATATTTGTGGTAATATCGGTAGGTTCGTAAGTAATATCCGTAGATAATGTTGTCTGTACGTAATATTCATAAGTAATACTGAATTTACCTACATATTCAGATATCCGTGGATAAAAATCCGTAGATAATACTGATTTTTTTTATAGTGTATACCAACTGTTTTATCAATTACAAAATGACAAAATAACCCAAATAAAATGTTATATTAATATAAAGATAAAATAGAAAAAATTTGTGTATACTAGACAAATTATCTTTTTATATATATATATGTATAAATTATTATACGATCAATGTAAAATTTAATTTTATATTATTTAATTGTTATGTATGATGATATTATTTAGTTTTATAATAATTAATTTTAAAAATGCATATATAACTGTTTTTTAATTGACTCAGAATAATTTATTTTATATTAACCTTGTATAAAAGTAAAACTCCTGTCAAATGAATAAGCGATAGTAATATAGTGTAAACATATTATATTACCCTCTAATCACAAATAACATATTAAGGATAAAAGTAACAATAATAATGTTTGTTTGTTTTTTCATACAAAAAAGACATTGAGATAAGAACTTATAATCTTATGGTTGATGATAGGTTCACTCCATCACTTTTATCTTATATTCAAATTATAACTCTATAAATTATTATTTTTTATAATATTTAATTATATTAAAATTTACTATTTGAATATAATATTTTATTATAAATAACTGCTAAGTGGATGGAGATGAAATATAGGATGTCAAAGAGATATTTTCTTAATCTCATACAATATACTCAAATCTTATACCATTATATGGATGTTTGTTAATGGTGTTTGTTTGGATATTACAAACACATCCGAAACCAGTTTTAATGGATTGAATTTAGTAGTAAGAAACAAATTTAGGGTCGAAATTTGCAGCTATTTCCAAATTAAAGAACTCACTAATATTTGCGTTGGAAAAACACATCTTCAGAATTAGAAGAATAAGATTTAGAATCGCTTGTTTTTGACCTTATATAACTATCATTGATATGAGAATCAGAATTAAGACAGAAAAAGTATGCCACTGATGACACTATGATAAGAATTTGGAGTGTCAAATTTTACTGTCAGCAAGAAATGTGCTGCATTTAGCATTACATGACAACAGAAGTGATCGAATAGAAAATTGACTGTATAATTGAAACCTCCATATTATAAGCCACACAACAGTTTCAAGATTTCATCCCTCCATAATATGATAAAATTAGATCTCTCTGTTTTCTTAACCTTGTAGTATGCAGCACTACTTATAAAATCCTTTCAGTGAAAGCAAGCCAAGATCTTATTTCTTATTGTTCAACTGTGAAGGAGACAAACCCCTTGGCTTCTTTCTCACTCTCCATAACAACAACGTTATCTGACATATTGGTCACAGAAAATGTTACAAATTTAGGTTCATCTTGAGCATAAAATGAATATTGAAAATGACTGATTCTATTAGGAAACACCAAAACCGATGAAAAATCAGCCACCCACTTTGTGCCATTTCCACTGGCAGTTAACTTCCCAACGGTTGATCTCAAGCTCATGCCATTGGCATTGTTGCCATCAACCACCACTTGATCAATGCTACTGAATTCCCCATCCAGACTTACAATAGGAACCTTCCTTGAGGGATCACCACTGAACATGTTGTTCATTATATTTAGGCCAAAAATCCTACCTTCTATAGACTTCAATACAATATTAGCATCCCCTAGAAATAACCCATTTGTGACATGAACTTGAACAGGATCTTCCATGACTATTCCAGTGTAATCCATGTAACAGTTGTCAATTCTAGTCAGAGAATTACCTGGCAATTTCACTAATATCCCTATTCCACCAAAACCTGTTGCCTTGTTATAACAATGCACCCCAGTTAGAATGTTAGCTTGACCCCTTAGAACAACACCAATGGCTGCTGAGAAAACCACAACATCTGTGATTGCATTATCATTACTAGCAAGATCAATGGCCACCCCTGAGAAGTTCCTCTCACCTTTGTCTCCACCCACGGTTGAGTGTTGCCCAAGAAAGCAGCTTGTGATGTAGATCTCGTGTCCTTTGTTGACCAGAATTCCTTGTGTGGTGAAGTGAAGGAAGAAGCAATCGTTGATCCGGATTCTAGCCGAATCAACAATGAATAAACCTCCTCCTCTATAGCTTGAATCAAAGAGAACGTCCCTGAAAGTTATGTCTTCATAGTAAATTCCACCATTGCCATTTTGATCAGACTTTGATGACCATAACTCAACAAGATGTCGATCACCAGGAAATTCATCAGATGCTCTCAACGTTCCTTCTTTTACCTAATCAATAATACTTTTTGTGAATTTCAGAAGCAAAGCTTCAACATATAAAACTATGTTCTCAAGTGCACAACAGCAAAAGTCCTTTTTTCAACCCAAAATTTTACACTACTAACCAATTATATTAAATCAATTGTTTGGGTATATTTGGTCAAACTTTTCTTTATAGATTTAAAAAAAAAGAGCATGGCTTATTGTATTAGTGTTTGGGTATGAGTATTTATGTGAATTCATTTGAATTATGAGTTTTAAGTCATTATAAAGGTCAATAAAGTTACTATAAGTTAGTATAAAACTTTCTCTAGAAATTATAACTTAGTAATACTTTTTAAGAAACCCAATCATCATTAGGAGAAAGTTGTTTTTTTTTTAAAAAAAAGGTTGTGCCAAAATTACACTAAATTGGTTGTTGCTCACAGAAAGAGAAGTGCAAGATTCATCATGGAAATGACTATAGCTATTTGTAGGTTCTATCTCAGCAAAAAGTTAGAAAGTTCTTGCTTAGTATTGACTGCCTTACATGAGGTGAAGAATGGTAGTAAAACAAAGGTTTTTCTTAATATTGGTCACTGATTCTCTGACTTCTTTTACTACTGTTGTGGGCTAATCTTTCTTTCTCAGGAAAAATGTTATATATATATAAGTGAACATTTAGCAACATAGTAGCTGTTTTTGTAATGAAAGCTTTAAAAGGAACCATGGGAAAAATGGTCCTAATTTACTATGATAATATTAAAGTAGTACATAAACATCTTTGAAAAAATTGTTAGTTGCTGGTGGGAAGCAAAGCAGAAACAGATAATTTATGACACATGGTGATATAAATTATGCTCATGTGCTTTCTGCAATTATAGCCACATAAATAATAATCAGATTCAGATCGTTAAACTTAAGGTATTATTTAATTATATCTGATAAAAGAACATTTTCATTTTGAAATTTAATCGTAAGCATCACATTTTAAGAGACTAATTAAAAGAATTGTGATCAAATGAAAAAGTGTATTTGAAAGTATAATTAGACCAAATGCTACAACATCTAAACATATGAACAGAAAGTAATATCTTCCATGGAAGAAAAAAACACACTATCATTCCAATCAAACATACAAAGAAACAAACTACCTGAACTACAAACAACATAGATTTGAGGCAGAGATAACAAAGGAGAAGAAAATAGATAGATAGATATATACTAACCACAACATTGCCAGTACCAGAAGGGAATGTAATGGGTTTGCTGATTTTGTAGTTTCCACCTTCCAAATCAATCACAACCCCTCCAAGCTCATCCACTCGAGCATCCATCTCATAACCCTTCTGCAAACCAAAAGCATCTTCCACTGCTTTCAAAATGGCATCACTACTCTCTTCATTCCCACTTGGATCCGCACCATACTCAGTCACGTACAACACTCTCCCTTTCTAGCATAAACAACCAAACAATATCATTAATGGCTTGTCACAAAAGAAGTTCTACAGATAAATAAGTTGAAACAAGAAAAAAAAAACACTTTTTTTTCTGCAATGAAGTGTGTCTTGGTTACCCTATGTGTTTCTGGTGAAGCAACTGGTGATGCCAAAGGAGTTGTAGCAAAATTTTGAATCTTTCGATCAAGCTTGGTCCAGAATGCTGACAGCTTTTTCTCCCTGCTGAAAGTGAAACATGTGGTGTCTTCTAGTTGTAGCAGCAGCAATAAGAAGACAGAACACACCGCTAAGAATCTCATTGATCTTGAAAAACACAAACAGTGTTGAAATAAACAAAAGGAATTGAGTTTGTGCTGGTTATGTAGTAGAGAAGTGGAAGACTAGTTGGTGGGCACAGTGAACATTTTCTTTGTTTGAAGTTTGAGTATTTATAATGAATGACATGTTGAGTCCTATAAATATCTGTCTGATGTAAGCCTTAAAAGAAGACACCAAAAGCGAAACCACCAAAAGTTGTTGTAACTAGGATTTCTGCAAGGAATAATAAACTCGCCCCCAGTGTCTTCTTTTTAATCTTGTTTGAATGAACAGATTCAACAAAAAAGACTTAAATGGAACATAGTCAAAACTTAATTAGCTTAATTCCCTTTTAATTTCTGTGTCAACGGTCAAAAACTCACATTCATCCAAATTTTTAAAAAATTTCATAGTTACCAAAACTTCCAAATAATTTAAATTAGTTTCTTCTATTAGATTGTTTTTATTAGAACCAAATTATCTTAACAATTCTGTCACTGTATATTAAATTATATGTGCTTTTATCATATTAAATCGTTTTTTAAAAAGATAACTATTATATTGAATTGATTTCAAGAAGGTTGGGAGTAAAATTAAAAAGAAAAGTTTTGAGGACGAAAATTACGAATTTTAACACAGAACAAATTTATGTAATTAAACCTAAAAAATATCCTCAATTAATTGCGAACTACCAATTGGAGATTTTTTATTAAAAAATATTTTGAAAATTTGAAACTTTTTATTTATTACAATTTTATATTTTTAGTAAAACTGAAAATTCAAAAGTTAATGACTATAAATTATTATAAAAATAATATAAAATTATGTGTATAACATGGTCAAGGACAGGACAGCATTAAGACAGTTTTTTATCATAAAAAAAATCATAATTCATTAAATTAATATTTAATGTCTTTCTTTTTTAGGTAAATTCCCTATCTAACACCATTTATACTTTTATTTCCCTAACTAGCACTCTTTTTGTTTTTATTTCCCTATCTAGCACTCTTTTGTTTTTATTTCCCTATCTAACACTCTTTTATTTTTTATTTCCCTATTTAGCACCATTTCAAAAATAAATTAAAAAATAATAAATTAATTTTTTTTTAATTTTAATTTTGAATGCATTAAAAAATAAATATTTTAATGTTTAAAATAGTTAGAAATATAATTAATGAATAAAGAAATGTGTTTTTACAAAAAAAAAAAATTA
>Ga0123342_1008616_pt1 | contig 12712 bp, 8 predicted proteins | sample Turbeawhitnodule_FD_89960 | JGI IMG/M metagenome (GOLD analysis project Ga0123342, IMG submission 89960) | Root nodule microbial communities of legume samples collected from Mexico - Turtle bean Mexico white nodule | ecosystem: Host-associated > Plants > Roots > Nodule | place: Mexico: Nepantla...
ACCCACTTATATACAATGAAAGGCTCTATTCTCTAGTCGATGTGGGATCTCCAACACACCCCCCTCACGCCGAGACTACCAACTCGTGCGTGGGACTATATATTATGGGTGGTCCGATAGCGGCCCGATAGCAGGTGGCACGATAGGCCCAACACAAACACTCGCTAGGATAGGCTCGAAATGACTCTGATACCATATTACGAAGTGGACTTTAAGCCTAACTCAATCCCATAAAACCGGCTCATAGGGATAAGGTTTGCACCCATTTATATATTATGAAATGTCCTTATCTCTAGTCGATGTGGGATCTCCAACAAAAAGGATATAAGCATGAAAACTATTCTCCAAAAATTCGTATAAAGTTTTATAGTTAATTAAAACAATACATAGAGATACTAAATGACAACGTGAAGGAATGACTATTTTCTTCTAGAAGTTAAAGGAATCAAATATAGAATTTTGATTGAATTCACTACAAACAAATAAATCAATAAAGAACAAAATGAATTCAAAGCATTCACCAAGTTGCTTCCAGAAGAAAACTATGAAAACAAATAAAAAAAAAATACTGAAAATGTCATTTTCAGAGAATAGCGATGTTAACCATTATTATGGCTGTGAAATGGTCAATAACATACATAGTAACGCGAAGCTTCCTTTACCATGCTATTTTTTTATGTAAGGCTCCTTCAAATCCAATGTGTGTAGACCTCCGAATTCAATTTAATATGACTTTTAGTAATCAAATTATTATTTTAATTAATATTTACATGTAATTAACGTGTTACTTAAATTTGAAAATCTTTTCTCATACCTACTTAAAACTTTGAGACATGTGTATATTGATTACTGAAGATGTGGGTTTGAGATATATACATGTATTTGATGTCAAAACTTGATATTTTGATGGCGTGTTCAAATATTTGTCCTCCTAATAATATTATAAAATATTTTATATTAAAATAATATTTTTAATGTTAAATGAGAAAACAAATATAATTATGTAATCTTCAAAATATTAAATAAAATAAGGATAGTTTTACTAATTTAAAGTGTGACAAGTTTTCATTATCCAATTTTAAATCAACATTATAATGAATTCATACAATTCCTATAAAATATTTATTTGTTATCCTTTATAAATAGAGACTTGTATGTAATGTATGAAAATGATACAATTATTAATAAGAATATTAATTGTTCAACAAATTTTATAAATTAACTTATCTCATTAACTCCCTTTATCAAGTTATATTGGGTTAGATACATTTTTTTTTTTTTTTTAAAGAAAAAATTTACATTCAATCCAATAAATCTCCTTAAGGTTACATTTTTTATTCTCCGCAAAATATAATCTTGTTATTTAATTCTTAGAATTTTGATTTTATAAATTATCTTAATTTTGATTTTTATTACTCTTTAACAAATTTATTAACATGATATTAGATTATGATAATAATTAATGTATTGTTTAACATATACATTAATATGACCTGATTAACTTTTAAATGCGAGGTACTGAAGATATAAAAATGTAATTAAATCATAATAACATGTGTGTGACACATTAACAAATAAGAATTTCATGTCATGCTTGTATTCATCAAATATTTAATAAACAATTGCCAAGGGCTTAAACTGTTATAACTATGATAATTGTAAAATAATTTTTGGAATTAAAATTATGATTGTCGAAGAATAAAATTGTATATTGTGATAAGTGGAAACCATATTCTTTGATATTTTTCCTTTGAAAAAATTATTTCCATTCCATTTTTCATTTTCCTATCTAACACTCTTTTATTTTTATTTTTCTATTTTATTTTTATTTCCTAATCTAGCACCCTTTTGTTTTTATTTCTCTATATAGCATCATTTCAAAAGTAAAAAGAAATTAATAAATTAAAAAGAATTGAGAATTTTTATTTATTTTTATTGTTGTTGTTTTCATTTTCTATGTTTATTTTTTTTTTTATTTCTTTTTCTCATTTTTTTTAGTAAATTTAAATATTTATAAAATTGATATAGAAGGAAATTTGAAATTTAAAAATTAAAAATTAAATACATAAAAATTTACGAAGAAATATCAATACAAACATAATGAAATAAAATATTTTATTGATATTTTGATGTAAGTAAATATTGTTGATAAAAATAAATGTAAAATTGTAACATTATTTTGCTTTTTTTTATTTTTATAGTAAATTTGAATTGTGGAAAATAAATTATAATACATTTGTAAATATATTTTTATAATAAAATTCAGATGAAAAACTTATAATAAATTATAATGTTGGTACCAAATTAAATGTTGGTATTTTTTGTTTGTTAAAAAGATATTAAAATAAGTAATAGTAAAAATTAAATAAATTGTTTGGATATTTTATAAAACAAAATATTAACTAAATGGTTTAAAAAATTATAAATAAAAATTAAGTTATTCATTGATGATAGGTATGTAATAATAAAAAAAATTAAGTGATTATTTTATTATTAGGTTTAATAAAAAAATAAATGTATAAATTATACTTTTAAAATAAAAATTAAGAAAAAAATTATATTTAAATTGAAAGATTATGTAAATAATGAGTTATATATAAATATATGTCATAAATTATAACATTAAATATTATATAATCATATTTAATTATAAATAAATATAAAAAATTATAAAGATAAATGAAATATGTGATGAAATGGTGTAGATAGAAAAATAAAGTCAGAAAGATGTTAAATAAAGAAATAAAAAAAAAAGGTTAGATGGAGAAATAAAATTAAAAATAGTACTATCTTAGAAAAAATCTCCTAATTTTATTTATTTTTTTAATATTTTATTGTTACTGAAAAGTATAGTGTTAGTAGTAGCCTTTGTGGCACGTGCATAACAACCACACTATGAATCATGAATCATATAAAGTTTAGATTTGGTAAAAATCTTATGTTACCGTGAATGCAAAAAGTGCGTGCGCACGCCAAGTGCGAAAAACCAACGAAATAACGGTCAACAGTCAAACACGCTTTTACACGAGTCTATACCAAACCCCAAAAGGTGCCACATACAAATTTGCATCATTTGCATTTGCAGGCTCCAACATTAAACCTTAATCAAAAGCCGTGTCTGTGTTTTCTTTCCATTTTCCACTTTCAAGATCAGTGTTATATTTTGAGACATCATGAGCACACTTGTTCGCAACACCACCCTCACCTTCAGCCGCAAATACAGATACGAGCTTCTGGGTCTTCAGGGCAAAGACAAGATGCTCAAATCCATCAGCTACAGACGCAGAAGGGCCAAGCAAAGGCAAATCTTTCTCACTACGTACAAGCTTTCTTCCTTGGATAGTAACACTTTTGTGGAGCCTCAAAAGCCTAAGCTGAAGCTGAAGAAGGTTGCTGTTAAAGTCAAGAAGATTATGGCCTCGGTTTTGATGTTCATGCGAGTTGGTTCTCTCAGGTCCTGCGGTTCTAGGTCTGCCATTTCTGATGGATCTTCGCCTGTACCTAATAGGAAGAACTTTTGATGATGATGTTGTTGGTTCTTCATGGGTTTAGGATGATTCATAAGTTCTCTGTTGCTATAATGTTCTTCTTCTCAATCTTTGGTTCTTTCTATCTAGGATTTAAGAAGACGAATAAGCAAGCCATGCAGTTGTTTTTAGTATTTATGTGGCAGATGGTGATGAATGGAAAAAAGGGTTACCAAATATTGTGTATATAATGCTTAATCTAATGTCTAATGGATTACTTTCACCTGGATTTTTCTTTTAGCTGTGAAAAAATCACTATTGACAATATTCCTACGCTATACCGTTACTCTATTTGTGTAGATTTTCTAACAATAGATACTCTGGTCTATTTATTTACTCTAAATCCTCTAATCAGTTCACACACTATCTATAACAACTTGTTTAACATTAGACCCTTGAGACCACCATTTAGGCTGTTAGTTTTCTTTTGCTGTATATATACCTTTTTGTCTCACTTGGGCATTACGAAAATATGTGTTCTTTGTTTGTTCACCTTTTGTTTTCCTTCTCTCTTTTCTTTTCACATTGTTCTTTTGCTGTCATGAAGAATTTCACAAGCTTATCCAACCAATTCTTAAGAGGATGTACTGCATACCAAATAATATGCCCTGTTTCTGTTTTCTATTATTTTAGCAGTTTTATGACTGACTATGTTAAGTGTTAACTTCTTTTTATTTCAGTTGGTACTTTTGTCCTTCAATTATTTACCTTTTTGTAGTGCTGATATGGAGGCTTTTGATTTCAGAAATTATTAGCTCTTTGCCGAATTCAAATGGGGTCATTAACTTTGGAAATATACAGGAAATTTAATACATAAATAAAACTTCGGTGAACTTTTTCTAGTGCATTTAGAATTGCTTTGTAATCCAAATCAGACTTTCATCTCCAATTTCGATTTCAATTTCCATTTTAATTCGGGAACATTGTCAAAATGACTCAAGAAACTGTGACTTTCTTCACTGTGCAATTAGCATAGAAATAATAATATAAGATAAAGGCTTCTAAGGAATTTGACTCCAGATGGAGATAGAAATTCTATAGCAGTGAGAAGTGAGTGGAATTGGAAGTGGTGGCAGTGGAGGACCTAAATTGGTTCTAAACATTCTCAATGGGTTCATCTTTCTGCCCATGGAGTTTCTTATTACCACTATTGATCCCCTAAATGAAAACAAGTGCATTTCTCATTAGGAGTTGGGGACCAGCTCTGGGAAGAGTATGTCAACAAATAGAACAAAGAAATTTATTGATCATTCTGTTACCTCTATCACATGCTCTATGGTGAACATTTTTTTCTTTATCAGAAATCATCATCTTTTGCAATTTATTGAACTAATTAACTGCATTGGGTTGAATCATACTAGTGAACTCAACATTACATATTTATTTCAGAATCAGAAAACATTAGGTTCACGGGACATTATATTTTGTTTGGTTCTCATTTTGTTATTCATTTTTTCAAGTTGGACATTTTTTCTGTCATGTATGAACCACTAAAATAGTTTACAAAATATGAAAACATGTAATAATTTAAGTGCTTAAAACAGGTTCAGTTATGAAAATTTATTTCCTTGGAAACATTTTTCTAAATTAAAGTAAATTAATGCAGCTTTTGCAATGCAATTCTATCCGTGTACAAAAAGGACCGAAATGCAGATTTGAGTTGCTTCCGGATAGTACTGCACAAGAGCTTGCTGTTTCTGTTTCATATGTTTTGGAAACAATTCTATAAATTGAGAATAAACGTATCAAGTTTATTTTTTAAGTTTTAAATTTTAGAAAACTAAAAACCTAAGGAATTTGACAGGGGAAATGCCATATCTTGCTTTAAGAAAAGTTTTAACTGGAAGCGAAATTGATTATAATAAATGTCAGGTTAGTTGTAAGGTTTTTTTTTTTTATCGGCAATGAATAAATTGAATTAAAAGGGATACTTCAGGGGTATCCCAACCCATATACATAATCCCGAAGGGTATTCCCCCTTGCTCTTAAAACAGAAACCATATATGGCTTATACTACAACAAAACAACCTCAAAAAATTAAATATAGTTTCATGAGCACCATCATAACCTTCACCCTTACCATCCTATAGAAGAAATACAGCATATAACTAGAGCAACATAGTGCAGATCCCAAAAAAACAACCCAAATGCAGCTTTCAAAAAACATCTCAGAATATAATATGTATGTGACAGCAACCCGAACCAGTAACAATATCATACTCCAAACGCATGGCATATAATATGTAAGGTTAATGGCACATTATTTGCAAATATTGGTAAAACAAATAAAGGGACTTTGCCAACACATAAACGTTTTAAACCACGCAGCTTAAGTTATATCAATAGCTAATATATAAGAAATAAGGTGGGGGAAATAAATTATATTAATAGCTAATACATAAGAGATAAGGTGGAGGAAATAAATGACTGAAAATAAGAAACCATGCAAATTGTATTAACAGCAAATGCACCAAAAATGCATATCCTGTATTATTTCAGAAACACTGCATGCTTAGCAATTGGCTAAAATCCACTCAGACAGTACCCTCTCTGGTCACAAAATATGTAACATAGAAAAACAAATCAAAACATGTAACATACAAAAACAAATCAAAACATGTAAATCAACTCTATATGACAAGTTAATCAGAGGACTTTGCCACACTTGTTGGTTCAGGTGTTTATGCGGCTAATAGGATACACCTGAATAGTTGCATAACTTACACTAAGATTTTCGTCATAGTCAAATCAAACTTGACAAGCAAGAGGTTTAACAAGGAGATGTGCCCTTATTACCAACTAACCAAAAGCATGTTTCAACTCAATCTTTCTTTACAAATCTATGAAATGCCTACTCTCCCATGTGCAGGAAGAGAACTAGTGATAAGAAGAAAAACAACAAAAATAATAATTTAAGAGCTCTCCAACATAATTTATAAGATAGGATATCCAGAGTCATCTATCTACCCTCAGACTTCACCGATTGTGAGAAGACCCTACTCATAGAAACACCAAAGAGATAATCCAGACTTGTGCCTTCAAATTGTGCAGTAGAAGCACTTGCATCCTGGCTGATATTGTTGATGTGTGGAGAGAGTTCACCAATCATATTAGTGTTGTTTTCTTAAGGATCACCTTGAACCACAGCCTCTTGCAGTTGGAGAGCATACTCCAAATTCCACAAGACATCTCCCATAGAAGGCCTGTCAACACCATAGTCAGCCAAGCATTTCTCAGCAGTTTCTCCAAACTTCCTAAGAGAATCTGGCCTGATTTTGCCTGCAAGTGTTTTAACAATAATTTTACATTTAAATTTAAATTTTAAACACCACCCTATTATATTTATTTGTTGGATACTTCAGTTTCAATCTTAGGCAGCTCCAGCAACTTGAACTCTTTGTCAGATATAATATCCTCCTCCATAAAAGACAGAATTATCTAATTCCATATCGAAGCAAACTTGTTGGCCTCAATCTGGTTAGACTCAAGCATCCTCTAGGGCCGACCAAGCCCATACCTGAGCTTCAGCTTAAACTTACTCTTCATGTTCCTCTTCTATTCAATAACTGCTCATCAGGGAAGGCAGAATCAAGGGCAGTAGGAATGTTTATCTCCTTAAAATTGAAAGCATCAAATATTCCACTATGTATATTTTTCTCAAAACCATGATCACGGCTCAAACTGTAACTTCTTGTTATAGCATCTGATAAGGAGTTCTCATCTTGCTCAGGACAAATATCAAGAATGTTGGACTGCTCAGTGAAGTTGTTAGGAATGGTTGCTGACTGATTTAGTTTTTTGGTAGCAGGTGGGGAGTTTATTTTATTGTCTGAACTGGCAGGTAAAACATTGTTTACAGGTAAGATATTCTTGATTTCAAAACCATTAGATGGAAGGCTGTCGATAACTGAAGCAAGCAAAGTCAATAGCTTTTTCAGTTTTTGATGCTTTAGAGGAGACCATAGAAGATTGTTGCACGTCACCTCACTACCACTGGAGATAGGATCCCACTGTAGTAACTCTTGATACCGATCTTTCTTAGAATGAGATGCTGCATCTGTTGATAAAACTTCTACTGTTGATGTCTCTTTATAATATCGTTTTTTTCTTAAAGAATTAGCTAAAAGAATCCTGCAAACCATTCATAATGATATTCAAGATTTCTTAAACATGGCCCACCACAAGACCCAAACATAACAAAGGATATTTTAGCAAAAGAGTACCCTATTTTGACAGGTGGCTCCAAATTACACCTTGGTAACATGGAAAGGGGATTAGGTGGCATGGGCAGTTTGGTAAAATGAGAAGGACAACGTGGCAAGTCATTTGGGTCAAATGAGAAAAGCAGGAAACGGCGAGGTAGTGCAAAGAGGAGGTGGTTAAGGGTAATGGTGGTGGTATGCGATAGGTTGCGATGGTGTGCGAAAGGTGTAAGAAATGTTGACGGCGAAGACGTAGTTCGATGGTAACGGCAAAGACGTAGTTCGACGCTGACGGTGGAGACACAATTCGACGATCACGGTGACGAGGTAGTGCGAAGGGCGACAACATTGTAGTGCGAAGGGACGTTGGTTAAGGGTATTGCAGTGGTGTGCGATAGGTTGCGGTGGTGTGCGAAAGGTGTGGGAAACGCAATTACAAGAAAAGAGGAGAAAGTAAGTATGTTTATTTTGGTTTTTCTGGCATTTTAAGCTTTAGGGTTTGATGTTTAGTGTCTTCTTTGATGATTGATATTATTGTTGGTCATTGTATATGGGTTTTCATTTGAAAGTTTGTATTATTGAAAAAGTATTAAACTTTTGTGATGAGTGATTGGTCTTGTGGTTTAGTTCACTTGCTTCATTGTTTACTGTATCTTGGTCTGCGATTTTGGGACTGGCTTTCAACGGTTTTTTGAGTTCAATACAGGTTATTATAGAATTCAACAGTCCAGAGATGTGAATTGAATTGGGGCCCCCCTTGATTTTAAGTGGGGACCTGTGTACAACTTTATGCACTGTATTAAAATTTTATCATGAGTGATTGGTCTTGTGTTTTAGTTCACTTGCTTCATTGTTTACTGTATTTTGGTATGCGATTTTTGGGACTGGCTTTCAATTCTTTTTTAGTTCAATTCAGGTTATTATGCAATTCAACAATCTAGACCTGTGAATTGGGGACCCCTTTGATTTTAAGTGGGGACCTGTGTACAAATTTATGCATTGTATTAAACTTTTTTATGAGTGATTGGTCTTGTGGTTTAGTTCACTTGCCTCATTGTTTACTGTTTTTCGGTCTGCGATTTTGGGACTGACTTTCAACTTTTTTTGAGTTCAATCCAGGTTATTATGCAATTCAACATTTCAGACCTGTGAATTGGGGACCCCTTTGATTTTAAGTGGGGACCTGTGTATAACTTTATCATTGTATTAAACTTTTGTCATGAGTGATTGGTCTTGTGGTTTAGTTCACTTGCTTCATTGTTTACTATTTTTTGGTCTGCGATTTTGGGACTGGCTTTCAACTTTTTTTTTAGTTCAATCCAGGTTATTATGCAATTCAACAGTCCAATCCTGTGAATTGGGGACCCCTTTGATTTTAAGTGGGGACCTGTGTACAACTTTATGCACTGTATTAAACTTTTTTCATGAGTGATTGGTCTTGTGGTTTAGTTCACTTGCCTCATTCTTTATTGTTTTTTGTTCTGCGATTTTGGGACTAGCTTTCAACCTTTTTTTGAGTTCAATCCAGGTTATTATGCAATTCAACCGTCCAAACCTGTGAATTGGGGACCCCTTTTATTTTAAGTGGGGACCTATGTATAACTTTATGAATTGTATTAAACTTTTGTGATGAGTGATTGGTCTTGTGGTTTAGTTCACTTGCTTCATTGTTTACTGTTTTTTGGTCTGCGATTTTGGGACTAACTTTCAACTTTTTTTGAGTAAAATCCAGGTTATTATGCAATTCAACAGTCCAAACCTGTGAATTGGAAACCCCTTTGATTTTAAGCGGGGACCTGTATACAACTTTATGCACTGTATTCAACTTTTGTCATGAGTGATTGGTCTTGTGGTTTAGTTCAGTTGCTTCATTTTTTACTATTTTTTGGTCTGCAATTTTGGGACTGGTTTTCAACTCTTTTTTTAGTTCAATCCCGGTTATTATGCAATTCAATATTCTAGACCTGTGAATTGGGGACCCCTTTGATTTTAAGTGGGGACCTGTGTATAACTTTATGCATTGTATTAAACTTTTGAGATGAGTGATTGGCCTTGTGGTTTAGTTCACTTGCTTCATTGTTTACTGTTTTTTGTTATCCGATTTTGGGACTGGTTTTCAATTTTTTTTTTAGTTTAATCCAGGTTATTATGCAATTCAACCGTCCAGACCTGTGAATTGGGGACCCCTTTGATTTTAAGTGGGGACCTATATACAACTTTATGCATTGTATTAAACTTTTGTCATGAGTGATTTTTCTTGTGGTTTATTTTACTTGTTTCATTGTTTACTATTTTTAGGTCTGCGATTTTGGGACTGGTTTTCAAAAAAAAATTTAGTTCAATCCAGGTTATAATATTGATTGATTGTGATGATTTACACCAACAAAAGGTGCAAATGGCATATCATACTTATTTCTTAGGTATGTGGTATTGAAATATAAAATGTCTCCAAAACTATCTCATGCTGTTTTGCTTCTAGTATCAGCCCAAAATACATGTCGTATTCGATTATCATCGCCCAAATCAATGTCGAAGTAAAATTGTGGAGTCAATTCCCTCGTGCGACAAAAATGATTTAAGAGAGTTTTTCGAACTTTGGGCAACATAATTACGCACGTCTCGTTCAACAAAGTCAAGATTTTCGTAACCACCAGCAGCAAACACAAAAGACTTAAAAGTCTTATTTATACGAACCCCGACATCGTCATTTATATCAAGCACTCTTTTTGTCTACAAACTTATTTTTCTATTATCGTGAAACAATCTAGACTTCGTCGGGCTCATATCATGTGAGTGTTCCTCGTGTACGGACATAATATACCACTTCCCTTCTTTTATGTCAACGGTTATACGAGTTGGACATTCAACGGTCTGAGTAGGGTGAGTGTTTATTTCGGGTGGAATCGTTGACACGTATTTTCCCTCCCTTTCACATACCAAGATAAAGTACCTTAATTCCTTGTCAGGTCCTTTTTTTGAACTTTGTGTTCTAGTGGCAAAACCCTTTTTAATGGCATATTGTCGGTAAAAAATTTCACGCCATTTGTAGTATCAAAACGCATTCCAACTATAGGAACTTATTCATCGACTACATTTGGAACCGAGTCATCAATATTTACATGGGAATCTGATTCATGAACTATATTTGCCACAGAATCATCCACAACTAAAGGATTTGAATGTTGAGATTCTTCAAAGAAGAGAATGTCATCAGGTGACAAATCTTCCATTACCTTAGACCTGTCGTGCATATTATGGTTAGCTTAAATTACATTAACAAAAAACATAAATGCATATCAATACAAATTTCTTCATATAACTTCAATATTTGAAACAATGAACAAAATAATTCTACATTCTGCATTAAAATATAAAACTAGCAACATTAAGGAAGATCATTTGACATAGAATTTATTAAGAAGTGGGCTAAAGGTAAGAATGGTTTTATGAATTATTTAACAATTTGCAGTAACTTAGTAATAACCTATTCATGTATATAACTAGGGTACAACAACAGCCGTGTTTTGGATTGTCATCCACATACCTTAGACGTGGATTGCAGAAAGAAGAACATTAGTTGGTGAAACATTAATAAATATTTAAGATCTAAAGTCCATCCACCTAAATAATAAGCTGCAATGTGTGCGTCATAGTGGCATCATGAAGACACAAAAATGTGGGTAAGAAATGAACAAATAAATTCAATGCAACATGGAATTGACAAATAACTGAATGGAGTGGAAGGAAGAAAATTTAATGGGTTTCTACCCAACAATAAAAGTTTATTGAATGCAACCGTACCTTCAATCCTTGAATGCAATAGTACCTTCAATGCCTATGCTAAGTTCAATGCGTAGTAAATGCCATGGACAACAAGGATTGAAATGAATGAATGAACCACGTGTAGTTTTCAGTTTGAAAACAATTTGAATGGAACCCGGACGGTGCTGTACTTTGATGAAGGGCACGATTTTTTCTCTTTACTGTGCGAACGAAGGTGAAAATTTGGTTACGGCATTTCCATCAATATAATATTATTTAAGAAGAAGATCAGCATTTAAGAATGTCACCTACCTCCTGCAAAAAGTGTACTTGCACCCAAAGTCTACTTCCACCTTTAAAGATTAAAATAGTACTATTTTATTTACTTTTTAGATACCCTTACTGCAGCTTATCTAAGAAAGATTTAAAACTAATTTTTATTTGTTATTATCTTAATTAATTGGACATGACGTTCACTTTTTGACACAATGCACACGTAGTCACTCCTCCTTCAACCATTACCTGTGGGCACCGTTCATACATAAATGACGTCATATTCTTCAAAAAAATTATGTAAACATTCATTCCAAATGGAGTCATGGGAAGGGCTTGATATCGACGACAACGACATTGGTAGCTATGTACATTGTTGCAACTCCACTACTAATGTCATTTTGGGACCAACTGGTAATGTGCAAGCCGTGATTCTTAATCAAAACTCTGATAATGCAATAAACACTCAAGAATTTATAAACCCATATAGGTCAACAAAGTTATGAGCATAATTTTACATCCAACCCATGAAAATGGGCAGAAAAATTCCTTCAATTAAGGGTAATATTCATTAACAAATTTTAATTTAAGTGCCAACTATAATATTTATGATGTTTTATTTTTATTTTGAAGGACAAATTGATGGACATGATTGTGAACAAAAATCACTCCTGGGAAGTTTGAAAGAGTTAGATGTTTTCGTACTCCTAACTTGTGTTATCAAATCATGCAAACTCACTGGTCTTGGAGACATGCTAAAAAGGGTTAAGGTAACATACATATTATTTAGTCTTTCATACATTGTGCACAAAAATTGGAGTCCCGTTTGAACCCTCACAAAAAAAAAAAAAAAAAAAAAAAAACTTCCAAACAAAAAGATGGGGGCACCCAAAAAAGACCCAAAAAACGAAAAAAAACCCCCCCCTCACAACAACACCCCCCCCCACC
>Ga0123342_1008617_pt1 | contig 12700 bp, 14 predicted proteins | sample Turbeawhitnodule_FD_89960 | JGI IMG/M metagenome (GOLD analysis project Ga0123342, IMG submission 89960) | Root nodule microbial communities of legume samples collected from Mexico - Turtle bean Mexico white nodule | ecosystem: Host-associated > Plants > Roots > Nodule | place: Mexico: Nepantla...
CTGCCGCCTTCACGTCCGCCTTTAAAGCGCGGGCGAAGAGCTTCTTCGCCACCGCCTTGTCGACCAGCGAACGGTCGACTTTGACCCAACAGCCGCGTCCTGGAAGCTGGCGCTTCAGGTCGGCGACGACAGTCCCATCGGGAGCTGCGACGAAGCGGATCAGCTCATCCGGCGATCCGCTTTCGCGCGTCACGATGCACATGCGACCATTCACGTCATATCCTGCAAGATCGTCGTCCTCAGGAGAAACGGTCGGCTCACGCGCGGACATTATACTTCCTGCTCGGCCTCGGGAGCTTCTTCAGCTTCCGCGTCCTTGGCGAGGTCTTCTTCGGTGATCCAGCCTGCCGCAAGGCGAGCCTGAACGACCATCTGTTCGGCCTCGACGCGCGAAACGTCGAATTTGGAGAACAGGCCTTCGAACTTCTTGGTCTCACCGTTCTTGCGTTCGCTCCAGCCGACGAGATCATCAGCGGCGCAGCCGGCAAAGTCCTCGATCGTCTTGATGCCGTCTTCGCCGAGCGCGACCATCATCTGGGCGGTCATGCCGTCGATCTGGCGCAGCTCGTCGGCAACGCCGAGCGCCTTGCGCTTTTCGTCCATTTCGGCTTCCAGGCGCTCCAGGTATTCGCGGGCGCGCGTCTGGATTTCCTGTGCCGTGTCTTCGTCGAAACCGTCGATCGAAGCAATTTCGTCGAGGTCGACGTAGGCAAGCTCTTCGACGGCCGCAAAGCCTTCCGACGCCAGAACCTGGCCGACCATTTCGTCAACGTCGAGCGAATCCATGAACAGGTTGGTGCGCTCGTTGAATTCCTTCTGACGGCGCTCGGACTCTTCGGCTTCCGTCATGATGTCGATGTCCCAGCCGGTCAACTGCGAGGCCAGGCGAACGTTCTGGCCGCGGCGGCCGATGGCCAGCGACAGCTGTTCGTCCGGAACCACGACTTCGATGCGCTCTGCATCTTCGTCGAGAACGACCTTGGCGACTTCGGCCGGCTGCAGGGCATTGACGACGAAGGTTGCCGGATCCTGCGACCACGGAATGATGTCGATCTTTTCGCCCTGAAGCTCGCCAACGACGGCCTGAACGCGCGAGCCGCGCATACCGACGCAGGCGCCAACCGGATCGATCGACGAGTCGTTGGAGATCACGGCGATCTTGGCACGCGAACCCGGATCGCGGGCGACCGATTTCACCTGGATGATGCCATCGTAGATTTCCGGCACTTCCATGGTGAAGAGCTTGACCATGAACTGCGGATGCGTGCGCGACAGGAAGATCTGCGGGCCGCGCTGCTCTCTGCGAACATCATATACGTACGCACGGACGCGATCGCCATAGCGGACGTTTTCGCGCGGGATCATTTCGTCGCGGCGGATGATGCCTTCGCCACGGCCGAGGTCGACGATGACGTTGCCGTACTCGACGCGCTTGACCGTGCCGTTGACGATCTCGCCGACGCGATCCTTGAATTCGTCGAACTGGCGATCACGCTCGGCTTCGCGAACCTTCTGGACGATGACCTGCTTGGCGGACTGGGCAGCGATCCGGCCAAAATCCATTGGCGGCAGCGGATCGGCAATGAAATCGCCAAGGGCAGCATCCGGGTTGCGGTCGCGGGCCAACTCGAGCGGGATCTGGGTCGAATAGTCCTCAGCCTTGTCGACAACTTCGAGCAGACGCTGAAGGCGGATTTCACCGGTCTTCGGGTTGATGTCGGCGCGGATGTTGGACTCGGTGCCGTAGCGGGAGCGCGCTGCCTTCTGGATCGCGTCTGCCATTGCGGCAAGCACGATCTCGCGGTCGATGACCTTTTCGCGCGCCACTGCATCTGCGATCTGCAGGAGTTCGAGCCGGTTCGCACTGACTGCCATTGTCTTTTCTCTCCGTCTAGGCTTGCCGGGTTCCCGTCCCTGGAGCCACAAGTTGATCGGTTATTCTTCGTCTTCTGCTTCGTTCTGGTTCGCGGCCTCTGCCTTCGCCAGCTTGTCGGCGCGCAGTGCGTCACGGATCAGATCGTCGGTCAGAATGAGCTTCGCATCGCTGAGCGCGGTGAAGGGGATGACAACCTTCTGCTCTTCGCCATAGGCAACCTGGTCACGCTCGAGCGTGAAACCATCCGCATCGCTCTCCACGATCTTGCCGCGGAAGCGCTTGCGGTTGCCGATCATGATCGACGTTTCGCACTTCAAAAGGTGTCCCTGCCAGCGGGTGAAATCCGATTTCCGCACCAGCGGACGATCGATACCCGGCGAAGACACCTCGAGATGATACTCCCGATCGATCGGATCTTCCACATCCAGCACCGGAGAAATGGCCATCGAGACCGCCTCGCAGTCCTCCACGGTCATCGTTCCGTCGTTGCGCTCGGCCATGATCTGTAGGGTGGCGCCGTTCTGATTGAGCATCCGCACGCGGGTCAGGCGAAACCCGAGATCCACCAATACGGGCTCTATAATGTCGGCAAGACGCTGGTCGAGACCGGTCTCGGTGATCAACCGCGGCTCAAATTCATTGCCTGCTTTCGTCGGATCCGACAAGCGATGCGCTCCTCGCAATTTCATGCATTTTGGATGATCGCAGTAATAAAAAAGAGCGGGTCCTTGCGGCCCACTCTTCATCAAAACGATCAAGATTTGAGAGCCATATAGGCCGGTTTTTCCAGAATTGCAAGCTCCGTCGCCAACCTTCCGGATGCACCCCGGCGCTAGCCAGAGGCATCTTTCGCCATATATTGGCTTTGAGGGACCGGCATTGGGAGGGATCGTGCCTTACACTTCGTCAACACTGGCGCCGTTGCGGCACGAAACCTACCGGACGATCTGGTTTGCAAGCCTCGCCTCGAATTTCGGGGGATTGATACAGGCGGTCGGCGCCGCCTGGATGATGACGACCATCACGGCATCCGAGAATATGGTCGCGCTGGTGCAGACGTCGACAGCGCTGCCGATCATGCTCTTCTCTCTCGTGTCGGGTGCCCTTGCCGACAGCTTCGACCGGCGCCGCGTCATGCTGGCGGCTCAATACTTCATGCTCGCGGTTTCTGCGCTACTCACCGTCTTAGCCTACCTCGGCTGGCTTTCGCCGTGGCTGCTCCTTTTCTTCACGTTTCTGATCGGTTGCGGTACGGCGCTGAACAACCCGTCCTGGCAGGCCTCGGTCGGCGATATGGTGCCACGCACCGATCTGCCCGGCGCGGTTACACTGAACAGCGTCGGCTTCAACATCACCCGCAGTGTCGGCCCCGCGATTGGCGGCGTCATCGTCGCTGCCGCCGGCGCGGCAGCGGCCTTTGCCGTCAACACACTGAGCTATTTCGCGCTAATCTATGCGCTGATGCGCTGGAAGCCGAACCTGCCGGCCTCCACCCTGCCGCGGGAGACGCTGGGCAGCGCGGTGTTTGCGGGCCTTCGCTATGTGTCGATGTCACCCAACCTGCAGAAGGTGCTCCTGCGTGGCCTCATCTTCGGGATCAGCGCCAGCTCGATTCTCGCTCTGCTGCCGATCGTGGCGATCAACCTCGTTGTCGGCGGGCCGCTGACCTACGGTCTCATGCTCGGCTCCTTCGGCATCGGCGCGATCGGCGGCGCGATGCTGAATGATCGGCTGCGCGAACGCTTTTCGAGCGAGACGATCGTGCGGATTTCCTTCGCCGGCTTTGCGCTGAGCGCAGCGATCGCCGCCTTCAGTCCGATTGCCGTCCTGACCTGTACCGGACTGGTGATATCAGGCGCGTGCTGGGTATTGGCGCTGTCGCTGTTCAATACGATTGTGCAGCTGTCGACGCCGCGCTGGGTCGTCGGTCGCGCCTTGTCGCTTTATCAAACGGTGACCTTCGGAGGCATTGCCGGCGGCAGCTGGCTCTGGGGCGTGGCCGCCGACCGCTATGGTGTCTCCGACGCCTTGCTGATCTCCGCCGTTGTCATGCTCTTCGGCATCGTGGTCGGGCTGCGCTTTGCCATGCCGGCCTTTGCCTCGCTCAATCTCGATCCGCTGAACCGCTTCACGGAGCCGGCGCTCGGCCTTGATATTGCCCCGCGCAGCGGTCCAATCGTCGTCCAAATCGATTATGAAATCGCAGATGCGGATGTTCGCGAATTTCTGGCCCTGATGGGCGAGCGGCGGCGCATACGCATTCGCGATGGCGCCCGCAACTGGGCACTGATGCGCAATCTCGAAAAGCCGGGCCGATGGACGGAGACCTATCACACGCCGACCTGGGTCGAATATATCAGGCACAATCAGCGCCGCACGCAGGCTGATGCGGAAAATATCGAAGGGCTGCGGGCGCTCCACCGCGGCGAGCAACTGCCGCAGGTGCACCGGCTGATCGAGCGCCAAGCCATCCCACCCAATGATGATGTCTTCTACAAGGCGCCGATCGATCTGCACCATTGAGGCAAGACATGTATTCCTTCCGCCCTGCCCGTCATTCCGATCTGACTGATATCATCGACCTGCTTTCAGATGACGATCTCGGAGCGACGCGCGAGATCGTCACAGATCCGCCAGATACCAGGTATGTTGCCGCATTCGAGGCAATCGAATCCGATGCCAACCAACTGCTCGCCGTCGCGATGGATGAGCATGATCGCGTGATCGGCTGCTTGCAACTGACGTTTATTCCCGGCCTGTCGCGGACCGGCATGTGGCGCGGTCAGATCGAAAGCGTGCGTATTGCCAGAGATGCACGCGGCTTGGGCCTTGGCGCCGATTTCATCGAATGGGCTGTAGCGCGCTGCGCCGAGCGCGGCTGCGGACTAGTACAATTGACCTCCGACAAATCTCGGACGGAATCGATCCGCTTCTACGAGAAGCTGGGGTTCGTTGCGAGCCACGAAGGCCTGAAGCGCAACCTCTAGGCTTACCTCAACTTGCCGATCATCAACGCCTCCGGGTAGCAGGTTGGCTTCATGCCGTTCTTTTCCTGCCACTGGCCGATGGACCGGCGCGTCTTGTAGCCCGGCAGCCCGTCGGAGCCGCCGACATCATATCCCTTTTTCTCCAACGCCTTCTGCATGGCCGCGACGTCGGAGCGCAGCATCTTGCCGACATCGCCCCACGGCCCCTGGAACGCGCCGGAACCGTTCGAAATCCGATCCGCGATGTTGCCGATATAGAGCGCGTAAAGATCGGAGTTGTTGTATTCCTTGATCACGTAGAAGTTCGGCGTAACGATGAATTCCGGCCCGTCGCGGCCGGCCGGAACGAGCATCATGCCGGATGCCTTGCCTTCGTCGGAGGGGAAGGCCTTGCCTGATATGCGCATGATGCCGAGCGAGGCCCAATGCGATACGGGCTTGGCAAGATCCGGCCCTTCCTGCGCGCAGGAAACCTGAGCGGGGATCGTTACTTCATAGCCCCAGCCACGGCCGCGCTGCCACCCCTTCTGGACGAGGAAATTGGCGATCGAGGCAAGCGTGTCGGGCACCGAGGTCCAGATATTGGGATGGCCGTCGCCATCGAAATCGACGGCATACTTCAGATAGCTGGTCGGCATGAACTGCGGTTGGCCGAGCGCGCCGGCCGATGATCCTTTGAATTCAGCTGGCGTCGCATCACCGCGATCGATGATGTGCAGGGCGGCGAGCAGTTCGGTGCGGAACATTTCCTTGCGCGTCGACATGAAGGCCTTCGTCGCCAGCACCTCAATCGCCGAGTTCGGGATCTTGGCGGCCCCGAAACCTGTTTCACGCCCCCAGACGGCGAGCACGATCGAACCGGGAACTCCGTAGGTTCTTTCGATCTTTTTGAGCGTCGAGGCATATTGCGAGGCAAAACTACGACCGGTAGCAGCCAGCCGCTTCAGCCGGTCCTCATTGAAATAGGGTGCCGGGGAAGAAAATTCGGCCTGCGTCTGCTTCTGCTGCTTCGGCGGCGGGAAGCCAGGAGGAGCGAGATCGGTGAGGCCCCAATTCAGTTCGACGCCCGCAAAGGCTGCGCGAAACGCCTTCTCGGAAATTCCATTCTTCTGCGCCTCCGGCCAAAGATCGGTCTGCACCCATCTTTCAAACTGCGCCTCGACATCGGCTTTGGATGCAGAGAGCGCCGGCGAGCACAGCAGCGGCAGCAGCGCCGCCGTTGCGATCAAAAGGCGGCCGAAAATGCGCTTGTTCATGCTTCCCCCTAGATTGCCGTGCGTGCCCTGAGCGCCGCCTGGAGCGTTCCTTCATCGAGATAGTCGAGTTCGCCGCCGACCGGGACGCCGTGGGCGAGGCGCGTGATCTTCACGTCCAGGCCGCTCAGCTGGTCGGTTATATAGTGTGCTGTTGTCTGTCCCTCGACGGTCGCATTGACGGCAATGATCAGCTCTCGGATGCCGCCGGCGCTGACACGTTCGATCAGGCCGCGGATGTTGAGGTCGTCGGGCCCAACGCCATCCAATGGCGACAGGGTGCCGCCGAGGACATGATAGGCCGCGTTCAAGGCGCCCGCGCGCTCCAGCGCCCAGAGATCGGAGACATCTTCAACGACGATGATGACGGACTGGTCGCGCCGGTCGTCCGTGCAGACCGTGCAGGGATCAACCGTATCTACATTGCCACAATGGGAGCAGATCTTGACCTTGTCATAGGCCTCACCCATCGCATTCGACAAAGGGCCGAGGAGTTGGTCCTTCTTCTTGATGAGGTGAAGCGCAGCCCTGCGCGCGGAGCGCGGCCCGAGGCCGGGCACCTTTGCCAGAAGCTGGATCAGTTTTTCGATTTCGGGGCCGGTGACTCGCTTTGCCATGAGCGGCTATTAGCCCATATGCTGCAAAAACGGAAACATGTTGGGAGCGCCGCTCGATGAAAATCCTCGCCGTCTGCATCGGCAATGCCTTGCGGCTGCCCGGCAAGAGCTACAAGACGGGCATCTACAAGCATCCGGTCGGCGGCAGCGTGCTTGTCGACGCCGCGGGGCTTGTGGGCGACGCCATCTGTAACCGGAAGCACCATGGCGGTGTCGACCAGGCCGTCTATCTCGAGGGATCGCTGACCCTTGACTGGTGGACGAAGGAGCTTGGGCGACCGATCGAGCCGGGCACTTTCGGCGAGAACATGGTGATCGACGGTCTCGATAACCGCATCGTGTCTGTCGGTGATCGATTCATAGCCGGCGATCTTGTTCTGGAGGTCACCAGCGCGCGCATTCCTTGCTCTACATTTGCCGCTCGCATGGGCGACCCCCGGTTCATCAAGCGCTATACGCAGGCAGCACGGCCAGGCGTCTATTGCCGCGTTCTTCACGGTGGCCCAGTCGCGGCCGGAATGATGGTCGATTATCTGCCCTATAACGGCGAGAAGGTCACGATGCCGGAGATGATCGCCACCTTTGGTAGGATGCTCACAGCGCAGGATCGCAGCCGCTATCTTTCGGCTCCGATTCACTACAAGCTGCGCAATATTCTGGAGGTACAGTCTGGCGCCTAGCGCAAGTGTGCCTCAAACTCCGCCAAAGCTGCCCTCCCCTCGGGCCAATCGCCCAGCCCACTCGCCCCGTTGATGTGACCGCGGGCACCGATATCGACGAATTGGCTGCCCCAATCATCAGCCTTTGCTCGCGCGTAGTCGATCGAGCCGAAAGGATCGTTGCTGCTGGCGATGACAAGCGACGGGAATGGAAGGGCCGCGACAGGTGGATCGGCAAAGCCGGCAGCCTCCAGGGGGAAAGCCGCCGAGCGCGGGTCCGGCGGCGCAACCAGCAAGGCACCGCTGGCGCGATGCGTGGTACGCTGTGCCCACTGCGCAGCCAGCAGGCAGGAAAGACTATGGGCGACGAGAAGCGGTTCGGCCGTCGATCGCCCGACAGCCCGGTCCAGCGCAGCAATCCAATCGTCAAGATCCGGCAGATCCCAACTCGAGGGCGAAAAACGACGCATGCGCGGGTCGGTCGCTTCCCATCGCGACTGCCAATGTGTTTCGCCAGATCCGCCAATGCCAGGCACCATGATGATATCTCTCATCGCTTCCTTCCTGTTGCTCCGCGCATAGGCTGCGTGAGATAGTCGGCAAACGACATAGGAAATCATCGGAGAAACCATCGTTCAACCGATGAATTAAAGGCGAATAAAGATGGCCGATTTCGTGAACCGACAACTCGACCCGACTGACATGCTGATCGTCGAGATCATGCAGGCAGACGGGCGCATTTCCGTTTCCGAACTGGGGCGCAAGGTCGGTCTTTCGCAGCCGGCCGCGTCCGAGCGGCTGAAGCGTCTGGAAGAACGGGGAATCATCGAGGGTTATGGCGCCCGCGTTAATGCTGCGGCACTCGGGCTGGGCATGATGGCAGTCATTCGGCTGCGTACCACCCACGAACATATCCGCGCCTGTCTTAAGCAATTCTCGGAAATGCCACAGATTGTCGAGGTTCTCAGACTGACAGGCGAGGATTGCTTCGTGCTCAAGGTTCTGGTCCCTTCACCATCCGAGCTTGAAACCATCGTCGACAGCATCGCGCGTTATGGCGCGGTCACGACCTCCCTCGTATTGCGCGGCGAACCGATGAAGCCGATCGGCCGCGAACTCGTGAAACTGGCGCGACACTACCTCTAACGTGATTTCGACCACTGCCACTTGTTGACGAGGCCGAGGGTCCTAGATTTTCACGCACGGGGTGTAAATCGAAGGAGGCTCGCATGTCCATCGCACGATTTATCGCGGCGGCAGTTATCGCCGCAACAGCCACGACCTTCCTATCAGCAACGCCGGCGGCAGCCCGCGTCAAGGTCGGCTCGCTGGGCTGTGACATTTCTCCTGGATTCGGCGTCATCATCGGTTCGAAACGGACGCTCAACTGCATCTTCACTCCATCTTCACCGGGACGGCCGAGCGAACGCTATACCGGTACCATCACCAAACTCGGCATCGATATTGGCACTCTCGCCGGCGGAGGAATGATTTGGCTCGTCTATGCACCGACCAACCGGCTCGACGGGGCTCTGCAGGGCAGTTACTCCGGCGTTGCGGCCAACGCGACGGTCGGCCTCGGTGTCGGAGCCAATGTCCTTATCGGCGGCTTCGAAGGCTCGATCGCTCTGCAACCGGTCTCGGCGGAGGGCACATCCGGGCTCAATATTGCGGCCGGTGTTGCCAATATGATCCTGACCTGGGTACCGCCGGCACCACCGCCACCGGCCCCCAAGCGGCACATCTCACAGAGATAGCCTAGCGCATCGCGATTGCCATTGCAGCGCCGGCCATCGTGCCGGCGCTGGCGCGATTGGCCATACGCATGGCGCGGCGGCTCTTCAGGAACCCCCTCGCCTTGGCTGCAAGCAGTGCCCAGCTGATATCGATGACGATCAGCACCAGAAACATCGTCGCCACGAGTTCGGCCCAGCCGACAATGGTCACAGCGCGGATATCGATGATCGACGGCAGCAGCGCCATGTAGAACATCATGATCTTCGGGTTGCCGAGCGTCACCGTCATGCCGACAAGGAAAAGCCTCAAGGGTGATTGCGCATCAGGCAGCGTTTCACCGTCACTATCCGGCGAGGCGAACCACATCTTCCAGGCGAGATAAAGCAGATAGCAGACGCCGAGCCATTTGATGGCAACGAAAGCATAGTGGAAGGTTTCGGCAATTGCGGCGAGACCGGCAACGGCACAGGTCAGCCAGATTGCCTCGCCGAGCCACATGGCCGCCAAGAAGGGAAGAACGTCGCGCGCGCCCTTGGACATCACGCGGGCGACGAGCGCAGCGACGCTCGGGCCCGGAGAGCCGGCCGCCACGAACAACGCGCAGGCAAAGACAAACAGACTGGTCAACGTCATCTGCAATCCTCCTTATTGCGTGACGGAAGCGATGCCAGCGCAACCGACACCGCCCTTTTGATCCACTGGCGGGTCAGAACGGCATCTTGAAGCCGGGAGGAATCGGCAGGCCGGCGGTCAGCGCCTTGGTCTTTTCAGCAGCAGCAGCTTCCGCCTTGTCCTTGGCATCCTTATGCGCGGCAACAATCAGGTCTTCGAGAATCTCGACATCGTCTTCCTTGAACAGCGACGGGTCGATCTTCAGGCTCTGCATCTCGCCCTTGCCGTTGAGAATCACGGTGACGAGACCGCCACCCGACTTGCCTTCCGCATGGAGTTCGGCGATCTCCGCCTGCATCTTCTCCATCTTGGCCTGCATTTCCTTGACTTTGCCCATCATGCCCATGATGTCGCGCATTGTCTCGCTCCTTCTCGATACTTTAGAAAATTATGTCGTCGCCGGGCAGGATATCGCCCTCGTCGGATTCGGCGGCGGCGGGTGCTTTAACCTCCTCTTCCTCATCGGGCTCCGGCGCCCGCACGCGAACGTCGATGATCTTGGCGCCCGGAAACTGTGCGAGGATCGCCGCCACGTCCGGATCCTGGCGGGCGTCGCTGACCTGCTGCGCCTTGGCCCTGGCTTCGGCCTCGACAATCGTCGGCTGCCCCGCCTCGCGGCTGAGGCTGACAATCCAATGGATGCCAGTCCACTCCTTGAGCTTGACCGCCAGTTCATTCAACAGCGTACCAGGGGCGCCTTCCGTCAGATTGACGTCGAGGCGGCCGGGCTCAATGCGAACGGGGCGAACGAAGTTGCGCACCAGTGCCTTGATCTTGGCGTCGCGCTTTTCGCCGGCCAGATTGGCGATATCAGCGATGGAATTGACCGGCACCGATGGCTTCGGCGCCTCGGTGGGCTTTGTCTCAACGCGACCGACCGGCATGCTCTGGGGATCCGGATTGGGCACCGCACGCAGCATGGCGGTCGGGCCGGCGGGCTGCGGACGCGGGATCGACTCCGTCGATCGTGCCGCCAGATTGCCCTGATAGTTCACCGTTGCGCCGCCACCGCCATTGCCTGATGGGGCGGACGGACGCCTGTCACCGTTCGTCTCGGAAAACTCCGCGAGACGACGGGCAGCATCCTCAGGCGCCGGCAGATGCGCGGCATGCGCCAGTCGGATCAGTACCATCTCAGCGGCTCCGGCCGGGCGCGAGGAGCCTTCGGCCTCCGGAATGCCTTTCAGCAGCATCTGCCAGATGCGCGACAACGCGGTCACTGCCACGCCCTGTGCGAATTCCGCAGCCTTGGTGCGTTCGATTTCACTCAGCGAAGGATCGTTCGCCGCATCCGGCACATATTTCAGCCGTGTGACCAGATGCGTGAAATCGGCAAGGTCGGTCAGTACCGCAACCGGGTTGGCGCCGGCTTCGTACTGGCTCTCGAATTCGCTGAGCGCTGCTGCGACATCGCCTTTGACGATGTGATGAAAGAGATCGACGATGCGGGCGCGGTCGGCAAGGCCGAGCATGCCACGCACCGTTTCAGCCAACACCGCGCCACTACCATGGGCGATTGCCTGATCGAGCAGCGATAGGCCATCACGCGCCGAGCCTTCGGCGGCACGGGCAATCATCGCCAGCGCATCTGGCTCAGCCTCGATGCCTTCCTTTGATGCGATCGTGGTGAAAAGGCCGACGAGATCAGAGGCGCTGATGCGGCGCAGGTCGAAGCGCTGACAGCGCGACAGGACCGTGATCGGAACCTTCCGGATCTCGGTGGTGGCGAAGATGAACTTCACATGCTCCGGCGGCTCTTCGAGCGTCTTCAGCAGGCCGTTAAAGGCCTGCGTCGAGAGCATATGCACTTCGTCGATGATGTAGACCTTGTAGCGCGCCGAAACCGGGCGGTAGCGCACCTGCTCAATGATCTCGCGGATGTCATCGATACCGGTATGAGAGGCGGCGTCCATCTCGATGACGTCGACATGCCGGCCTTCCATGATCGCCTGGCAATGCTCGCCGGGGATGCGCAGATCGATCGTCGGCTTGTCAATCTCCGCCGTCTTGTAGTTCAAGGCGCGGGCAAGGATGCGGGCCGTCGTCGTCTTACCGACCCCGCGAACGCCGGTCAGCATGTAGGCCTGCGCGATACGGCCGGTCTCGAAGGCGTTGGTCAGGGTCTGGACCATCGGCTCCTGGCCGACCATCAGATCCGTGAAATCCTTGGGGCGGTATTTGCGTGCCAGCACCCGGTATCCGGTGCCCGTCGAGGCGGCATCTTTTGACTGTCGCTCGGTGTCGCTCATCGCCCTGCTTAGCGCCCGGACTAATCGGGCAAAGGATGGAGAGAAGGGTGGGAGGCTGGCACGATGACCCGTGCCGGGCTCGTTAGGGCTGCTTCCTTCCGGACCTGACCCGGTTGGCGAGTGGCTCGTCCACCACCAACCTCCCGGATGCACATATCGGCAATATCGCCATCAAAAGCAAGCCAAGCTCAAAAAAAACTGCTAGCCTCAAGAAAACATGGAGGAATGCCTGTTGGACGATTTCAAGCTCGACCGTCGGTTGGAAAGCGACAGCGACAGCGTCATGCAGACGGGGCTGTGCGATCTCCGGCTGTCGAAGGATGCCCGCTGGCCGTGGCTGATCCTCGTACCGCGAAGGACCGAGGTCACCGAAGTGTTCGAGTTGACCCCACTCGATCAGGTGTTGCTGACGTTCGAGACCGAGATGGTCGCCGCCGCGCTGAAGAAGACGACCGGCGCCACAAAAATCAATATCGGGGCTCTTGGCAACATCGTCCGCCAGCTTCATGTTCATGTCATTGCCCGCTTCGAAGGCGATGCCAATTGGCCAAATCCGGTCTGGGGATTTGGCAAGGCGGAACCTTATGCGGCGGATAAGAGAGATGACCTTATAGAGAAGTTGCGGGAAGCCCTTTCATCATGAGCCGTTC
>Ga0123342_1008618_pt1 | contig 12700 bp, 7 predicted proteins | sample Turbeawhitnodule_FD_89960 | JGI IMG/M metagenome (GOLD analysis project Ga0123342, IMG submission 89960) | Root nodule microbial communities of legume samples collected from Mexico - Turtle bean Mexico white nodule | ecosystem: Host-associated > Plants > Roots > Nodule | place: Mexico: Nepantla...
TGTAGGTCTAAAACAAGATGGGTGAATTGTTTTTAAACGTTTTTTTTTGCAAACTTTGAAGGTAAAATGAAGTTCAATGGAGAATCACAAATATAGAAATCCATAAAGCAATCAAACAAAGTTGTTTAAGTTGAGTATCAGAAAATCAACCGGTTGTTTTTGCGATTCAACCAATTGTTTTTATCAGCAGAGTTAAAAACAACTTAAAAGCATAATTTAAATGAGTTCAAGGTAAGAGAAAAACACACAAGCAATTTATATTGGCTCACTCTTATCCCAAGAGCTACATCCAGTCCCCAGAAACCACTGGGTATCTACTATGCAATCAAAATCCAGATTACAAACACCACCAAAGAAGTGACACTGGACACCTCAAGTCACACACTTCCTTTGGCACACAAACACCACAGAAATCAGAACACCCTCTAATTCTGCACTTACACACCAGTATTAGAAATACAAGAGATATAGAAAGTATTATACCTGATGAAGATCAAATCAAAAGATTACAGCAATCTTATTCCACTTCTTTGAGAAAACCCAAAAGCTTGAATACAAATCTTGAAAACTCAAATCTGTTTTCACACTTTCACAAAATGTCTCAAAAATGTATCAATATTTAAGAGTGCATAACAACCTCTTTAAATACTTCAAAAGTTGTTAAAAACATATAAAGCGGGAGCCTATTCAGTTAGAAAGCATTTAAAGCTGATTTGCAAACATAACAGAAATTTTGTTATGGATTTTCAACAAACAACATATTGAATTGGTTTGACAACAAAGTCAACCAAGTCAAATAGTTTCAAACCCTTTTCAAAACCCACTAAGAGTCAAACAACCGATTGAAACGATAAAACAACTGGTTGTTTTTCCACTTCTTTATAAAAAAAACTCTTTCAAAAAGGTTTTTACTCCAAACTGTTTTAGATTCAAATAAAGAGTGGATTACACATTAATCTACCTAGATCCCACCCACACAAGCAGCAACTTCAGCCTTCCATCAAACACCATGGATTTGGAGACATCAAAGCTTCAAGATCATCCTTGATCAACAAAAAGGTGATTGTGACTCGAGACGTACAAGTGCATGGGGTCCTTGAAGAAGAAGTCTATGTAGAGAAACTGCTTGGATAAATGAAATTTGCAAGTGTACCGAGTCAGAAAGAATAATTTGTTTTCAAAAGACGGATATCGAACCCACAAGGAACAATTCTTTTAAATTTAGTGTATAACATTCATTGAATATTGAATGATGTGCAATAGTTTAATTGAGAAGATATTATTCTAAAAATAAATTTGCATGAAAATTAAAGAAAAACAAAGTAAATGATTAAAAGAATTCAATTGATACAATTGAGATTGAAGTTAATTTTTCTCACTCTTTTGAATCATGAAAGAATAGAAACATACAATCTTTTGAATTAATTGATATTGATGCAACATATAAGAGTCATTCATATTGATGTCTCAATTATGAAATTATTAATATTATCTCCTAAACATTAATGTCTCAAATATTTATAAAACATTCTTATCATTAAGAATAAGAAAATATATTTGTAGCAATTGATAGTAATCTATGTCTAGTATAAAAACATATCAATTATTCTCCTTTAGGTCAAATTCTTAGAAGTATTTTTTAGTTAAATCTAATAATCAAGTTCATGAATAAAAATTCAAGCTTTAAGCACAAAATACAAGAATCAAGTTCATGAATAAAAATTGATATGATCCTTACATTTAGGGTCAATATTAAATTTAATATAGTGGTTTTAAAAAGAATTAATTTGGTCCCAGGGGTTTTTAAAAAGGTTTAATTTGGTCCCTTCTGTTAAGTTTCCATCAACGACATTAATTGTTGATGACGTGGCGCACATAGTGACATTGGTTTGCACACATAGAATGAATGACATTTTAAGGTTTGGAAATTGGGAAAAGAAGATTGAGGGAGAGGGAGGAAATGGCAGCGAATGTGGTGGTGGAGCCAAGGGTTGTCTTGTTTTTGTTCTGTGGATGATAAGGAAGCCATGTTCCGAAGGTAAGAAATGCTTGATTTCTTTTACATTCCTCTCTCCACCCTTCCCCATGTGGTCCATTTGAAGCTTTAGAAGATAATTCATAATTCTCTTATGAGTTGTCCAGATTGGCAGTAGAGCAACAAAATCCTTTGAATGGCCTTGATAAAGTGAGGAAATAGATTGAAAATCATGGGTTGAAGAAAGTTGCAGTTACCAATGTTCCAAGAGAAAATGTAGAGCTCATGATCTCCATTCCAAAGTGTTTTCTGTCACGATTCTTGCAGTGATGGTGTTGCACTGAAAACTTTTGGAACTTTCAAAGTTTTCTTCTGCATGGTTCATTTCAATTGGGTTGGGGGTCTTAAAAAAATTGTTTGGAACTCCCATGAAGAAGTTATTAGCTGAAGAACTTTCCCAAGAAACCGAACTCAAAAGAAGATCTCCTGATGTCATAGGCAAATTAATGGGTCTTAACGGACTTCTATTGCAATTGCATGCTAATAAGAATCACAAGCATATGTCAAAAAATAAAATGAAAGGGACAACACCGACAGTGAAAACTAGAAGCACTAGATAGCACCGTCACCTCCGCCTCCCTCTCCATCAATCTTCTTTTCCAATTTCTAAACTTCAAAATTTTGTGTAGTCCACGTGTGCAAACCAATACCATTGTGTACGTCATGTCATCAACAGTTAACGTCGTTGGTGAAAACTTAATGGAAGGGACCAAATTAAACCTTTTTAAAAAAACCTTGGGACCAAATTGATTTTTTTAAAGCCATTATATTAAATTAAATATTGACCCAAATGTAGGAACTAAAAAGGAAATTATACTATAAAAATTCAAGCTTTAAGCATAAAATGACAATACCAATATCAAAGAAGAACAAAATATCATATACCAATATTACAAAGATTCATCAAAGTTTGAAAAGATTACATTCAATCCAAAAGAAAGGAATTAGCCACTCATGGTAGCCATTACATGCACCAAAAGATGATTGAAAGCAAAAGAAGAAAATTCATAGTGTTTTTCCTTAGCGGTTGCCTCCTAGGGTTTCCTCTCTCTTTGCCTTACGCCCTTATTTAACCTAATTGGGCTTAGGCTAAGAGACATCTATATTCATAATATATCTTTTCACTTCATCTCTCCTTAATTTCCTGAAAAATAACACGAAATTGGGAATAAATAATTCTATTGATCTCATAACTCCAAAATATATTATTATATTATAATATTTCAAATTAAGTTGGAGTCATAGCTTAATGAACAATTAAAATCAATAAATATCTAACATTTTGCATAAAATTTCACTAAATAATGACACTTATCAATTTTCATGGGGAGTAATGACAAGATAGTTGAATATTTTAAAGACGCTATGACACGAACCAAGGATTGATGAAGTATTTCTTGACCTTGAAATCAGACACGGAGATTTTGGAATCTTTGTGTCACAAGTAGCATATGTGAAGGATATTCTAAAGAAAAGTAAGATGAAAAGTAGTTATCTGGTAACAACACCAATGGAACTCGATATGAAACTCGCTAAATTTGAGGGAGGATACCAAGTGAATGCAAATGAATACTGCAAATTAGTAGGGAGTTTACGGTATCTATTACGAAGTGGACTTTAAGCCTAACTCAACCCCATAAAACTGGCTCATGAGGTGAGGTTTGCACCCCACTTATATACAATTAAATGTCCAACACCCCCCCTCACGCCGAGAGTGACAGCTCGTGCGTGAGACAACAAATTATGGGTGGTCCGATAACGGTCCGATAGCGGGTGGCACAATAAACCCAACAAACACTAGCTATGATAGGCTTTAAATGGCTCTGATACCATGTTACAAAGTGGACTTTAAGCCTAACTCAACCCCATAAAACCGGCTCATGGGGTGAGGTTTGCACCCCACTTATATATAATGAAATGTCCAACAATATCTCACATGTACAAGGTCGGATATTGTGTATAGTGTTGGTATAGTAAGTAGATATATGGAGGATCCAAGACACTCACACCTAAAAGTTATTAAAATAATTCTTCGATACATTCGAGGAACATAATCACTTAGGCTACTCTACTCAAAGACAAATGAATTTATGTTGGTAGAATACTTTGATAGTAATTAGTGTGGAGATGTAGATGATTGGAAAAGTACAACATGATATGTGTTTTACTTTGGTAATACAACATTCACATTGGTCTAAAAGAAGCAGTCAATCATAACTTTGTCAACATGTGAGACGACATAAGTTGCATCAACTTAGTGTGTGTGTGCCACACGATTTGGCTAAAATTTTTACTACGTGAGTTAAATTTGCAACAAGTTGAGGTAACTGAAATACGAGTTAACAACAAATCAACTATTGAATTAACAAAGAATCTGATTCATCATGAGAGGAGTAAACATATTGATGCTCGTTTTCATTTTATTAGGGAACATGTGGAGAAGTACAAATAATGCATGTTGCAAGCATGACACGTAGCAAACATTTTTACAAAGCCTGTACCTATAGTTCTATTTGAAAACATGAATGAGATGATTGGAATGAAGGACGAGAAATATTTGAGTTTAAGAAAAGAATTTGGTAAACATTAAACTCAAAAAAATAATTTTGGTATCAACAAACAAGACTTCGATTAACCAATAATAATTACTTTTAATAGATAAAAATAATATTCACCCTTTGGAAAAAGCAACAGTACAGACAGGTTCATCTTTGGTTTAAGATTTGAGGATTAAATACTCTTACAAATGAAATAGCTAATACAGTAGATTTAAGCTCTTTTATGTTACAGAAGGATGTAGACCGAAACAAAGAAATACCTAGGCAGCAAAATCCAAAGTGCTGATAAAGGCATTCTCAAATTCAAGGGGTTCAGTGGATGATAGCATAGCCACACGCCTTGAATAATCGCAATAAACTTCACAATCATACAGTAAGAAGTCTTGGAGAGAGGATAATTGGTTCTGAGCACTATGTTCATCGTGAATCACTTCCATGAGCTCATGCTTGTTTGAAGCAAGTAGTGATGAGGGAAACGGGTTTTGTTGTTTGCTATGAAGGCTGTTATTAAAGCTAAGTAATGTGGAAGATGCAGAGAGAGAAAGAGGTTCCAAAACAATCTCTGGATTCATATGGCTTTTACAAGTGTGATGGCCATAATAGTTTGTTCGGTACAAAGGAGGATCATCTTCAATTCTCTGCACCTGTTTCATTGCTTGGCACCCCTGATCATTCTTGTGAGTGCACCTGTAGTAGCTCCTACACACACATCTCAACCATATTATTCATACTTTAGAAACCAAGATTTCACACCTATCTAACACAGAACACTGATACGACACGGACACGAAAATACGTATAATATCTAAAATGTAGGATACGAGAACATGAATCTATATATTATATAATTATGAATTATATAAGTTGACAATAAAAATTTATATATACAAGTATGTTCCAGATTATTTTTTGGAGCAGAAATATGTTTTTCATGATTGGTTCAAAATAATTTCTTTCTTATTTTTATAATCATAATAAAAATTTATACATTAAGTGTGAGTTTTTAGAAAATTAATGTATTTTTCCATTTTAAAATTATGTTAGAACCGTACTAGAATTGTCAGAAATCCAACAAATGTTTTTTGAATTGGACACTTCACGGATACGTGTGTGTCCTACAAGTGTCATACAAGTGTCAGTGTCCAATATGAGTATCTGACACTGACATGCCATTTAAGATAAGTGTCGGAGCTTCATAGCTTCACACTGCTGACACTAGAAAATAATTATTAAATAAAAATTAATTTTAAAGAAAAATAATAATTAATCATTATATTAATTATACTAAATAATATTATTTTATAAACTATAAAAATTATTGGTATTTAAATTAATTTTTAAAATAAGTTTTTAATTTTAAAAAGATAATATTTAATATAATGATAATAAAATGTCAAAAGAAAGTTTATTCATTTGAAAAGGAAGATTAATTAATATACCTTAGGTATTTGGCGTTCATTGTCATTTTTTGTCCATATTTTCTCCATACATAGCCATCTTCAACCAGTATGCAGCTGTCCTTCCCCCAAGTTGGCGCAATTGATCTTCACATATGAAGACAAAAATATCAATGTTACAATTCTCATATTTAAATGTTTTCCAACTAATCCAATATTTATCAATTCAACAGAATATTTAAAATCATTGGAATTATGATAATTAATCCTAATAATTGTATAATCATGATCATTTATTTCTAGAGGTTTTAGCCAAGATGCATTTGACAACTAGCCTTTCTCTTTTCAAATTCAAAGCCTTTCTAAATCTCTCCTTATGTTATTTTTATTGAATATTACGGATATGATTGGATGAGATTCAATTCTTTAAAGTTGATTCAAATTTTAGATTCAAAATCAAGGCAAAAAATAACTATTTTCATATTTTAGTTATGATCATTAGATGAGAATCACGTTGCTTTTATTGAAGCATACACTTAATATAGCTTCATATAAGAATTAAATTTAAAATTGTTGTTAAGTTAAAACAGTCCCTATAATGAGGTTCTTGATTACATAAATATCAAAAAAATTAATTAAAAGATGTCGTAGATAAACGTCATTATTCTGCCTGTTTGACCTTCCACTTCAAAAAAAATAGCAATTTAAACATAGTTTAATTAGAATATTTAATCGTTTAAAAATATGGCTACGGAGAATTATAAAACACAGCAAATTAAATTGAAATATTAATTAGAATGCTGAGAAATATTAATTACGTAGTGATGATGTCAAAGAGAAGTCAAATTACTTCTTTTTTTTCATGATCATACACAGATATATCTTTTAGTTTTACTGGATTTGAAAATGCTACTCAAGTTTTATTTTCTAGAATTATAATTTCTAAAAATATTAATTTTGTGGATAATTGGTTGACTTAATCCCTTTACAATAGTGATTGATCTAGCTTCCAATAACAAATCTGTATGTATCTTTCACATCCTGTAACTTGTTTATCATATATTCTTAAAGAGAAAACAATCAGATCCAAATCCAATAACAACAATAATCAGAAATATATAATTAACTAGGAAAGCATGGATTATGATTCTCACTTTCTCTTGTAGCCTCTTCTTAGTTTTTCAGTGCTGAGAATATTGCGACTCTTGCAAGTTTCATCCACAGACTCCAACTTCTCTGGGGAACTGGTGGACGAAGAGACATCTCTGAGAGTGATAGACGTGGCCACCTCATGGGAAACATCGTTGCTGGAGTTCAAAAGTAAAAGGGTATTTGTGAATGAACACAGAACCTTGCGCACAAGATCTTCAACAAATGGTAACACTGACTTTGACCCTTCTTCCTTTTCAAGATGAGTGATTGATATATCATGAGCAAGAACTTCAAGCAACTGATTTGCCATGTCACGCCCTCTGTTCAGCTCTTCTTCCATTGCCCTTTTGCCATTTGGAATCTGATTCTCCATTTTCCTATTTGGTATAACACTATGCCAATTATGGCCGCCAAGCAGAGAGACAGACACCATAGGTTTTATTCAACATGGGACAGTCTCCACTTGCATATATAAAAATGTAGCCTCTGACAAAAATTCCTGACACAAATTGCCAGGTTTGGCTCACCTGCTAATGTTTTACGTGAAGAACACGCACCACTGAAAAGATGTCACGTACGCTAGAGAGTTTTCTCTTATTGGAGAGGTCCAGAGCGTGGGAAAAGAAGTAGTGTGTTTGCTTCGATGGAGATGGAGGATGAGCTCACTGTGCTTTCTTCATGCTGAGAACATAATAATCTGTTCAAATAATGCCCTTGGCCTTTGCATGTTGTGTCCGTGAGAGAGGCATCTATATTTCAATTTTATTTTTTCATAATTTTTTTCTAAAACAATACTTATAAAATGAAAATTATAATATTTTTTTCATGAGTTAAAATCAATTTATATATTTATTTTATAAATTTCCTTTTATATTTTAATAATCCAAATAAATTTATTATATAAAAACCCCAACCAAGGTTAAGCTATGCAAAAGTTGCATATATAGGTTTTTTTTTATATAAATTCTTTAAGTGTTCAAGTTCATTTTAACTTTTAAAAAGATTATTTTTTATAAAATAAAATTTATTTATATAAGATTTCTTAATCAACAAATGTTTAGGAATGGGACATCCGTCTTGTGTAGATAGCTTAGGTACTTGTTACAAATATTTTTCATAAAAGATAATCTTAGTTAAGTTAGATAAAATTATTATAGATATTAGGTAAATATAATATGGATTTAATTCCATGCAACAATTGGAGCAATTATGTAAATTACACATAAAAAGGGTAATTAGGGAATCCTTGCACTGTTGTTACATCATCTTTCTACATTTCCATTAAACAATTCAATTATAATCACTATAGTTGTAGTTTGTTGGCACCTTTTAAATGTGACTAATGCTGTTATTTTTGAATGGTCAGTTTGATTACTCAATTAATACTTTGACTGCGAAAGTACTGATTATAGTTTCCTTGTAGGTGGATCATCTACAGGGAGATTGGTACCTATTTTAAAGAAATGTAACAAATCATGGTAAAATTACAATGTACTGATTAGGATAGGATTTGATTGTTAAGTATATCTATGAATTAAAAAAAAAATCATTAGAAAGAAAGAAAACCTATTTCAAGTCATATCTCATTGAAAAATATTATTAATGTACAACAAGATTAAAATGAAAAATATTTTTATGCCAATTGCGTTGTACTTAGTGATGTATAAGTAATCTATATGTTAACATATATGGCTATAAGTTGAAGTACAAGAATCAGATAAACTAAATTGATGAAAAAAATTAATTGAAAATGATGAAACCAATAAAAAATAATATAAATTTGATTTGAATTTCGAAAACTGTAAGAAAAAAAATTAAATCAAATCAAACCACTTATTATATTTAAATATGATATTTAAAGTTAATTAATCACTAAAAACATACATAATAAATTTGTATTGTAATTTTTAATTGTAAATTATGTAATTTTATTTAATAATAAAATAAAAAATATTAAATTATGACATAAAATATTGGCAATATTTTTATTTCACAATTTCTCATTATAAAGTGTTCAACAACCTTTTATTAAAAAAAAGTGTTGTATAATTTAATAAATTTATAGTAATAAAATAGAAAAATATTATTTTGGTTTGACTCAGATTGTATACTAAAATAAAACTAAACAAAATATACATTTAATTTTTATATTTGATTGAAATGACTATTTAATAAAAAATATTGAACACAGAACTTCAAACATCCACACTAATTAATGTAATGCGATATCACTAGATAGCAAATTATCATAATTCTATAAAATTGATTTATAATAAAATTTATATTGATTAATTTAATACTAGAACTTGGTTATATTTTCATTAATATGAAATTTTTAATAAATGTACTGGTACGTTCTGTACGATAGCATGTCTCGAATTTTGTCATTGGGCCGATCGAGGCCCTACAACTTGTATTTATAAAGTCGACCAACATCATGAATCCTATTACACTCAAGCAAGATCAGCAAGGCTAACCCATGATTAGGAGTTAAGTAATGCAACCCAAATCACGATCCAACTCCCTAATCTGACTCAACAAGGTAAGACCCATGATAGTGATATAAATAACACACATCCAAAGAAATCAGGTACGTCATTATCTACAGTGTTCTAGCTATCGAGTGTCAAACCCCTTTGCGACTTGAGTGTCAGAGTGCCTTCTGCAGGTACCCCATTCGATGCTCACGAGACGACCGAGAGTCGAGGCTAGGAAGGAAAGGTGAGGAACGAGCAAGGAAGAAGGTTGAAGAGTAACACGACCGACCGACAGAAAAAAAAAGACGAGTCCTCTCAATAATTCTCTAGGTCTCATTTCCGAACGATAATAATAAATATCATTGTTTTAATAACTAACCGATACAAAAATAAATATTTATATATAGTATAATAATAACTACTTCTAACAAATCTTGTCTTGAATGACTTTATTATCATCTTACAAATAGATTTGAACATAACACAATTTTATAAAATCAAGTTAACCTAACACTAGTGGATCATGTTTTCTCAACAATGTGGTTCAAATTAATGCGCCATGACAATGTACAATATATAAGTGTGATTCAAAGTCAAATTTTGGGACTTTTGTGTGTGAATTCGTTACGTATCGCTTGTTTCTATTTTCTTACAATGGAGATTCACAGTGGGAATTGATCGATGATGAAGCTTCAATGTACTTTCACTTTCTTTTCTTATTTTCAGTAACTAATTAGTTCATTTTCCCATGATTTCTAGATTCTCTAGGTTAGGTTAGGTTAACTTGAACTACGATTTTCTTGTAGTTTCAACGAAATTCCGACTGATTTGAATCCTAAATAATTTTTAATTCAGTCTCTTAATTGACCATCAATTAAATGATTTTTTTCGTGAATAATTAAACTTAAGAAATTATTGAAGTAACATATATATATATATAATAATAATAATTGTTACAAATTAGGATAAAGTTACAAGGGATAGATACGAAATACATACAATCTTTTATTAGCAAAACTAGAAAATATATTAAATTTAATAAACAAGAAAACTAAAATTTTGCATTAATCAATAAGCAATCTTATTAAAGTCCACTAAACAGAGTTTAACATAAGGTTGTTCAACATGATTATGTTGGAAAAATGGATTTGGCGTTTGAATTCTGATAAGGGTGGTCTGTGGAAGGAGATCCATGTGTCTAAGTATGGAGGATGGAGAAGCTTGAAAGAGAATAGGATTAATAATAAGGATTGTATCTGGTGGAGAGATTTGAAAGGGGTTTGGGAGATGGGGGATTAGGGTAGGAACTTTGAGGATTGTGTTTGAGTGGGGTGTGAGAAATGGGAAGGAAGTCTTGTTTTAGAAAGACGTTTGGGTGGGTAATGAAGACTTGAAGAGTAAATTTCCAAGACTGTGTTTCCTTGTGTTGCAACAAAGAAGGTAATTTAGAGTCTTGTGGGGAGTGGTTTAATGGTAGATGGAAGTGGAAGTTTGGTTGGAGAAGAGGTCGTTTGATTGGGAGAAATATCAGGTAGGTCTACTGCTACAAGAGGTGCATGGAAAGGTCCTAGTCTTGGATTATGAAGGCAATTGGGTTTGGAAGGATAGTGGGTTCACGGTAAAATCTACTTATGATATTTTAAGAGGTCCTTCTGAGTGACTTAGTCTGTTTATTTCTCTGTGGAAGACTTATGCTTTGTCTTCAGCCCAGTTCACTTCATGGAGAGTGTTGCTCAATTCGATTACTTCTAAAAATAACTTGGAAAGACGTGGTGTTGCAATTGTTAGCAACCTTTGTTGTTTTTGTAGGGTGAAAGTGGAGTCAACAAGACATTCGTTTTTCGAATGCAGGGTTGCTTGGCTAGTTTGGAATAAGTGTTATGCTAGGATGGGGTTAACGTCAGTAAATCATCATGACCCTGTATCACACTTCTCGCATTTTAATTTATTAAATGTCCTTGTTAAGGTAAATGTGGTTCGGGGAATGGTTTGGATTGCAGTAGTTGGTGAAATTTGGAAGCACAGGAATAAGTATATTATCAAAGGAGGAGTGATAGATCATTCGAAAATGTTCACCTTGGCCCAATTAAAGGTATGGTCTTGGATAACGTCTAAATCTGCTCATGCTTGTTTTTCTTATTCTGAGTGGTGCATAGATTCCCTGGCCGGTATGTTTTCGATTAAGTGATTTTGAACTTTGTAGCCGTTTGTTCTTGTAGGAAGGGTTTTAGTTTCTTCTTTTGGTTGGATTGTTTGCTTTTCTATAGCATAGTTTGGTATAAGTAAGCTGGAAGGGGATTGATGGGTCTTATTGTGTTATGTCTTGTAAAAGGGTTGGACCACCCCTGAAGTGACCCATATTTATTTATTTTTTACTTGCTGATAAAAAAAAACATGACACAAAACATTTAAGCCTCTTTTAAATTGTACTGGCCAAATCTCAGACATCGGCTGAAGAGATCGACATCAGACGTGACATCGGACCTCGGCGGTCCAGTCACATTAATGGGCCACGTAAGCTGGCCCCCACAAATAGTATGAGTTAACATGAGTTAACACCCAGATATGAGAAAGACCTAAGTCACGAGAGGATTCATGCATGTGGTGTGTATAGCACGTTCAGGTCTAACACAAGTAAATAACCCTTGGAGGCGCTAAGGCCCGTTAGGATTAGGGTTTCCAAGGCTAGACTGCATGCATGTCACGTGAATACACAGGGCACCCATAGAACAGATGGTCCCGCAGTGCTGGTACATGAGTTGGTACCTTGACAACCATATTGTTAGAGATATTGCACTCCAGAAGAGGCAAGTTTTGTGCCGCGGCTGCGCTAACTTTATGCAACGCGTCACGAGATGCCTCACCAGTAACCCTAATTCCACTTAAGGAAAGACTCTTGATGGACAGGGAAGTTGACCTAATTACAACCTATAGGGTGGTAAGTGTTAGAATGTATGGCTTTAAACTAGAGGAGGGGGGGGGGGGGGGGGGGGGAGGGGTTTAAAGGGGGGTTTCAAAAAAATTTCACGCCGGAAGAGAATTTCTGTGAAAAATTTTTTAAAAAAACAAGGCGTTTCAAAA
>Ga0123342_1008619_pt1 | contig 12699 bp, 10 predicted proteins | sample Turbeawhitnodule_FD_89960 | JGI IMG/M metagenome (GOLD analysis project Ga0123342, IMG submission 89960) | Root nodule microbial communities of legume samples collected from Mexico - Turtle bean Mexico white nodule | ecosystem: Host-associated > Plants > Roots > Nodule | place: Mexico: Nepantla...
AAAAAAAAAAAAAAAAAATTTTTTTAAATAAAAAAAAAAAAAAAAAAAACTAAACTGTTTAACAACCGATATGAACCAAACTATAAAATATATTTTCTTTAAGAGGGGTAAAAAGATTCTCTTCCTTCCAATATTAATGTAAAAAATATTGATTGAATTCAGAATAGTGTAACTCAGCTCAAGACACAGTTCAGTTTGACTTTGACGAAACAATTCATGAAACTAATAAATAGTTTAATTTAAAACTTTTTAAATCAATTTGTTTTATAATTTAGTTCTCAAACAATTCAGTTCAATTTAATTTGGAAATGGAAATGGTAAGCCGATATATTTCAAGACATGCTCCTCAAGAGTGTTAAAGACTTTGTTTTGGCATAGGCCATGAGAATCTGATGAGTATTTTGTAGCTTCTAATATAATGAAAGCAATTGTGCAACATGCTGCGACTTCTAGCAACATGGGCGAGGCTAGATAAGGTCGAAACTAAGTATTTGGGGGTAAAAATAAGAGAACTCAGAAGTGTATTAAACATGTGTTGAGGTGGAGAGAAGCAAACGCCCATCATGAGATCAAGGATGCCGCACCCCTGTGCATGCAATAAGATGAATACTGTATATTCTCTGGTGTTCCACGGCAACAGCAATAGTGAGTTTGATAATAGCTAGGTATCAGGTCTACAAACTAACAAGTAAAGACAAAACAGCACACTACCACTGCAACTGTACATCAAACTTGGAACTCTACCTCCAAAAATTAGGCAAAGAATGAATATCATAAACCAACTTCCTAAAGATAACACATCCGTCTAAGCATACCCGCACGCACCGACATACTTCTGAGTTTTCACAATTAAACTGTTGGACGAAAAGACTTTTACTTATACAAAAACCATCAGCAACATCGACATGTTAAAGCATCCGAGCATGTGTACGGCCTTGCTCTTTCCTCTATCTCTTGAGGGGTAGGCAAGGGTTCGAATCTGTATACGGTGCTCCTTGCACAGCAGAAGTAGTATAAATTTCTTCGAACTCCTCCACTGAATGGATGCACTCTTTCCGGAATTCCCCTGACGATTAATTGGATGTGTTTATCATAGATATCCCCAAAACATGGTTGGCAAGTGAAAAAAGATTCCCAAAATAAGAGAAACCATTTAACACCAACATATATATGTTGCTGATAAATTGAACCCAACAAAAGAATCACATTCTTGCAAAATGTTTTATTTATTGATTTAAGGTAAAAATATGGAATCATACAAAAACATCAGAAAACTAACTTATCTAACCTTAGATAGTGAATCCGTCTTCTCCTTACAAGTTCAAAGGTAGTCTGATTTGTTAAAATAAGATAACTGCAGAAAAGACAAAACAGCTGTCATTCTGAAACAGAATACTCGACTATACATTCAACATAATGGAGAGAAAGGGCCAGAGTGTAAAAGAGGAAGAACAAGTTCCAGATTTCATTTTACATATAGTTATATTGGCAAAACAGAGCTGCTAAGATTAGATTATATGCAAAATGAAAATAGTAGCAAACCACTAAGAAATTCCATTATGCATACTTTATTAAAGTAAACATCAAAAATTGGATTCTGAGATCAGGAGTATTAGATTTAAGTTTAAGTTCTCCTTGAAGCAAAGGTTTTGTCATAATGACATCTCTATAGTTGGTCTTTGTCTGACAAAAGATATGGTTTCTCAACTCCTACTTTTTGTAGCATCAATGTGGAATGAAAAGATTCAAGGATATAAAACTAAAATGTATTTAATGACAAGAACAAAGAATAGTATTTGATGTTTCAGATACATAAAAATAAATTAGTAAAGCTAGTATTCTGACATTGAACAACCCCCCCTCCCCCCAATTTTCTCAACCAAAAGAACTTACAGCAAGGAACCGAAGAAAGACCTATATAAAAAGAAATCTTATGCTAGATACAAAGGTCAGCACACAACCACGAAAGTTACCTATGAAATAGCAGTAGGAGGAGAAGAAAGATGAGACAAACTGACAGAGTGATCAAGAGTAGTATCAAGATTGCATCCTGCCACCTGAAAGCATAAAAAAGTAACGATCTAATGTCAAAGTACAGAAATAAAGAAATAAAGAGCATTGGATTCTTTCCCTTTTGTTTATGGAAGACCTCAAGATAAGTTTAAAATGTAAAATTGAACAATTAGCCTTACCTTTATGTCAAGAATCACCTAATCCTAGAGAGGGTGACCTTTGGCATAAAAGTATAATTATTGGCATACACAAGGTAGTAAACCCCCCACCCCCACCCAAATATTCATGTGCATAACTTTCTCCAAGGGAGGATTTTTCAAATGAAGAAGATTTTACAAATCTGGTAGTTTCAATAATCAAGATATCATACCAAACCCTTGTAATGTGAGCCTTCAGGTATGAAATATACAAGACACCAGTCCAAAGGCACAAAGCTGTATCTTCAAAAAGGTACCACCTAAGTGTAATTAGACAGGAAGGAAGAAAAAATAACAGTGAGAGAAATATATTTAGACTAAGACATGTACAATGCTGACATATTGATTACAAGGTAAACATAGCAAAATCTTCACAAGGATGTATACATCTCATTTACAAATTTCACATGACAAGTCTCCAAGCATAGTAAACCACCGTGCTTACACTAACATATATATAGAGGAAGCATGTCAAGTGAGAATTGTTCTCATTTGAAAAGCGAATCATGATGAGTGTGGTAGGTGACTTATCTTAGTCTTAGCCATCCTTATTATATGGGCAAGATTTGTTGTTCTCTTAAGTGAGAACAATTCTCACTTAATATCCCATCTCTACATTGAGAGTGGGAGAAAAAAAAGAGTATAAAACTATCAATAATTTACTTAAAGCTTAGTAGGACATATAACTAAATGTGAAAATAGAAGTAGATATGCAGAAAAAAAAAGTATAAAACTATCAATAATTTAATTAAAGCTTAGTAGGACATATAACTAAATGTGAAAATAGAAGTAGATATGCAGAGAAAGTAAAATATATAACGCAAGGATAACAAATTAATTAAGTTTCTAAATACGTTTCTGGCTTTATCCACTCATCTCCTGCCCTTTAAATAATATTGAAAAAAGAAGACTGAGCGCACATTGAAACTAAAAGTCTTGTACAATGTCATCATAATGAAACAAACAAAAGACATTCGACTGTTAATTAGCAGTGATTGAATTTCCAGGCCACTGATCCTTCATCTGAATATCAAGACTATTACAAATGAAATAATAATATTACGAAGCAAAAAAAAAATCCAATATTGGTCAAGGTGGAATTTTATAGCTTAGATAAAGTCTCAATAGAAAATCTTGACAAATGTAAATTATGAATTTCACATCCAATATAATAACTCACCAAAATTTACAGTGATTACCCTGTCCAATGCAGTTGCCAAGCCAAACACAATGATGATCAAATTGAAGAACACACTTGTCACAATCATGACAATGCTTCGCTCGTGGAGGCTGCATAATGGTCACCAATAGAATAATCAATCATCAAAATCTAGATGTCAAACTATTAGAGCCTGAAAGTCATTGTGCATAGAAGGAACTCCTAATGTGCTAAAAACCTTAAAATTCACTATATAACCCAAAGAAAAAGTAGTTTATAAAGTGTAGCTCGACCTATCTTTTCATTATCCGTGGAAATATTGCTTTCCCATGCTTCTAATACAGGCAACCAAGCCAGAGAGAAAAATATATTCCATCATTTTTATTGAGTATGAATTACTTTTTTGTCTTGAACAAATAACAAAAAAAAAAAGCATTCACATCATGCTGACTTCTTTCTGTCAAAAGGCAGGCGAAATTCAGATCACAAATGACAAAACCAAAAACCCAAAAAACGCTTTCACAGATACAAGATTAAGAGTAGCATCTGGGAAAGGCTAACAATATTATTAAAATTGTACTTAATTATTCAATAAAGATGCTTCAAGACATGGAAGCGTCAACACTTGGTTTCTTACATCCTTACAGTGAATTATCATGATGCTGTACAAAATGAATGTGGACAACTAAAACCATCAAATGAATGCAAAACCATCACCCAAAGATGAATTGAAGAAGCAATACAATATGAAATTAGCATACACAATAACATAACGCAGAATTATAGAATATTAGAATGTCATTTGAAATACCTGCTCCACATTGCAGTAGGTGCATGTCCATGTTCTGCAATGAGAAATAAGCCATAAATAACAGTTTATGAAAATTTAACCAGTGGTGACAGTCCTATCTACCTGATTGGTGATCCCAAAGGATACAAGTCTGCCACTAACTTTGACCAAGATGTTGTACTGCTTCCTGAAAGACTTCTTCCCAATTGATTACCCTCCATGGAAACAACGAAACTCCCATTTCTGCTCGAAGCTGATTGACTTTGCTTAATCAATATAAAATTGGAAATAAATAGTTAGGCGAGACCAGAAACATAACTTTACTTCACTTGTTATTACATCCCCTTTTCCTAATAATAAATTTTATACAGGAAAAGCAGGGTTACCTACCTGGATGTGTCTGATGTCTTTTTGTATGCCACATTTGTATTATCGTTAACAGTCATCATGGCATCAAGAACGTAGCTGCACACAGAAAATTAGCAAAGGAAAATAAATCCATCAGGTAGACATACAAGCGAAAATACTGCAATTCCTGATCACACTCATTATTCAGTTCATCACAAGTAAGCAATTGTTTTATTACCCTGGAGAAGAAAGAGAGGTAGCAAAGTATTGAATTAAAGTAACAACGAACAGCAGCAAGTATAAAGCAGTGTACCTGACAGAAAAAGCAAGTAAAAAACAGAAAATCAGAAAAACTACAGCAATAATCAAAACTGCCAGGAAACACTAACTTGTATTATACATTAGTCGTGCATTGTGCATAATACACAACGCAGAAAATGCTACTTCAATCTATATCACAAAAGACAAAACAAGAGTAGGAAGCAGTCACCACGGTTCCTTCTTAGTGTTTTCTATCAAATCCCCGTCAAACAAGAAGAGCACGCCAGCATAAATGAGGTGAATCGTCACTAAGGCCAACTTCAAGCACAACGAAGACCTTCGACCTGAAATTCAGCAACAGACATCAACAATGAGGAAAAAAATTAAGCTACCACAAAAACATTTCCAGAAAAAGGAAAATAAATTCCGATAATAGAAACATTAAAGTTCAAAATCAACATAAAACAAAATTCAGTGTTGCTTTCTCGGGAACCAAACAGTGTTACCAGGATCGGCGAGACATGGAAAAATTCGGAAGCAACGATCCATCGGTTGATCCCACGGCGAACGCGTAGGCGAGCACATACTGGCTATCGTCATGAATTAAAGCGAAACCGCGGAAGCAATCGAGCAAACGATCCACATCGGAGATTCGCGAGTCTGTTTCCGGGAAAATCAATTTTCTCACTGACTCGAGCTTTCCCCAGAAAACGACCCGCGAAAGTGAGAGTGAGAGAAGGCGAAAGGTGTTGGAAGTGATGATGATCGGAATTTATAAGAAGCCGTATTCTAGTTTAACTAGCCAACTCTGATGAAGAAGAGACGATAGAGGGAGGGTGCGCACCGCGCATCCTTGGTGTAACTTAGCGCTCTCTAGGGCCAAAAGTTAAATCTGGTGAGACTGTTAGTTGTAATCATTATTACCTAACCAAAATATTCTTATCAAACTGTTTTGTTATTAATTGAAGGAATTTATCCAACCCAGTTTATCTGGATCACAACAATTCTTCACCGTCTGAACACTGAAGACAAATGTTAGAGAAGAAAGTAATTCTGTTGCATTTCACAATAAAACATAAAAATTAATAGCAAAACTATTTTTTCTCCCTCCAATTTATTTTATCTTACCAGCAAATAGATTCTTTTTTTACTAAAATCTATTTATACTCTTCTTCTAAATAATTAGATATTAATTTCTTCTCTTATCTAATTAGTTTGTAAAGGCATTATTGATGGTTAAGCAATAGTTTCTCCCTCACGTGTTTAGTTTATGACTAATGAAAGAATTTAAATTAGTATTTAATTAGAGTAATATTAAAAAAATTCAGAAATTTAAAAATTTATCCAAAAATTTAAATCATAAATGAAAGGAGTAATATCAAACTATTTTATATACTATAATTAAATATTATTATGTATTTTAATGATTTGTTTATACTAAACTTTTGGAACGTGTTTCAGAATGACAAAATTACTTACTTAAAGAAAATGTAATTATTATTTTATTATTATTTTTGTAAGTATGGAAGTTTTGTTTTAAAATTATTATTCTTATCAAAGGTCAAAAAAATTTCGATTCTTTCTCAGATTTTTAGATTTTTTTTTCAAGTTTTCTAAATTAGTATTGATTGATTGATGATGCTATGTTATCTTTAATTTTTTATCGACGTAGGTGATGTAGTTATAAAAAAAATGTATTTGAGGTGATTAATAATATTTTAAGAGTAATGTAAGAAAAATTAGTGGTCCAAAAGCTCAATTTGTAATATCGGACAATGAATGATGTTCTTCTTATATGCACACACATTCAACTTTATTTTATCAATTTTTAAGGAGAACTCTGTGAACTTCAAAAAAGTATAAGCATGTATCTAAGGTGGAAAGATCACTTGTTTAAAGAGAATGTAATTATCATTTATGTAAATATGGAAATTGTGTTTCAAAATTATTGTTCTTTCAAAAGTTTAAAAATTTCTAGATTCTTTCTTAAATTTCTCAATTTTTTCTCAAGTTTTCTAAATTATTGTTGATCCGATTTTGTGTTATCTTTAATTTTTTATCGATGTAGTTATAAAATTTTTGTATTTGAGGTGATTAATAATATTTGAAGAGTAATGTAAAAGAATTAGTGACCCATAAACTTTATTTATAAAATCCAAATAAATACCACTCCCTAATTTTGAGTAATGGATGATGTCCTTGTTATATGACGCATTCAACTTTCTTTTATCATTGTTTTTAAGAGGAGAACTTGGTTCTAAACATATTAGTATGAAAGAATTTGGTTCTAAACATATTAGTAAGAGGAGAACTTGGTAATAACCCTTGTTTTTCTCCTTTCTCTTATATCTTCAATATTTAATTCTTGTATATTGAGTTAGAAAAATCTAATAAACAACATGAAGTTTCTTAGCTAGCATATATATATATAAGGGATGAAAGAATTGACCCTTGTTTTTCTCCTTTCTCTTATATCTTCAGTCTTTAATTCTTGTATATTGAGTTAGAAAAATCTAATAAACAACATGAAGTTCCTTAGCTAGCATATATATATAAGGGAGGAAAGAATTGACCCTGGTTTTTCTCCTTTCTCTTTCTTATATTTTCAGTGTAGGTTGTTTTCTTTAATTTGTTTGTTGGTTTTAAAATTCCAAAAAAAGTTGTATGGATAGACTAAATTATTTTTATTTGAATTCATCTTCTAAATAATATTATAACTTATATTTATAAAATCAAATTTATAAAATTAGAGTGTGCCTTATATATTATAAATTAATTTCATTTTTAATTGATATGAAATTTGTAATAATATTTTAAAATATATATTGAAACAGACCAAATAGACGGTCAAAAGAAAATAATTTTCCGACAGAAGCGTGCTTAGTAGATTTTGTAAATCTGATATTTTTTTTTAACACAGTTTTTTTATCGGCAATAATAAATAAATAAATATGAATCACTTTAGGGATGATTCAACCCTTATACATAATAACAATTTTAATCACATCCAGTAGACATACACCCAAGTATGGCTTTACAAGACACTCCTAACTTAATCCAGAGAAAGACACCTGACATATTAAGAAAGCATCTCATAAGATCATCATAATACAAACCATCGGATCTAAGCACCAATCAGAAAAGGAAAAAAACGCAGACTGTGACTTGGATGAAACCCAATACCAAGTCTTTAGTTGGACCAACGTGAAAGCGTCCAGTACATCTACTCCTCCTCCTTTAAAGATAACCCTATTCCTATGCCTCCAGACCTCATTAACTACTGCAATCCAAATCCCTCCCCAAACCTCATCCATCAAAGTCGGTGCATTGCTCATCCTAAACTGAGAAAAATTTAACAATGGGACATTATGAAACACACCCTGCACACCCAGCCATACACAACAATGGTTCCACAATAACCAAGCAAATCTGCACTCGAAGAACAAGAGGGAACTAGTCTCCTCCTCCACCCTGCACAGGTTGCAAATAGAACTTGCAACCGTAATCCCGCGCCTAACCATGTTAGTCTTAGTGGCCAACTTGTTTTCCAACACCCTCCAAGCTGTAACTAGTGCAATAGGTACAACTTTACTCACCCGAAACTTTTTATACACCGTCCCATTCTCTCCAACTTTGCCCCCCCTTAGACGGGAGGTAAGCCGATTTAACCGTATACCCGAGCTTCTCCCCTTCCTTCCACTCCCACCTATCCTCCTTATCCAAGTCAAAACTTGCACCTTGGACTGCCTGAGAAAATAGAACCACTATTTGCTTCTCCCATTCAAATAGATTCCTTCTCCAAACAAAATTCCAATCCCACTTTCCATAATTCCATCCCCTGAAAGTTGTCACTGCAGAATCTTTTGACAAACTCAGGGAAAACAACCTCGAGAAGACATTCTTCAAAGTTCCGCTCCCCACCCAATTATCTTCCCAAAACAAAACTTTCTTTCCATACCCCACCTTCCAATTAATGGAATCTTCAAAATTCCGACCCCAATCCTTTGAATTCCAAACCTTCCTCAAATCTTTCCACCATATAGATTCCTTATTGTCTTTCCCTTCCTCTCTCAGACTTCTCCAACCCCCGTACTTGGAAACAATAATCTCCTTCCACAAACCACCTTTGTCCGACCCCAAGCGCCATACCCATTTACCGAGAAGCGCCAAATTAAAAGTCCTTAAATCGATAATCCTGAGACCCCCGTCCTCACGAGCTTCGCACACCTTTTTTCAGGAGGCCCAAACTACTTTTATTCCCTCGGAACCCCACCCCCAAAGGAAATTCCTTTGGATTTTCACAAGCTCGTTTGTCACCACCTCCGACATTTTGAATAAAGATAAATAAAACAATGGAATAAATGACAATACTAACTTTATCATGCAAATCCTTCCTGCTAGAGACAAAAATCTACCTTTCCACCTACTTAAACTTTTCTTCATTCGACCAACCACTCCATCCCAAAACGCCTTCCTCTTATGACACCCTCCTACCGACATCCCCAAATATACAAAAGAAGTCTCCATCACTTCACAATTGAGAATCGCCGCGAAGCATTGGATCATTATCTGCTCCACCCCCAAGCCACCTAACTTACTCTTCAAGAAGTTCACCTTGAGCCCGAAAGAGAGTTCGAAGCAATACAAAGTCGCCTTTATATTGAAAACACTTTTGACATTTGCTTCGCAAAAGAATAGAGTATCATCAGCGTACTGCAACATGTTTACCTTCACTTTCTCCCTGTCAATCTCCAAACTATCAATCAAGTTCTTCTCAACTGCCATCCTAGACACTCCCGCCAGACCTTTTGCCGCAATGAGAAACAAGAATGGAGCTAGTGGGTCGCCTTGTCGAAGACCTCTCTTTGGTAAAAACTCCTTAGTCGGACTACCGTTCACAAGAACTGACACAGAAAAAGACTCCAAACATCTTTTAATCCAACGAATCCATTTGCCGCAAAATCCAACCCTTTCTAACATATAATAAATAAACTCCTATCTTACTGAATCATACGTCTTCTCAAAATCAACTTTGAAGAAAACACCATTTTTCTTCCTTCTTTTCATCTCATCCAAAACTTCATTAGCAACTAACACGCTATCCAGCAAACCCCTCCCCTCGAGGAAAGCAGAGTGCCTGACATCAATCACTTTGCTAATCACCATTTTCATACGCAAAGATAACGCCTTCGAAATAATTTTGTACAGACATCCGACCAACAAAATAGGTCTAAACTCCCCAAGCTATTGCAGATTGTCATTTTTTGGGATCAAACATAAAAACGACGCATTTGAGCCCCGATGCCATTTTCCACTTAACTCAAAATCCTTCACCGTTGCCATAATATCCACTCTAATGAACTCCCAACAGAACTTTATGAAACCTATATTAAAACCATTTGGACCAGGACTCTTCGAACTTTCACAACTCCACACTACTTTCTTAATTTCCTCTTCTGAAAAAGCTTCGACCAACATCTGATTATCCTCCTTAGAAATAGTATTAAAGCAGACATTATCTAACTTTACCAACAACTCTTCGTTATCGACAAATCTGGCTTCAAAAAAATCTTTGACCTTATCTTTAATTTCTTCCTTATTCTCACACCACCGACCGTTCTCAAGCACCCCATGTATCTCATTCTTAGCCTTCCTCCATTTAACTGACGAATGGAAGAACTTCGTATTTAGATCTCCTTGCTTCAGTCAATTTTGCCTTGCTTTTTGCTTTACAACTGCTTCTTGCTTAAGCAAATTATTATTAAGCTCTGCTACTAATGACCTTCTTTCCTCCCTCTCCTGCTCATTCAAATCAAAATCATCATCTTTTGCATCCAACTCCCTAATCCTTCTTAATAATCCTTCGCCTACCTGATTCACATCCCCAAAAACCTCCTTATTCCATACTTTTAGGTCGACTTTGACCTTCTTCAGCTTTTTTTTAAAAAATAAATATTCCTCCACCTTGCACTTCATAATCGAGCCATTTTTCTTTCAGGAACACCTTACATTTGTTGTCTCTCTGCCAAACATCTAGACTCCTAACCGGCTTCGGGCCCCCAATCGACGTACTTGTTCCTTATAACGATTGCGCAATGGTTGGAGACCGATCTACTTAAAACGAACTGTTTACAATGTGGCCACGCGTTAACTCATTCTTTTGACACAAGAACCCTGTCAATCCTGCTCTTCACTAGACCATTTGGTTTATACCACGTAAACTTTCTACCAGTCAATGGGATATCTACCAGTTCTGTTTCTTCGATAAAAGCATTGAACCCATCTATTTCTCTACGATAGTCAGACACAAACATCAAACTCTTCATCTCTTCCCGACTTCTGATAGAGTTAAAGTCACCCACTACACACCAAGCCTTAAACAACTGTAACGACCTATATTTGCTAATCTCCTCCCACACCGCCTTCCTGTCCCCTAACGAACCGGGACAATAAACATTCACTATGGTAACAAAGACCTCAATCCCATCCTTCCATAACCCTTCAATGATAGTAAAATTTCTACCATTAAGAAACCTGGACATCTGAAAACAATTTTTCCTCCATATTGTAATAAGCCCCCCGACATTATTGCTTGCTCCATTCTCAACCCACTCTATTTCATTAGAACCCCACAACAGAAAAACACTTTCCTTATTAAACACTGAACATTTTGTCTCTTGTATACACATCATATTCGCTTGCTCTTCGCTGATCAATGATCTTAGATAGTTCCTTTTAATGGAACCTCTTATCCCCCTTATATTCATACTAATTATCTTCATCAACGTTCACCTTGATCTCCCACTTGTTCTTCCTTAAATTACGGCCATCTCGATCTTCCAGAGACTGTAGCCTACTGATTACTATGTCTTCCTGACTAGATCGCGAGAAACCCATTTCCTTACTAGACTTCCAAACTCTTACTACCTCGTACTCTTTGTTCTTCAACTTATAGATTCTGTTGCAGTTCTCAATGGCGCTTCCTGACAAGAACACTCGGACTGACCTTAACTCCAACTGCTGATTCAGGTAGTCTGCCTAAACCACCCTCACATCAACCAGATTTTTCTCTTCAAACGAAGAAGACACCGTGCCCACACCTACAACCTCCTCTTGTTCCTCTCCTTTGTGTTGACAACATAGATAAGAACCGTCATGTCCCAACTGAGACCACACCCCTTCATCTACTTTCATTATCGCGACGTCCGTCAAACCTCTCTCCGATACTAAGACATGTACTGCGGAAGAAGAAACTTCTAATATCGTTGCACTAAGGCATTTTTGCCCATCACCAACTATTGGCCAAGCTGTCCCACCTTCTCCCACCACACCCCCTCCAGATTGCTCCAACTCTACAATTGTTGGGCCTGGCCCAATAGAAGCTCCCACCTCATTCTCTCCTGGAATCCCCACACGTCAGTCATCCACGCACCCCACGCTGACTTTACTTGCAATTTCTTCCGCACGTCGCTCTCCATTAACGTTCACGATTGTTTCATTAAAGCCTTTTAGGTGAGCTGCATGCACTTTTGTGCGCTCCGCATTAAGAGTATTAGCCTCAATCTCTCCTTCACCCACTTTAATACACTCCACACCGTGCCCATCTTTGGAATGCACTGCCCCATTATTAGCATCAATCTCTCTCCTACTTGTATTCAAGTTTGGATACTCCACATAATTAGCATTAAATTTATTCTCACCTCCAACTACTTCTTGACACGCTACCCCTTGCTCCTCGTAATCCTTTACTACACCAACCTTAATTTCAAATTGGCTAACTACTTCTTGGCATGCCACCTCGTGCTCTTTATGTGTTGAACCAAGTGGTGTTCAATGTTTTGAAGAATCCAAATCCTTTGAAGGATGATGAAGCCTCTGCTTTGCTTGATGCTGCTGTGCTGGTTTTAGCCTTGTTCTGGGGTAGTTCAATG
>Ga0123342_1008620_pt1 | contig 12698 bp, 6 predicted proteins | sample Turbeawhitnodule_FD_89960 | JGI IMG/M metagenome (GOLD analysis project Ga0123342, IMG submission 89960) | Root nodule microbial communities of legume samples collected from Mexico - Turtle bean Mexico white nodule | ecosystem: Host-associated > Plants > Roots > Nodule | place: Mexico: Nepantla...
CCGTCCCGTCCCCGGGCGTTGACCAAAGGTCAGAGTCAACGCATGGTGGGACCCCTCAAGGGACCCAAGGAAGAGAAGTCAACAGGTTGACCGCTCGAGTCATCGCCTCGCTGAGGCGTCGCCCAAGAGAGGCATCGCCCAGAAGAGACATCGCCCGAGAGAGACATCGCCGAGTAAAGACATCGCCAGAGAGGCTTCGAGCCTCGACCATACAAAATAGTAGTAAGGAGAAGAGAAAGGTGGCTTCAAGGCCATAAGTTCTAGTACCAGTAGGGGGTAACCTGACTCGTGAAGTACCCACGCCACTGCTGGGAGACCTTGGGATAGATACGACCCATGAGAGGGCCATGACCAGGGGAGAACCACGTGCATGGTACGAGAGCAAGGTAGATACGCCCCCCAGGGTGAGTGACTAGTGATTGGGAAGCGTGGGTTGGTACCCAGAAAGTCAGCCCACGTGCCAGAGAGTACTTCGAAGGGAAGCTCACACAATAGAATAACCCTAAGCTGGGTTGCGGCGTTGAGGGACCCTCTGCACAGAATAAACGGTCAAGTCAGAAGGCCACGTGGCAATGCACACGTGCCCATTAAAGGTTTCAGTGAAAGTTTGCTAAGGTACGCGCTAATTTAAGATTACATATCAAATGTTTCAGGGGACATTTTTATACGCTTTCAATGCGCTTCAGCGCGCTTTAAATGCTGGATGTGTATAAAAAGGAACCTTGGGGCACTTGAGAGAGGAGGAGAATTTTAACCTAATACACACAGATACACAGAGCAAACCCTAGTTGTCTTCGCGGCGCACTCACAGTGAGCACAAGGCAATTAGGACAACACAGTTCTAGTTACACAGTTTCAGTCATTCAGTACAGTTTTCTCGACCACCTCTCAAGGGTGTGTCCCTTTTTTTATGTTTCTCGCTAGCTGACTTGATTGTCGGAGTGCAAACGACCGCGAGGGCGCCCCTTTGTTCACTTCTTTCAGGTACTCACAAACGGAGCAAGACGAAGGTGCCCTAGCTCGCAGGGACAAGCCGCACGCAAAGACGATCCCGGTCAACCGGCGGGAACAGCGGCCTTCCACTCATCTTGATGGTTACCACCCATCAAGTGGTGTGAACATCACTCTCATTTTCCATAAGTTTCCTTCTTCCATTCTCCTTCATTTTCGCCTTCCATTTTATGTTCATTGTCTTTGTTTCCTTCATTATATTGTTTTCGATTTTGTCTTTATCATTCAAGTTTTGCATCCATTCTCACTATATCTTGCTTTTGATCTTTGGCTTTGTGAAATGAACATTCACATCTACTTAACCACTTGGTTAAGTTAATGTCCAGTGAGGATTTTTCTAAGGTTTTCAGTCTTAAATTCCTAAAACCTCAATCTAAGTAAAGTGTCACACCATAAAATGAACAATCCTAAAATCAACTTACATCACTTACTAACTTGATCGTCGGGGTGTGATCAACAGGTAGAGCCCCCTTTGTTTAAACGGTGCCACATTCAAGTGCAACAAGATGTAGCACAAATTTCAGAGAAGACAGACCAGAGCTAGAGCTTGTCACGACAGTCAACTGACGAGAACAATTATTAATAAATAATTTTTATATTGGTATCTAAGTAGTTAAAATCTTAGTAATTAATTAGATATCAATTTAAAAATTATTTATTAATAATATAAATTACTTTATATATTAATTAATTTTTTAATTTTTAAAATAGTACATAAATAAATTAATACAATAATTAATTATTTTTTATTTATAATTTTTTTTATAGTAACACTTGCAACCCTTTTTTTAATATATATTTGTATAAATTATTTATTTATTTTCATTTAAGCCACTAATTTTTTTAAAAAATATATAAAACATCTTTTAGGAAAATGTAATTTTGGAGAATCTCCAAGAAGTTTTCTTAATTTATTTATTTTTTAATTAATTTGTTGTCTTTGCATATGAAATGTTAATTTTTTTTATTGAATTATGAGATTTTGATCAAATGAAAGTTTGGTTTTAAAAAATAAATGTAATTTCACTAAATCTCTCAGAAATTATGAAAATGATAATTTTGCATAAAATATTTAAGCAAACGGTCAAAGACTGAAAAATTCCAAGCCATTGGTTGAGCGTCTACTACTACTATTATTATAATAACGACCTACCTTTCAACTACATTTCCCACAATAAAATATGAATTCTTAAATGTAAAATCAATTAATCATATAAAATTTCCAACCTGAAATTAAAAACCTCTGCATCATTCCTATACATGATCAGTTTATCAAGAACAAAATTTGTAACTTTGATTATTTATTTTAATTTTTTAAATTATTTTTTTCAATATTTTACAATAATTTTTTTTTTCAATTTCCATGTATTTATGGTCCATTAAATTTCAATTGAGTTAACAATTTTAAAAAAAATGGAAATTTTGATGTAAAATGCATGAAAAAAATTAAATGGTAAAATTCATGAAACCTTAATCATTGTTTGGTAAAATGTATTATTAATTTAATTTTTCATAAACTTGGGCAGTCTTTTCATATTATTAATTAATCAGAACACGTTAATTTTAATTTAAATTTTATATAATTTATTTTTTTCACAATATTATGTTGAAAGTTATATTTGAAATATGTTTAATTAGTTGATAATAATTGAGTATTGGCTTGACTTTTCTTTCAAAAAATTATTTTAAAATAAATAATCTTTTTTTTTTTTTTCTTTTCCAAAACTTTTAATTTGGTTCAAATAATATTGATATCTTTTCTCATATGCATATCAAAATCTATTTTTTTGAGTTTGAAGCTTAGGAAAGTTGAGGAACAGAATCTATATATGAGTTTATTTATCTTTGGTGGAGTTAAGGTAACTCTACTTTCAGAGTGAAAGTAGTTGCACAACGATAAACGATGATGCAATTGTCTTCTTAGTTTGGTTGTGGGCATAACTGGTCCATGTTCCAATGTTCTTCTGACACACGTATTATTTGGACGCGTATTTTTCATTCTTCCGTAAACACGAAGTTTGAGTAATCTCTTCTCACTCTTTTTCTGTTCTCAACTGTTTCTCCTTCTCACTCTCTACTTCAAGTCAACACGGCAAAACCTGCCACATAATATCAGCTATTCGTTCCAACTCTCCAATACAGCCATCTGGGTATGTTCAACTTTTGGTGTTCAGAGACTACACCAATCATATTGTGATAAAGTCTCATACTTTGGGAGTTTCAGAATCTGAGTTTTTCATTTCAGGCTTCTCAACATCTATTTCAAGAGTATGATCATTTTCTTTATTTTAATTTGATTTTTCTCTTTTGAGTAATTAGTTATTGGTTTGTGCGCAATTGTATCTGTTATCACTTCGTTGCTGGATTATTTAATGCAGGAAATTGAACCTAGGATATAGTTGTAATTTTGTTTGTAATCAAATAATCCAGTGAAATTGTTCTTCCTATAGTTTGTTGCACTACCCTTTTAACTTTGACTGATGTAACAAACACCAATATGATGTGAAAGTTTTCATTGTTTATTACCAAGTTGACTAAGATAGCGTGGTAAACTAGTGGGATAATCAGCTTGTCTTAACAGAGATTATTTAAGAAATAAATTGATTTTTATCTTTAAAGGCCAAACCGAAACTAAGGAATAAGACGAGCCAAAAGGGTATTTTAACCTTAAGTACTTTATTTACAAAGTTTGTTTCATGTTCTTTGCTGTATTGTGTTTTGTGCGCAATGGACTCAAATCTGAAAAATATTTGTTTATTCGTTTCCATTGTTTGTATTTCTTGCAGTAGCTACCATTTTCTTGATTTCTGAGATTTCCTTGCAAACATGATCGTGTCGGCACTACTAACATCTGTTGGCATCAACACCGCTTTGTGTGTGTTGTTCTTCACTCTGTATTCTATATTAAGGAAACAACCGAGCAATTATGAAGTTTATGTGCCGCGCTTGCTGGCTGAAGGAATATCCAAGAGGAGGAGTCGTTTCAACTTAGAAAGACTAATTCCTTCTGCAGGTTGGGTTGCAGAAGCATGGAGGCTTTCTGAGGAGGAACTGTTGTCATTATCAGGGTTAGATGGTGTTGTGTTTATGCGCATGATAACCTTCAGGTATATCATTCCCTTTATCAAGTGATATTACATCCACCTTCATGATTTATTGCTTAGTAAACTTGTGTGTCACCCCTTTCCATATTCAATCCTTTCAAAACGAAACAAAACAAGCATCTGAATAACATCTCTTACTTAAATTGTAGACTGATTTCTCATGTTTCTTGTGTGCAGTTTGAAAATGTTTACCTTTGCTGGGATGGTTGGGATCCTTGTGATTCTTCCAGCTAATTGTTGTGGAAATCAGCTAAAAGATATTGATATTATGGACTTTGTTAACAACTCCTTGGATGTGTTCACTATATCAAATGTAGACAGTGGCTCTCATTGGTGAATACTAACTCAAGAATTTTTTTCTAATTGAGCTTGCTTTAGAGAGCTACCTTAAGCCTTGGGAAGTTTTTTTTTTAGCATAGGTCTTTTGTTGCCGACTCATTATGGATTGAATTGTATGAGATTGTTATTCTTTATGATTTTGTTTCAGGTTATGGGTTCACTTCAGTGCTGTATATATTGTCACTGGATTCACTTGCATGTTACTCTTTTTTGTAAGGACACGAACTCTTAGCTTTTGGAAATATTTTGTGTAACTGCTTCAGCAATGTGTATAGTTTTATGCATTGTACATCAGACTTAATGCAACAAGGCTTTTTCTTTCTCTGTAACTTTCTTCATTAATTGAAATGTACAACTAGATATAGCTCACATGACTAGAGTCAACAATTTAATTACTTAACTCATTTCTGTTTTTTATTTATTTATTTTCAGGAATATAAATACATATCGTCTAGAAGAATTTCTTACTTTTATTCTTCCGAACCACAGCCTCATCACTTCACCATTTTAGTTCACAGCATTCCCACTTCCTCCTCTAGCAGCATCAGTTACAGTGTTGAGAGATTCTTTAGTGAGCTTTATCCTTCTACATATCTGTCACACGTGGTTGTTCGTCGAACAAATAAAATCCATAGCCTCCTAGTAAGAATCATGTTTAATTTTAGTTTTCTTTCTTGTTAATTGATTTTCACCCCTATATTTTGTGGTTGTTGGAAACTTCTGTTTTAGTCTTTCAAAGGTGTGCATGATTTTGTGGTTTTGTTCTTTGATTGCCTATGTATCCGTGTTAGTAAGCATTAAGATGTATCCCTCCCTTATAGTTGACAAAGAAATCAAATTGGAGTTCTGAGTGAATCACAAAAAGATGATAGAAGTAGTTTAGGATTGCTTGGAAAAATAAAAGAAATGAAAGTAGCTAGTTTGCATGGTTAGAACAATTAACTAGTTATGATAGAAGGAAGGATAGTTACTTGGAAGAACAAAAGCAATACAAAGTAATATATTTAAATACTTAGAACATGACTCCTATGTTGTTGATCAGATTAGGTGCTCTGGTATTCTATTTCTGTTTCATTTGAGACTTATGCAACTGATATATCTATCTTTCCATTTCTTTAATCTAGAGCGAGGCCAAAAAATTGTATAAAAGAGTTACTCAATTACGATCAGATCCCAGTAAGCAGAAGCGTATGAATCGTGGTATTTCTGGACTTTTTGGCCGAAAAGACAATGTTATAGAGGAATATCAAAAGAAACTAGAGGACATTGAGGAGAGTGTAAGATTGAAGCAGTCAGAGGCTTCATTGGCAGGAGAAGTATGTGGAAATCTTTCAGGTCTTTTCCCAAAAGAAACAATTTAAAAGTAGTCTCTGTAGTGTTTTAAATTTAAGTATTTACATTTTTCTCCTATAAAGTGCATGCTATGCTACATCTACTAACCTCTGTTCTTGTTCAATATTCAAGGAATCTCGAGCTGCCTTTGTGTTCTTCAGGTCTCGTTTGGGTGCTGCAACTGCTTTTCATTTAAAGCAATCAGTCAATCCCACCCACTGGATTACTGAGCTTGCTCCAGAACCTCGCGATGTGTACTGGCCTTTCTTCTCTGAATCATTCATGCGAAGATGGATTTCTAAGTTGGTGGTTGTATTTCTGTGTACACTTTTCACTATTTCATTCCTTTTACCTGTAGTATTCGTACAGGGGCTTACCAACCTTAGTCAATTGGAAATTTTGTTTCCCTTCTTGACAAGTATGCTGTCCATGTAAGTTAACTTGTTTATTAATTTATTTGGTCATGACAAACCCCCCTCTCTATGCTTGGCTACATTACCTTCATTGCATGTACAATGCATTAGGAAAATTTCACTTTGGTTCAGACAAGATAAAACTAGTAAGCTGGATATTAGGATTCCAAGTGTAAGTTTGGTCCCACATGAGTAGGAATGAGCCTCAAGAGCGTTATATAAAAAAGAAGGCCCTCATATCAATTGTTATAATGTTTGAGATTTGGGGTGGTGTCTTGACTATGTTATATAGAATGCTAATGACTCATTGGTGTTGCATCACTCCGTACTTTCCCCTAGCAAGAACACAACATTGGAAGTTGATTTTGGTTAATTGGGATAAATTTCTTCATAAGTTAAAAATTAGCTTACATAAACTAAACTTAGTTGATTTATAAACTAATTTGTAGAAGCTCTTTCTTATTAAATCATCTAAACAGACTCTTAAACAGAAAGCAAATTGAAATATCGGACTAGGGTCAGAACTCTGAACCATGATATCAGTTGTTGGTTGAAAGAAAAGAGTGTTTCATGGATGTCTATGAATAGGAGGAGTATTGCAATCAGATTGCTAGCATACTGCCTCCACACAATGGAACTCTTGTGCTAAACCTTGTTTTTCAGTTCATCTTGGTTGTAGATATAATGTATGGGTTTTGCAATTGATAAAGGATGTTAGTTACTTGAAGATCAGTGTGGATGCTGTTGACAAACTTCTTTCCAGATTTACTCATTGTTGAAATTTCTAGCTTCTAGTCAAATATCTGCATGTGATTTTGATTTTTCCTGTCTTGTCAAATATCCACTATTTATGCTACATCTTTATTTTGCTGACATGCTATGTTAGGATCCTCATTTTTAAAGTAGAAAATGACAAAGCCTAACAAGGAACAATTTTATACACAGGGAAAACAAATTCTGAATTTCCTCTCTTTATTACAGAAAACTAATCACAAACTAAGAACCAATGTATACAAATGTAACCCCAGAGGAGCTTACTGTTTTACATTGGAATCTGTTCAGTGTTACTAAATATTCCAAAAGATTCCTTATTATTGATACACATTACTGAATTAACTAACTCTCCTAACATCCTACTATACTGTTACCCTTTTACCCCTCCCTTTTCCTCCTATAATGAACCTTTAGACCCTTGTCCCTTAAAGTTTGTTGCTCTGACTTGGTCCTAACATGATAACTTTTGTTTTGTAATTTGATTTTTTATTTCTTAATGCAAAATTACTGAGCCTTTTGTGAATCTGCTTTCAGAAAATTTTTCAGTCAAATAGTGACGGGATACCTTCCCAGTCTTATTCTTCAGTTGTTTCTGAAAGTGGTGCCTCCGGCCATGAAATTCCTTTCCTCCATTCAAGGATACATCTCACACAGCGATATAGAAATGAGTGCATCTAGAAAAGTGCTGTGGTTCACAATATGGAATGTTTTTTTTGCATCTGTATTTTCTGGCTCAGTTCTATCCAAACTGAGCGCCCTCCTTGATCCTAAGAACATTCCTGGGAAGCTGGCAGTTACAGTTCCAGCACAGGTTAGAAAATGTTTCTCTCCATCCACTATAAACTTTCCTAAAACATATTTTTTAGGGCTACATAAAATCTATAGCAATACAGAGCATTTTTTCTCGTTGTCAAGGATCATGAAACTTCTATTCAATTCCATTTTTTGTGGAGTGAGGACTATCAAAGTAATGGTACAGCCTTGAATGGAACCACGTTTTATGTTAGGAAACTTTCTGATCTCAGCATATCTTCTCTTGTGAGAACATTAACGTAAAGAAATGTAACCATCATTAGACATGATTTTTTAACATAATGTATAATTTGCTAATCTTTTGCTTAAGCAGCTGCCACTCTTGTTGTAATTTGTATATTAAAAATCTTCCATAACAAATTAACTCCAGAAGTCTTTCTTGTTATTAAACCAAAAGGAAAATGATACTAGTAATATAATCTGTGTCATTGAGAGTGCTAATTTTTCAGGGAGGAAATATCTGACATTTTTAATTCAAAAGATTAAAAAAAGAGAAATATATATAGGAAAGAACATGGCAACATGCCTGTCAATGATTCTCCTTAATCTCACCACTAAATCACCTAAACATGGAAATACATAACAGAGGAGAGATTTTTTATATACTACCTCCTGAAATCTTTAGATGTTTAAGGTTAATGCACACGAATTAAGAAATATTTAGTGGATGCAAATTTGTATTAAAAGCCCTTATTAAATATATCATTAGTTGTAGTAGTAAACTATAGAGTAAATTTCTCTAATAGTTTTTTCATATTGCACACAATCTCTGTGTTTTTTTATATAATATAATGTTTTTCAAATAAGGGGGGGTCAGTGTAGGGATAAAAAGGAAAGGGTATCGTGTGCTATCTAAATTATGTGGCAAACACTTACTTTTCTCGATTATAGAAGCTATTAGATAAGGGTATAGTTGAAAAAAAGGTTAATTAAAGTTTTAAATTCTCAAACATCAATTATGTTGGGATTAAAGAAGTCTAAAATGTCAAAAGATATGGAATGGAGGTAGTGCTTTTAGTAAAACGAGTTGACAAAACTAATCACGGAAACAGTATATAAAGACAAATGAAAAAAAAAAAGTGAATTACAATTAATTAATAAATCAATCTGATCCCTTAACTTCAGGGATTGAAATTGGACAGGTATGAGCTTATATATTCACATGCTGAGGCTAGCATGAATAGCAGCTAATTTTTTTTGGAGCAACTCAGAAATGTTTCATTCAACTATCTTCTTCATAGTGTTCGTTTAAGCATCATTTATTTTATACATACCAAAGTTGACTAGTCACATTAGTTTCTGGAGATTATGATAGAAAGTTGAGTAATATGGGATGTTTAAGCCCACATAGATTAGTATAGGATGTTAGGTAGAGTACTTAATTTGCTTGGTTCTGTACCCTTAACAGCTACCTTGTAAGGGAGGGTTCCCCAACTACATGTTTGTAATCTTTTCTTTACATTTTCTATTTTATAGTTCTGTTGCAACACTCTGCAATCCTATACATAACACTAAAATCATGATGAAAACGAGTTTCTTTTTTTTTCATCTATGATGCACCTACGATACAAATATTGGACAATACGTATTTCATAAAAATATGTGCCAATTGTTACAAATATGGGATGTGTTATACATTTTAGATGAATATTTATAAATTTTGAATTAAAAGTATAATCTTAAACAATATTAAAATGCATTAGAGTGAAAAGAAACATGCAACAAAAAAGTAGAAAAAAATAAACAGAATTCTAATGATGTAGTTATGCTGCCCAGTTTTTTGCAAATCTAAGATAGTACTTTACTTGAAGGCACCATATCTAAGATAGTTACTCTCATAACACACTCAAAAGACTGCGTAAGTGCTCATAAAATTTACACTGCATTAACTAAACCTTCAAAACTGTTCTCAACCAAGTAACCGCATAAAAATGTGAAAATAAGCTGTATTTTGTGTCTGAGCTAGATCTGCACTTAGCACAATACCACACGTATCTGATATAATAGAGCTAATACATCTACGGATCTGCAACAAGTGAGATAGTTTAGAAGTTTTGGAGTTTGAAATGGGTTTGTCACGAAGGTTAAGACTTTGATTAGAAGCTGAAGGAAATGGTAGAAAACACTACAGAAGAATCTGAATCAGAATTTGCTGAGTAAAGTGGAATTAAGTAAGTCCAACATGGGGTGTAATCAGCTAGTTTCTTTATCATTGAAATCTGTATTTAAAGAAAGTATCAATTGAAAGAATTACCCTGGAGAGAATAAAAGCATTTAATAGCTAACATATGTGCTGGTATAAACATATAAAAGAAAAATACCTAACCAAATGTACCTAAGCAGCAATTTAGAATAATATCAAAAAGTTATTTCTATCTTTCTGATGTAATTAATTTTGGTTTGACTGTAGGCATCCTTTTTTATTACCTATGTTGTCACCCAAGGATGGACAAGCGTGTCTTCAGAACTCTTCCGCGTAATTCCTTTTATTTTCAGTTGGATAACAAGGCCTTTCACAAGTCCAGACGATGATGAATTTGAAGTTCCATCAATTCCATACCACAAGGATATTCCGAGGGTCCTCTTTTTTGGACTTCTTGGTATTACATATTTTTTCCTAGCTCCATTAATTTTGCCATTCCTCTTGGCATACTTTTGTCTTGCTTACATCATATATCGAAACCAGGTTAGCATTTCTTTGAATGTTTTTTTTATATCTGTTTGAAGACTATTATATTTTCCGAGTTTATTTTATGCCCTGGACGAGGTTCTACCAACAGAAACAAGGGAGAATTTCATAATTGGATATTGAGACAAATTATTTTCAATATATAAAGGGTTTTAAGAACCATTTCTAAGTTTCCATAATTATGTTCTATTGTGGTACCAAAGCTTCTAAAAATTAGTTATATCTTTGTGGTCCTAATTCTGTATAAAGTAAATAAATTTAGCACCAGGTAAAATGATGGCATTAATCATACTTCAAGTCGTATCTTTGAGATTATTTATTTCTGTCTTCACATAAAAGTAAATCTGATGTTTGTTAAATTTGTCCATAATTGAAAATTTGTTCACGTGTACTTCTGAACTTATGAAGGTTGATGTTGATGAGGAGTACTTTTTGTCAAATAATTGAACTAAGTAGATGCTTGAAAGTGTTGAGATAATAGTAGTTGATAGATAGTTTTATTAAGATGAAATTAAGCTGCTTTTCCAATGAGGAAAGTTTTGTAAAGTGATTATTGATACATTGCTATATAACTCACTTTGATGATCCGCTTATTTCTTATGCAGTTCATAAATGTATATGCGCCAAAGTATGATACAGCTGGGAAATTTTGGCCTGTTATACACAATTCAATGATATTTTCTCTCGTACTCATGCAAATTATTGCGGTGGGAATCTTTGCATTGAAAAAGCTTTCTATGGCCTCAACTCTGACAATGCCTCTACCAGTCCTCACACTTCTCTTTAACGAGTACTGCCGAAAACGATTCCTTCCCATATTTGTTGCATACTCTGCAGAGGTACATTTCAAATGAATATAACCTGAATGTTCAAATACTTCTCCAATATCCAACCTACCCTTAACATTTCTGAAACAATAGAGGGTTTTTGCATGTTGTATTCTATGTCAGGCCTGATTCTGATTTGGGTTTATGTTTGCAGAGTTTGATAAAGAAGGATAGGCAAGACCAAAATGACGCTACAATGACACAGTTTTATGAGAATTTGGTGAATGCTTACAAAGACCCTGCGTTGCTTCCACTCCAATACTCACCAAACAATGACAATCTTCGGACTCCCCTTATATATCAGGCTTAATGCTAGTAGGCAAAATGGTTCAATATTAGATCTTTTGTGGTGGTTCTCTCCCGCATATGATGAGAAATATTCACATTTTTCAAGAGCAAAATAGTGCAAAAGGTGCTTGTATATTCCTCTTTGTGCAAATACATAAGTCTTGAATTCCAAAGGAGTGGCCACTTTTTACCAGTTCCATAGAAGCACGAACTTCTTTTTGCCTTGGCTTTTGAATCACTTTCCTTGTTTGTATATATTTGTTCTAAACATAATGTGTCACTGCCAAAGGGAATGTTTATTACTTAATTGCCACATTTAGATGAGTAAATGAAACTAAAGTTGGTGATTATTTTAGTTAAATAATATAAATTGTTTGGTTTTATCTTATTCTTGTTTAATCAATAAGTTCAGGCAAGATGAAGCTGAAAAGTCAGGGGTGTTAATAATCTTAAGTATGGGAAAGGAGGGACTCCTTTCCCCTTGAGTGAAACACCAATATTGACCTAGTAAGACCAGTTAAATTAGAAGTTAAAGGGTGGTTAGGGGAGGTTCGCAGAGGACACCTCACCACCTAAATCATTGTTCTAAAACTCAGGGAGGTAGAGAAGGATCCGAAAGGCGGCTCTACCCCCAGATGAGGGAACAATGATTTAAGTTATCTCAGGTTAAAGACTCGGTGAATGTAGAGGGAGATCCGAAAGGCAGCTCTCCTTCCAGATGAGCAAAGATAAAGTCATGGGGTGGTCCCGTAGGGGACGTTTTCAGTTAAAAGGAAAATGGTGTCGCTAAAAGCCCATGGCTTGAGATTGAAATAGAAATACGCTTGTCCCTTGGCAGATCGGGCGAGTGAGATTTCAGATACTAAGGTCGACCTACGCCTTTTTGCAAAGTAAGTGATTTCGCGTTAAACGTTATTGCTACAGACTAACTGTTTGTTTAAGTTAAGGTGATTTCCGGAAAATTAAGTACCAATGTGTGCAAAGTGCATTGAGTTGAGTAAAAACCAGCCAGTCAAACCAGTTGATCGCACAACAGATAAATTAGAAGACTATATATATATATATATATATATATATATATATATATATATATATATATATATATATA
>Ga0123342_1008621_pt1 | contig 12695 bp, 3 predicted proteins | sample Turbeawhitnodule_FD_89960 | JGI IMG/M metagenome (GOLD analysis project Ga0123342, IMG submission 89960) | Root nodule microbial communities of legume samples collected from Mexico - Turtle bean Mexico white nodule | ecosystem: Host-associated > Plants > Roots > Nodule | place: Mexico: Nepantla...
TATGTAATATACAACTAGAAGATTCATAAATGGTCGGTGACAGAGTTTGCTGTCGGACATGAGACCAAAAGGTGGTCAGAACAAATTGTGTGGGTTTTAGAATCTAATGACATAATATTTTACCAACCTCACCTATTTAGATGATTCTTCTGACAGATATGTAGGCCTCTTGGTCATTTGAAAATAGATTTTATGATCTTCTTTTCTACCGGATTTGTGGATCAATTTACTTTCTTTCCTTAAATCTTTGAAAGGGAAGAGCTGCATTGTCATATCAGCAAGATTGAAGGAGCATAGAATTAGCACCACCAGGAGGATAGTATAGAACAATTATGCAATGTTAAGAATTTCTGAAGATTTTCATAACGCTTACACCTGCTGAACTTGGTCTCCAATGGTACCTTCAATATTGCTTTACCTTTCTCTTGTTCTAGCATAATATTTGCTATACATATCTCAACTTCTCCAATTCAGTACAACTGTTTTCTAAGCTTTTGTTTGGTAAGTTGAACTCTAAAATTTCTTCATAATCCAAATTCCAAAAATGAGAAGAGTGACTATTAACTAGATTGAAGTTTGATATCTTGATCTTTAACATTTGATCTACATAGTCCTCATTATTCTTTCAATGAAGAGCTCGCCTTTATATTTACTAAATCCATATTCTTGAGTTGAACTCATTTTGTGAGCTGAAGTGAAGTATATGACATGATAGGTGTGATGCAATACTCGTTGTATGATTTCAAGTATTTTAGCAAAGGAAATGCCAGTTTTTGAATCATAAATTTCTGTCACCTTGCTCTTCAGGGAACTCTTGTAAACTGTTCTTCGGATGCTATACGTTGGCTAAAATTGTACTCAGATTTTCATTAGGCTCGTTTAAACTTTATTTGTATTTCTAATGTTACTACTTTTTTCTTGCCATCAATTCTCAGAACGATGAAATGCCTATTGGATGGCCATTTGGTCTTGGCTTCTTGAATACAAGACTTAGAGATGTAGAATCACTCCCAGCTGCTCCAGTAGAGACACACTCAATGCACATTCCGTCCACCAGTTTTTCCTCATTCTCATCCTCCAACCTTGATACTGAGGTAATTTGAATTCACGATCCTATTTTCTTTCTTTCTCACTGTTGATTGGATACAAGGGTTTTTCTCATGTCATTAAATGAAAATAACTAAGGATCAAAGAGAGAGGATTGAAATAACTAGTTAGTAGGAACAGCAGAAGTTCATAGTTAAAGTTCAACTATCTAAGGAAACTGTACTTCTGATCAAAGTGTACACAAATGAACATATTAACAACTTATTTCAAAGCAATAACTGATAGAATCTATGTTATTATGGAAAAGAATTCTGTGTAAACCATGTGTGGCTGACATTTCTTTCATGTTATACAAAAGATGAGAACGTGTCACAAGCCATCAACTTGCCAGATATTGGTTTACACTTTTAGCATTAAGTCAATGTAGAGTTTCAATGTGAGAACTACCAATTTCCCAAAGTAATGTATTTCATATAGATCATCAGAGGCATAGGAGGACCTACATAGAGTTGAGGGTAGGCAAATGTACCCTCTCATCTAAGGAACACTATAAGAGAAATCATTGTTTATGTTTTGCCGCCACCTTTTATAATTTTGAACAGCCTAAACCCATACTCAATTATATGTTTTTAGTTGATAATGAAAAGGATTCATTAAAGAAAACATAGGAAAATTGTCCCCACCAAGGTCCTGAATTCAGCAGTAGTAAGAAAGAGGAGATGTAAAATAAATGCTCCTTTTAACTGTTTTCCTGTGTTGGAAAAAACAGTCCACAGCATCTTTCTTTCAAGACAACAGTGTATCCCTTGGGCATCTCATTGGACTGAGAGCAGGAGAAAAGGGACGCTTGTACTTTCCAAACTCATTGAGAATAGAAGAAAGGGAGGAGAAAACATTAGCAAAGGGTTCCAGTTCTGAAGTAAAACAAGAGGATATGTCTCGTGGAATTTGTATACCTATACTACTTGAAGCCCTTCTCAAGATTAGCAAAAGTAAGAAAAGTTGAAGTAACTAGCACATCATGGTGTAACACATTCAGTTGCCTTGCCTCTACTCAAAATTAACAACAATCATTTTTCTTTCATTTCAGCCTCAGTTTCTTAAATCATCCATTTAAAACTTTCACAAGCTTCTCTGTTGTTGTAACTTTCTTTTATTTCAAAATATAATACAAAAGAGACTGTAGTGTATTTTATTTTATTATTCTGTTCTTTTATCAGCATTCTAATTTATATAGTTTCTTATATAGTTTTATAAAAAAAATTCTGAATAAGTTAATGTTGTAGCTTACTGAGTAATCTATTTTAATTCTTTCCTACAGGATAACCTTCCCAAAATATTTATGTTTCTCTACCTCTAAATATTTGTTACTGTTTTTCTTGCTGAACTTTCTATGCTTGTTTTCTGTGGATACACTACTGTATAAATAAATGAGGGCAGAAAAAGAGTAGTTTTTTTTTGGTTTTTCTAAATTCACTGGTCAGCACTATTCAGATATTACTTATTCAACATATTCTTCATCTTTTTTCCTCCCTAATCAACAATCATTATGTGTATCTAAATATGTAATTTTGTTTGTCGAACTGTGAAATCAGATTGAGCCAACCCAAATTTCGTTTGGGCTACAATTATTTGTCCAGCCTAGCTTTATATTAGGTCAGATTGATTCTAATTAAAAATGAATAAAGATAAAACTAATCATGTAATATAAAATTTCTCAGAAATACAGTTAAATATATGTAAAAAGAAAATAAATAAATAAATTGTTAGGGCATGTAGGTTCAATTTTTTGGACCTACATTTTATCAATCAAGTCTAGTCCATTGGACCGGGTTCAATATGCTAAATTTCTCAGACCTAAATTTTAGAAACCCAATAAAACTTTGGTTGTTTCTTCCTGCACTTCCATAGGTTCTTCTGTCACCCCATACAAAACGTACTTTTTTATTCTTCTTGTGCCACTCCCATAGAGTAGCTTCTGAATTATGGAATCCGGACACGCATTTGAAAAAAGACTTCCAGATTACATAATACAGAAGCTAAAAAAGACTTCTAGATTATATAATCCGGAAATTAATCATGCATATAAAAAAAGGCTTATGGATGATGTAATTCGAAAGCTAATTACGTATTTTAAAAAAAAACTTCTGAATTACGTAATTCGAAGTATTAGAGAGGTGTATTTTTGGAAATAAAAAATTTATGGAGGTGGGAGAAGAATATATGGAGGTGCTGGAAAAAAACTCTAAAACTTTAATTGCACATTGTTTGGTTCATCCCATTATAAACATCAATTTGCTACCTCTAACCTTTATTGATTTCTATAGCCACCTCTAACCTTTATTAAGCAGTCAAAGACTATTTTCTTTATGCAAAGAGATAATTAAAATGTACAATTTTTCTTAATAAAACGTTTTTTTTATATATGATTAAACTTAAGCGATATAATTTTTTTAAAATCTAACTATTTTACCAACAATGTCCCACTATTCGTATAAATAGGGCAGATAAATTTAATGGATAAAATAAATTTTATTTAGCGTTACAGGGAATAGGATTGAAAATTCCATTCATATACTTTTATTCATTTAAATTTTAGTTAAAATTGATCGAAGTCCATTATAAAATATTTTTATAGATGAAAATATAATTCATCCCCATAAATAATATATTTCAAAAATTTATTGGTTTATTATTATTTTTTTAAAAAATTATGAATTATATGAGTATTTCATGTTGATAATGTTCTAATAGAAGTAAAAAAGGTTTAAGTCAATATGAAGATAATAATGTTCTTAAGATAGAACAAATGGTATGACAATTCTGAGTTGATGTTGTTTGGTCAAGTTTATAGGAAATGTCTTAATTGAGGTTGAGTTTTATATTTTTGTTGAGGTTAAGTTCATGATTTCTTGATTGAAGTTAAGTTGAAGATGATTTTATTGAAATCAAATTGATAATGTCTTAGTTGATATCAAGTCAACAATGTCTTAATCGATATTTATGAAAGTCGAGTTGATAATGTTCCAACTAATGTCAAGTTGACGATATCTTGATTGAGGTTAAGCCAAAGATATTTCAAAATCAATGATATATTAACTATGAGTGAATTAGTGATTCTTTGACTAAGATTAAACTAAAGATTTTATGAAGTGAGTCATCGATTGAGTTAACGATATTCCAATTAAGGTTGAATCAATAATATATTTATCAAAATCAATGAAATAATATTGTAATTGAAATTGAACTAAAAATCGAATCAATGATATTTTAAAAAACAGTAAAACACTTAATTTAATTAATTTTGATTCATTAAGTTCAAAGGATCAATTGATTTTTTAAAATGTAATAAATAAGTTATTAATAATTTATAGAAGTGAGTGGATGAATTTACTTCAAATATTGTTTTATAATTAATTAATTTACTTGTTCATGATGTATAAATAGATTGTTTGACACCATAATTATAATCTATAATTTTTATTAATCAAATTATCTATCAATTCACACTTTAAGTTCTCGCTACAAATAATAATAGTTTCAAGTTGTTATTACTAAATAATGATAAGCTGGTACAGATAAGGGAAATGAAAGACGAGAAAGGGAAGCTAAAATGTTTTGGACTAGACGCAAAAGCAATAACATTTCTGTATTGCTACTTTTTGTTGAAATTAGTAATTAATTCATGCCCTCTCGATGAAATATTCTAAATTTTTTAAATTTCAGAATTTATATTCATTCTAAAATTGAATATCTGAAATTGAAAAAAACATTTTGAAGAACGAAATCCAGAATCAATCTTTCAAATAAAATTTCATAATAGAATTAGAAAATCAATATCTCATTTTAAAAGGGCAAACTCAAAATATTATAAATAACATATTTTGAAAAAAAAAAATCTAGAAACATATTTAAAAAAAGGATTATAGATAACAAAAATCTGAATACATATTATAAAAAGACTATTCCAGAAAGTTGTTCTAGTAAACCTAATACAAAAAGGTATTCTGGAAACCCAAACCACACTCATTTTGGTAAAAAATCAAATACACTAAGTAAAGTAAATAAATAAGAAAAAGACCACTTTATACAAGAATAAATAAAAAAGAAGAAGATAAAAGTGATATCAAAATGACTAAACCAATTATCTTCAAGAATCAAATAAAGTGTTATTCTAAGTAAAAGAGTTGTCCTCAGTATTGAAAATCTTCTGGAACTTCCTCAAATCCAATATTTTTCAAAATTGTTTGAAGTTGTTCTTAGATATAGGTTTGTTCTATTAAAATGTATTTTAGTTCATTAAAAATCCTAATAGTTGAGAATAATATTTTAATAAATTAATTTTGATTCATAAAAATGATTGATAGATGGGTATTCTATGTGAGATTATAGTCAACGAAAAGCACACAGTATTAAATACAACATCAAGCAACCAAACTGGATCAACGTCAATTTGGTCATGATCATTAGAGTCATTAAATCTTCAATGTTCAAGCTTTTGAATAAAATAAAAAAGGCCTTTTATTTCTAAGAAAATAGAAGGTTTAAAATTTTGTCTCTTGCTTTTGCTTTGTAAGGAAGAACACAAGTCGCCAATTGTAAAAATATCAACTCGTCACCAACAAATTTTTTAACATACATTTCTTCCAAGCAACCACACGTTTAACTTGTGAAATAAAAAAAAATTATGATATTTTTTATTTTAATCATATAAATAAGATATTTTTTTTATTTATTTTAACCTTTAGAAATATGTTACTTTGTTATTTTAATCTTTAATATTATATATTGATGTGATGATATTATTATAGTTAAGTTGATAATTTTAATAATAGATACTAAAAAATTAATTAAACCTAATTTCACTTAAGAGAATTTAAATGTACTACTTAACCAATTTAATCTTTTTTATAAAATTCATGTTATACTATAAAATCTGATATGTCAACTAAACTAATATTCCAAACTTTATTTCTCATCTATCATAACATGAAATATTCGATTAAAAAAAAACAACAACAGACAAACAAACATAAATGACAAGACAAAACTCACTATAGAACTAAAAAAAAATTATATGAAAAACTCAAACAAAACTATACCTAAAGAGTTTAAACCTGTTATCAAAAAAATAATCTATATGTTGTTAATATGTTATATATGTCCTCTATATCTGTAGACGAGTCAATTATATAATCATAAACTCGTGCTGATTGAATTATATTGACTAATTTTTTACTTGATAAAAATATACAATTTTAAGTCTTATCATATAAGAGACAATGAGCTAAGAAATATTCACATTATTATTTTTAAAGGGAAATAATGTACTGTTATTGTAGAATTTAACTATGGATTTATGTATATTTTTTTTATAAACTAAAAGTATCTTTTGAGGTAAAGATTTCACTCTAGAAATTTAACACATCTAAATACTCATACATAGAATACGGATTTAAGACAATTAATTAAGTCAACATAATTTCACGCTAAACTTGATTTACGTATTTTGTCATATATAATAAGATTTTTAAATTGTATTATAATTTCATACAGATTGATATAAGAAAATGATTTTTACTTTTTTTTTTCATGTAGAATATTCATATTGTTTGAGAATACAAACTCTTCTTACTAATTTGAAAATATAAAACTCGATAAAAATTTTTAAAAGAATTGAAAAATCGTTATAACTGCCATGTCAGAATTTGCTTAGTATATTTAAGTAATATATTTGAACTTGACACCATTTAATATATTAAGATTAAAAAATAACCCAATGATAAAATATTCTTCTAATCAATATTTTCTTTGAAACAAGCACAATAGAATTCGATAATTGTATGGATTTTTAATTTTTTTGGAAAAGAAAACGTTTTGTGCAATAATAATGTAATGTTATAAAATGCTTATAAAATAAAGTAATCTGAAGTATTGTGTAAATAAAGTAAATTTAATTAAATCTACCACCAAACTAGAATTGCTTTCAATATAGATGTTGAAAAAGACCTACAAACAAACTGAGAATAATCTTGCAATGTGTTTCATTATATTATATATCTGAAATAACATTTCACTCACTTTTCTTGTTAATTAATTAATTAATTTTAAAACATTGACTTGTGACAATTAAATTCTTGGGTACAAAAATTCTTATGGCTTTATCTCGTTAGAAAACTAAAATTTGTTTTACAATTACATTAAAAGTGAACTAAAATTTAATTAAATATTTTAAAATGAGAAAGGTAGAGAGGGGGAAAATAGGGTGAAAAGAAGAAGAAAAGAAGAAGGGAAAATTGTGATAACCACATAATAATGAATGAATAAAAAGAAAGAAAAAAACCAAAGGTGTGTATATCTTAAGACAAACTCTGACATCTCCTCTCCTTTGTTTAATCTCAAGTTTGATGCTAACCACAAAACTCGCTCCATTACAGTCGGCAATTCTGAAACTCTTGGAAAAAGTCAAATCATTTTCGGAAAACAATATTAAACTCTTTTTTATTTTTATTTTATTTTCTCTCTACACTTGGGACCTGAGATCACGTTGCATCTCAAACTATTTTCATCCATTAGAGAGGAAAAAAAGTGTTAGTTGAGTCTGTTGAAGGTGCTGATTTGATTTGATTTGATTTGATTTTTTTACATAACCCTTTCATCAATTCATCTCTTCGATCTTTCAATGGATTCTGACTTCTGGACCTCGCGTCTTGCCGCCGCTAAACGCCAATACACGCTTCAGCATCACCATCAAAATTCTCATTTAGGTTCGTGTTAACTGTGCTACGTGACAATTCCCTTTTTATTTTTTTCTGAAAAAAAATTTCTGGGTTCAATCAAAATATGTGTTTTAAATTTTTTGAATATCTGGGGTGTGTCAGATCGGTTGGGAATCGATGATTTTGATGTGGAAGAAGAGGTGCGACCCGATTTCCCTTGCCCCTATTGTTATGAAGACTTTGACATCGCGTCTTTGTGCTCTCATCTCGAAGACGAACATTCTTGTGAATCAAGAGTCACGGTATGAGGCTTATTTTTTCTCTGATGTTTTTTTATGATGTTTGTTTCGTTAAAAAATTGGAAAGCTAGATCTTCGTTTCTTTGTCTTTGAGAAATTGGTATCCTTGATAGCATAGTTGTCGGAAGATTAATATTTACTTGGAAGCATGTTAGCATGGTTTGTGTAGAGGAAACCTATGGACATTTCAATTTTATATAGATTTCATTTTCATAAGAATTCTAAGACCATGACATATTTTGAAGTTATTGAAGTTCAGGATGTTGGAGTGGCACTCTGCTGTAGGTCTTACCTTTTGATTGACCTTAACAGTAGCCATGACTGCAAGGGTAGTTTGCTGTTATCCTTGTTGCCAGAAGGTTTGTGATTTATTTATGAGAACATCTAGAAGTGGTGAAGGAAATTTGTGGAGGAGGAAATTTGCTCCAGAATGTATATAAATAATTAATTTAAACTTTGTGGATGAGGAAATTTGCGTGTCAAGATATGATTTAGTTGTATAAGCTTGTCATCGATTATAAAGACCAGACAATCAAGGATTCAAAGGAAATTTAGAAAGAATAGGGTTCAAGGTTAAAATCAAGAGGGCTTAGCTCCTAGGAGAATTGTCTTTCTTTTTAGTAGCACTTCTGTATTGTATGCCTGTGCTTAGGTCATAAATACAATATATCGAAGATCGTTCAAGAGGAATGTTCTTAGCAACCACTTTTTCAGATGGAAAATAGTTATATATCATATCATAAAAAAGTAACATGTTGATTGATGATCTCCTGAACACTTAGTCGTGAATTTTACCTGTAATTAACAATCTTGTGATAACTGATATGGATAAGCTGCCTTAGTGCACTATTAGAATTTAGCTCATTTTGTGTGTATGTCGCATTGCATATGTGTGTGTTAATAAAAAAAATCATTATCCCTGCCTCAATGATTGGCTTAACTGTATCTGGCTGTGGTAGCTCATGCTTGGTTTTTCTGGGATGCAGATTTGTCCTATATGCTCCGTTAAAGTTGCAAGGGACATGTTAAGTCACATAACGCTGCAACATGGGCACTTATTCAAGATATCCTTTATACCCATGTTTTGTTTGAATATTTTAAACATGATCAGATAATGAATTGTTTCTCGAATGAAAATTGAAATAATTTAATGGATTCCCTTGACTAAGGATTACGTACAGAGAAGACGCAGGTTAAGAAGAGTTGCTATTCCAAACAGTCAGACATTGTCTATCTTGGGTCGAGATCTTCGTGAGGCTCATCTACAAGTGCTTCTTGGTGGTGGTGGCGGAGGAGGATACCGGTCAAACAGTGCAGCAGTGTCTAATGTTGCTACTGATCCCTTTCTATCCTCATTTATTTTGAATTTCCCGGCCTCTGAAGCTGAAGAGATTTCAAAATCTGTGGTAACAACGGCTGAGGATTCTTCTGCCAAAAATGTGACACCTGAACATATTTGGAAATCAAGGTGCTTTATTTGAATTTTAACTGCCTTATCAGTATCCAATAGAAAGATATTTTGATGTTTAATCCCTCAAGTCATCATCTAATTAACACACATTTATATAATTCAGACCCTAATGATGAGTCATTGTCCTCTCTATAAAGTCCATCCCGTGCATTATTTTTTTAACAAAAAACACAAGAATGTCTCAAATATTGGCCCTGCTACTAAACTGTAATCTGTTTTCTGTACTTTGGCTGCGTAGATAAACTGGACCAATCGGAATAGTATGCATGCTTAATCATTATCATTGTATCAAAGATTGACCTGTGAATCACAACTTTTATCTGTCTCCTTCTACAGTTTTGATCCCTCCTTGAGCACTGAAGAGCGAGAGAAAAGGATGAGACAAGCTGCTGGGAGATCTGGTTTTGTGCAGGACTTGTTTCTTTCAACTTTGTTAGGCGACTGATGAGAGCTGTAAGATGCTTACAGAAGAATAATCAGCATGGTTAAGGATCTTGAATGAAGGATACCTTTAGTGGGATCAGTGGTTGTTCGACAATCCATGTTAGCCTGATTGGTATCTTGTCAAAGCGGCAACTTTGACACAGTGCCGAATCTGATCATATTTTCCATTTATATCCCACCCTTGTAACTTGTAAGCATCTTCACTGGGGATGTATTACTCTAAAAAAAGTTTTATAGCTTATGGAAAGACCTATTTTGTTATTTTGCTATTTATAATTCCCTTGACTCAGAACAGTAGGATCCTTATGCTCCCCTTCAAGTGGAATATGTGAAAAATTCTCTTTAAGATAGATTGGAAAAAACAAGTCAATCTAATGTATAATAGTAACTATTTTGCTTTGCACCATAAATACGTATTTGAATTTGGATTAATTAGTTTTTTTAAAGATACTCACCTTCTTTTAGCTTACTTAAAATATAATCCCCCCTATAACTTGTATTCCCCATACATATACCAAATGGCATGTTCCAGAGAATGCAAATATGTGGAAGTGTAGTGCATTTATCAGGTAAAGAGAAGTGCTAACTACATTTTCTCTATCCTTCTATTTGAAACTCTATGTTTATATTTCAAATTTATTGAAAATTTCTTATGAGGTCTACTTTATTGGTGGTTATTACCAATCAGAGTTCTAAAAACAATGTCAGAAAGAATCTGACCATCTTGTTCGGTTTTTTGGATACTAAAGCTCTACAAAATTGGTAGGACGATGAAATCCATCATCGTTGTCTAACTCATCTGATACCTTATCCTTTTAGGGCAACTTCTCCCTGCACCTCCATAAAGAAAATATGGAGTTCCTCCATGGGGTGGTGAAATTATCATTTGACACTGACTAAAAAAATCCTCCAACACCCCTCATCTCTTATGTTCTTTGTTTTTTCCATGCACCACAAATCTCACCATCCAAAACTCAGCCGCAGGCAGTGGTCAATTCATTTTGAATTCTAATATTTAAAATTTAAATGTATTTCAAATTTTATACGAAAATATTTTTTTAGCTTTAGAATTCTGAATATAAATTTGTATTCAAATTCTATACTTAGAAATTTGTGTTCCAATTCTATACTTAGGAATTCTAGAATTTGGAGGTTTTAGAGATTATATAGTTCGGAAATGAAACACTTTTTTTGTCAAAGGGTACTTTTGAAAATAAAAAAGTTATGAAGGAGCAGGAAAAAATTACGAGGTGTCTCCTTTTAGAACATCTGATGTGAAAATTCTTAACTTAACTTGATAAGACCCATTATCCTCGTCACACCAAAGAAAAAACAATGAAAATCCACTGTGGATTATTCGTGTAACAGTACCGTGAATGAATTCAGGGACCTTTGTTCTTCTGATATTATTAGTTTTTGAACCATTGGATAAATAAAAGAAACTTGAAAAGTAGTTTATTAGTTGTTATTGTAATATTGATTTGTCTCCATAAACTAAAGAGGTCTTAACAGTTTATCAAAAGCCGAAACTGGGTTGGGTAAAAAGTTGAACGGGTTGTTAAATATTTTTTTGGTTGACTTAATATAAATTTATACTTCACTGGAACACACGGATATCGGCATTAGTTAAAGTTGCAAATTAATTTTATTATGATAAGAACTTCTAGATGGTAATGAATATTTGATTATTCTATGTTCATAATATTCTACGTGTGCCACTGAAGTTATTTTAATTTATAATTAACTATATATTCAACAACTAATAATTTATAATTGATAGACTGTGATTGGCAAGAGAGATGAATTCTTAGGCATTGTTGTGAAGAAAAATATTCCAGGGAGAATTGACTTTTCGTTGATAAAGGGCACTCTGGAATGTGAATTTGTCTTCTCTTTCCGACAATTATTCTCTTACTGATTCCTTTCAAACTTCTTCTTAGATGCTATTAAGCTTCTTCAAATTAAAAAAAAATTCATCCTCATGCTTATCATAATTTACTTTTCTTTTCCCTTTGATTCTGCAAACTTATCCCTTCAAAAGTTGATACTATCATCACCTTCTGCTCTCCTTAATTAAAAAAAATTCTCCGTATGTAATTCGACCACAAGATAGTGCAAGAGATAGCTGTTACATTAACTTCTCAAGAAAAATGGGTGTAGCCTCTTAGAATGACCTAAGTTTGGATCTACATTTTCTTAAGCATTAGCAGTACCTGTGCAAGTACAAATATGAAGAAATTCTGAGACATTCTTAGAAACAAAGTTCTTAAAATCATATTTTATTTCTCAAAAACCATAACCATTACTTGCATTTTACATCATCTTTATTGCATCAGTCACACACAAGATCGTCAGCAAAACAAAACACCCAATTATCAACATAGGAACATAGCTTAACCAGAAATTTCAATGGACTTGACATCAGGCTTCTTAACCTCTTCCTTGGGAACAGTGACAGTGAGAACACCATTTTCCATAGAAGCCTTCACTTGATCCACTTTTGCATTCTCCGGCAATCTGAACCTCCTCATGAACCTCCCACTGCTACGCTCCACGCGATGCAATGTGTCATTCTTATCTTCCTTCTCCACATTCCTCTCTCCGCTTATCTGAAGAACCCTATCGTCTTCAATCTCTACCTTCACTTCCTCCTTCTTCAGTCCTGGAATGTCAGCCTTGAACACGTGTGCCTCCGGGGTCTCCTTCCAATCCACA
>Ga0123342_1008622_pt1 | contig 12693 bp, 10 predicted proteins | sample Turbeawhitnodule_FD_89960 | JGI IMG/M metagenome (GOLD analysis project Ga0123342, IMG submission 89960) | Root nodule microbial communities of legume samples collected from Mexico - Turtle bean Mexico white nodule | ecosystem: Host-associated > Plants > Roots > Nodule | place: Mexico: Nepantla...
CTTCATTTTTTAATTAATCAAATAATCAAGTTATTGTATTACATTACCGTCAAACATGATCCATACACGATTATCCAATTTTTTGTTCCTTAAAACTAACACTCTTAAAAAATTATGTATCAACTTAATTTTTAACATTACATAACTTACTACCTAATATATAAACAATAAAATTAAAAAAAAATGATATGGCAGAAGTCGTGCCAAGTTAGCACAATTTCAGTATGACATGGCAGAAGTCGTGCCAATTTGGCACGACTTCAGTATGACATGGCAGAGTCGTGTCAAATTGGCACGACTTTGCCTAAATTTATAATTTTTTTAACAGACCCCATTTTGATAAAAACCAAAAAGAATAACCCCATCATGGTAAAAAACTCTTAAAACTCACACACATTATGAAACACATTATTAAAAGAGGTAAACTAAGAAAATTACTTGGAAATGCACTGTTGCCCCTGTGATTAAAGTTTTATGACTATGGTGATAAGATGATGTGAAGTAAAGATAATGCCATTGTAATGATTAAGAAAATGACCTCATTTACAAATATGATTACACTGACGAAATATATAAAGCCCTTGCCATTTTGATTAATGAGTTGAATTTAAACTACGGTTAATTAATTAATGCATACTATAGTCACATTCTTATCACTTCCTGACTTCTCTTCACTGGTGGGTGTACCAGCCCTGTGCTTCCTGCAAAATTAAGTAGAATATGACTTTTTTTTGTCAATTAATTACTGTTTATGTCATTGTTTTCAATTTTAAGTGTACAAATTTTTTTATTTTTTTTAATCAGCAATAAAAAATAATATAAATAAGAATACTTGAATTATTTTAACCCATATAAAAAACTTAGTTCTTAGTCAAAATTTGTAAAAAAATAATAAAAAAATAAAGTAACAATTTGATAATATTTCTTAGCCAAGTGTACAAAATTTGATAATATTTACGTACAGACAAGAGCTTTTTGTCTTCAGACATCAATGTTTTTTTGAAAGAAACATTTCAATATGACTTTTCCAACACTCTTTGCAGTTTAACTGGTTTTTTACTACTTTACTATTTTTTTAGATTATATACCGATTATTAATTTACTAATTGTCAGTGCAATTAATTTAAAAAATTATTAAAAGGACTTCTATTTCAAACTAGTAAAAAATGTGTTGTAATACTATAAACTTATTAAATAAAAATTAATTTTAAAAATAAAAATAATTAATTGTTATATTAACTAAATTATATATTATTTTAAAGATTAAAAAGATTTAAATTAATTTCTATTATTGATAAATAATTTTTAAATTAGTATCTAATTACTATTAAAGTTTTAATTATACAGAATAACAAAGCTCCATCTTATTATGATTATATAATAAATAATGGATGGTGTTGTTGAAGGATAAGAATGATATTAAAAATTTAAATAAAATTATGAAACAAACATAGTAATAATAATTATAAAGTAAAATAAGACATAAAATATGTACACGAAAACGACGTATCCTTTTATCTATAAATATATACAATTTAGAGATGAAGTGATTGCTCTAAGATAAGCTTTTTACCGTGTTAAGTAAGAAAAAGAAAAAGAAATAATGGTTAATTATTATATTTTAGATCAAACATGACGAGATTTTAATGGTTTTACACTGATAAATGTGGTTTGCAAGCTTTAAAACATGAAAATTTAGTGCCTTATAACTTTAAATTTTTTTTAAAAGTATAGATAATTTTTAAAGTTGGATCTACGAATTCGTTAATATAAGCATAAAGAATTTAATCACATTTCATCAAAAGTACAAAAACTAAAAAACAACATTTTTTTTTGTATTAATCCACCACTGAAAAAACAGATGTAGATTGAACTCATACATAACAAATAGAAGAAAGGAGTTAAAGTACCTTAAACAAGAAAATTCTTCTAGCATTTCTAGACCTAATAATGAAGGTACTACATGGTAAGGGCAAATTATTTTAAAATCGTATTATAAAAAGACCTTGTACGGGTTGTACAAAGGTTGAAGTAACACAAAGTATTCCTATTATTTAATTTATTTATTATTAACAAAAAAAAAGGAAAAGACTTTTAAGGTATTAATATTATTAAATGTGCACATTTTGTTTTTAAAAAAAAAACTCATTTATGACATTAAATGTATATTAATTTTACTGTCAAACACATTGTTCATTAAAATAAGGTAACATTTTTTAAATTAAAGCGTGTGAATAAATGATGGTTCCTCACACAACCGTCATTTATTCCAATAAGTAGGTGAATAAACGGCTATTCAACTCCACAACCGTTGTTTATTCGTGTGAGTTATACAACGGTAAAATCGTTGTATATTCGCATATGCTTAGGTATAAATGATGGTTTTACTGAAGAACCGCCATTTATACCTTCTTTTTTTACTCTAAAATAGAGCACGCTACTTACATTTTTCATTTCGTTCTTAATATTTTGTCTGCTTTGCGACTTTCTCTTCCTCTTCACTGTTGCATTCTTCCTCTTCCTTTGTAAGTTCTTCCTTCAAACCCATTGTTTTTTTCTCTCATTGCTCATTGTTCATTGTTCATTCCATTCGGTTCATTGATGGTTCTCATTGCATTTCGTTCAGGTGCCTTCGTTCTCTCACTGCCACCACAACATTGTCACCACTGTTTTACCTTTGTTCTCTCATTGTTGGTGCCGCCACTGCCCATCCATGTTCGTTTTTTAATATTTTTTAATATTTTTTCTTTATTTTTTTGGTATTTATATTAATTTGTATAATTTAGTGTTTGTTATAATTTATATATTTTAGTATTTATGTTAATTTGTATTATTATTAATTTATATTATGTTAATTGTTAGGTTAAAATAGAATTATTAATTTGTTAGATTGTGATTAGAGTAATATTATTTAGTATTTATAATTAATTTAATGATTTTTAATTAGATTTTGTAATTACATTATAAATAATTTATTGATTTTTAATTAATATTTTTTATTCAATTGTATGTATAATTAAATTTGTTAATTTTATATTGCATGTATATTTATAATTCTTTGATACGTATTGGTATTGAGTCCGAGGGTATTTGACCCTCGACAATTGTTTCCCGTATGAGAGACCCTTAGTTTACCATTTGAGATTTAATACATGTATTTGTCTACTACTCCTCCAATTGTAATTTTTTTTAAAACATTTTTTAAAAAGTAGAGGAGGTTGTAGTGACAGTAATTGTATTGAGTCTTGAATTGTTCAGGTGAACAGTTTGAGAAGAACAATCACTTTTAATTGACATATCATATATTTTACATAATTTTGGTTGACATTTCGTGTTGTTATTCGAGTGCATATTTGATTCTGGATATTTCGTGTTATAGCTTTCATTTTGTGCCACTTGAAGACCATTGCGAAATGCTGCCAAAATTTCGTTAAATAAAAGGAAGGTTGATTAAAGTTATGTACTATTAAATTATAAAAAAATGAATCTTCTCGAATAAAAACGAGAAATTTCACACGCATTAGTGAAAACCTTAATGACCATTACAGAACATAATTGATCGATAGGATTAACTCTAATCGCATAAGTGATGAGTATGAAAGAGGAGTAGAAGAATTTATACAATTTGCGCAAATAACGTCAATAATAATGGTCATGATGGAGTAAAGTTTAAGTATCCGTGCATTAATTGTTTGAACGGGAGGCATTGGGATGTTAACAAAATCAGGGAACACATTCCATGTAATGGGTTTCTACGATCTTATACAACCTGGACATGACATGATGAATTATTAAATTTACCTAGTGTTTTTGTATCCCAATAATATGTTCAGTCCACCATGGATGATGCAGTACATGATGATCGATTGGAGGACATGATTCGTGATGTTGGAGCTGAGTCTTTTGCAGAATAACATGGATATGGAAGTATGTCAAGCGATGAGTAAACTCCATTGTATCCTGGATCAACTAACTTAACACAGTTGTTGGTGATGTTAAGATTGATGAATTTGAAAGCAATAAATGGATGGACTGATAAAAACTTCACGAAATTGCTTCAGTTTTTGAAGGAGATGCTTCTAGAGGAAAATACTCTACCTAACATCTGAAGCAAATAGTTAATGTGTAATTACATTATAAACTTAAATGAGTATAATACTTAAATGTCTACTAACAAGTTATTTTGTATTAATCAAGACATAATGTGGATATAGCATACTCAGAGGTCGACCCAGTGCAAATTATCAAAAACTGACATGGTTGAACCTAAATGTTTGTAATTTTTGTCTTCCTCTTTTCATTGTTTATCAAAATATCAATACTAATTTTTAATTTATATTGAATTGTAGTGTACTAAACAACCAGAAGGCTATGAGTGTGACTACTACGTTATGCAATGGATGGTTACCATTGTAAGACTAGGCATTCGAAAAGATCGGGAGTAGGTAATAATATTTAAATCGTTCTTTATAATTCTTAAAAGTATATGTATCTTAACACTAATTTGAACCTTATTTTGTAATGCAGTTCTTTATGGGTGAGCAACCATTGCCTTTGGATGCCCTAGATTATGTGAGAAATGCTTGGGCCACATATTTCCTTAATTACTATAACTCTAGGATAGCTAATGAATAGTGTAAGAATTAGATAGATAGAAATATGATTAGTGTTTGTAATACATTTTATTAATATGTATATATATATATATATATATATATATATATAATTTTCTTCTTTGAATGAAAGTGTCTAAATTTATGTATCTGGTTGACTGATTTTTTAAATAAACAGGTTAATTAAGAAAGAAAAATGCATAAAACAGAATGAACTAAAAAAATGTCAATAATAGACGACGGTTATAACCATCACCACCGTTTATGCCTCTCGAGGGAGGGGTATAAACCGCGGTTATAGTCATAACCATCGTTTATACCTTCACCATGTGCACTTTTTGAGTAGTGCCAAGAAAGGGTATAAATGTCAGTTATGATCATAACCACCGTTTGTACCCTTCCTAATACTCTATATACTCATATTTGATTTTCGTTATACACTGTGATTGTGAAAGGAATCGTTGTCTAGATGTGACTTATAAACGACGATTAAAGAACCACTGTCTATACCCTAATATTATAGGCTACGTGCTGATAGATAACGTGTTAAAAAAACCATTGTCATTGACCTTTTCTACATTAATGACTTAAAGTATTTAAAAATTCTATTTAGCATTCAACTAATTTCTATTTACAATCATTTTAAAATAAAAAATGGTTCCTCCAATTTTAATTTCATAGCCATCAAGAATGAAACTTCAATTCTTCTTCAAGAAAAACACTTGCATCAATTAATCATTCTCTCTTAGGATATCTGACATTTGATAATCAATAAAAAGTACACAAAAGGGCGAGCAAAAGGATGAGCCTTGCTTGGTTCCTCTTTTCAGCTGAGTGGAGGTTTTGTTTTGCCCAATTGTCCCTTTGATTCTTTTGGTGCTAATGCAATGCAATGGTTTTGTTCAGCAATCCAAGAAACAAATTGAAAAAAGATGTTACGGTAAAAAGTTGTTTTCCACTTCCGAGATTGAAAGGGATCGCATTGGAGAATCTGGAAATAGTAATTATTCAAACTTCAAAGAAATGGAAGTTAATGCTATACTCTAGCTAGAAGACTGAAAAGGCCAAATTTTGGTATTTTCTTAGAGACATTCAATGAAAGTCAATTTTGTTCTAACCAGAATAAAATCATTATGAACAACACATTTCTCTATAAACTTTGAGCAAAAGTTAACTTCAAACCCTAAACCCTAATGGATCACTCTAATTATTATATATTTATTCTGCGCAGAAACAGTGAAAAGAGTGTGATTATCAAATAACATGATGTCTTATTAGTTATTAGAGATTAATACAGATTTTGTGCAGATAAAAGTGTTATGACAGATCACTACCATATAATTTCTGGGATTGATTGTAGGAAAAGAAAAAGGAAATTGGTGCAATGATGTGAGGCATTTGCGTTACTGGGTGCATGGGTCCCTAATATTGATATGGATGAGAATGTTGGTTAAGATTAGTAAGACGAAAACGTAACGCAAGTATCATAAGTCAATGCACTTTATTAGTTGACTTATGCACCACATGCTTCCTTGTTATGTCGATTTCGTGAGACAAAATAGTTTTACTTTTGCACCAGGATATCCACTCTTATCTAATTGCTTTCTGCTTCGACCAATGTGCAGCCAATCAAAATCATAGCTTGGATTTTTTTTTTTGTAAACAGGAAAATAACCAAATCAAATAAACTTCACTACCACAAACATCTTCAATCGTTAAATTTAACACAATTTTTGTTGGATCTGTTAGGGTTACATATGATATTTAAAATTATATATTTTTTTTTTCAAATGCTAAAAAGTTAATGTGAGTTCTTATCTTCTTTTTAATATTACCGTAATATATTATATTTCAAATTTGGGTCTTTCTCTCTCCTTTTTTTCCATCACTTTTAAGAGGAGGAGCAAGTTCTTAAGAGTTAGGGTATAAGAATTAGTTCTCCAACTCATTTTTTCCAATTTAAAATTTAAATAACAAGTATTTTTTTTATTCTAAGAACCAACTTAAAAAATTGTGGTGGAGATTTTAATATCACTAATGTAGTCTATGAATATATACCATACCCAAACATGTTGATATTTGGTCAAGTGAAAGTGACGTCCTTTGATTATAAATTAGTCATTGGTTGTTAATTTTAAGATAATCTACAAATCATATTACTAGCACTAGTGCAAAATGTATAAATAAGTGCGGTTTATTTAGTGCGGCTTTGTGCTCAAACGCTTTTGTAAAAAATGCGGTGACATTTTTGTAATTAAGTTCATTTACAAGTACGGCTATTTGTACAGCCGCCCATGTAAATCAAAACGCTTGATTTACAAGGGCAACTATAAATAGCCACCCTCGTAAATCAAAATTCTTGATTTACAAGGGCGGCTATTTGTATAGCTGCCCTTGTAAATCAAAACGCTTGATTTACGAATGCATTTTTACAAATAGTCACTCTTGTAAATCAAAACGTTTGATTTACGAATTCGGCTTTACAAATAACTTCCTTCTTAAAACCTTTTAAACCCTAATTCAGAAACACACCACTTATGTTTTGATACTCTCATTTCTCTCGCGCTTTGTTTTTCTTATGTGTTTCCTCCATTAACTGTGCTTCCTTTTTTCTTCCTCTTTTCTTTGCATTGTCTTCGTGCCATCGGTAAGCATTGTCTTCCTCTCTTCTTCTTCACCATTGATTTTTGTATGTTTTGCGTTTCTCTTATGTTTTGTTTTATGTCATTGCTAAGGTTATGCTTGGAAAGATTTTTGTTTGCGCTTTCTGTTGTGCCTTCCTCGTCGCTGTTGCCGCCTTGCTCTGTCATATATTTGTGTTTCATTGGAGAATTTTTATTTGCGGTTTTTGGACTTCCATTGGGATGAAATACAAAGATGTATAATATGGATGCACGAAGAGATCAAAAGAAATGCTAAAATAATGATCATGTCCTTCGGAAAAGATCAAAGTTGAGAACATTGATTAGAAACCCAATCAACAGCGAAAAAGAAAAGAAACCCTAAACACCTCTCGTAAATGTGATTTATAAATGCGGCTATGTAAATAGCCACATTTATAAATCAAATTTACGAATGCGGCTATATATATAGCTGCCTTCTTATCTCTTCCATTTACAAATGCGTGCTCATCAAATGCGGTTATATAGCCGCCCTTATAAATGTAAAATAGTCTCACTCGTTTTGCTTTTCTGCACCAGTGTAGATAAAAAAAATTGAACACTATAAGAAAAAACTGGATGTTTATTTTTACATTATCAATGGTTAAAATCTTCGTTATGTTATTTAGTTAAGGTTACGATTTTTTTAGTTCAAACCATCCATTGAGAATGTGTTTCCTAGGGTTTTTCAAATCCCAGGAGAAGTCAATATTTAACGGAGGTTTTAAAAATCCCGTTAACTACCATGAGTTTCAAAGTCTCCATAACATTTTATGGGTTTCAAAACATCCGTAAAATACTATATGTTTCAGAGCCTCCTTGAAATAACATGAGTTTCAAAGTCTCTGTAAAATACTATAAGTTTGAAAATCTCTGTAAAATACTATGGGTTTCAAAGTCTCTGTAAAATAACATAGGTTTCAGAATTATGAACTTTTGTTACTTTTAACTCATTTAAACATTCATGTGCTTTTTCAACTACAATTGTTTACATCTATTGTTTAATAAAAATATTTTTTCAATAAATAAAACAAATAAATGAATATGACAATCATCAATTGATGAGTTATACATATATATTATACCAAAATATATTAAGTATACACATTGAAAATCAAACTCAGACACAAAATATGAGTTAAAAACTAGGAGGAAGTAGTAAAAGAAGAATACTAGTATGAAGTACTACAAATGAAAACCTAACATATTGTTCAAAAAGCACAAAATAGGACAAATAATTTTCACATTACATTATATTCTTCGGCTATCACATATGCTCCTCTTGATGTCCAAAATTTGTTCTATTAGTTGACACACTTCCTTCATCAGAAACCTACAATATAAACATGTATCATAATTAGAAATGTAAATTTGGAAAATAAAACTAGTTATTTAACTTTTTTAAATATTATAGATGAAGGATTGAACATTGTCAACTCAAGAGGCAATTGACCTTGATAATTTTGAACAAAAAATTCATCATTGCCTCAAATATTTTGTCACGTTCTTAAAAATTGTTAGTTTTGTTCAATCATTGTTCTATTTTATTCAAATTATTTCAGTTTCCATGATATCAAATTTCAGGCTTCTTTCCATTAGCTTAATAGAAACACACTACAAAAAACCGTGTATAAAGTAGTGGTTTAATATGGCGGTTATTAATAACTTTCACAAGTTTTCGTATAATATGACGTCTTACTAACTGTCACAATTATCCTTCAAAATGTTTCATTTTGAACTGTCACAATTATCCTTCATAATAAGAACTCTGCGTTCCCCTTCCCTCCATACACCATTCCTCTTTATTTACAATTTTTTTTTTAAACTTTCTTTGACTCTTGGAAACTGAATACACTCTTAACTCTTAACACTTTTCATAAACACTCACACGAAATCTCTCTTCCCTCCCTCTCTCTGCAAAACAATTGCCCTCTCTCTCACGAAGCCCTACCACTCTTCCCCCTCTCTTTGCATGAAACCTCTCTTCACTACACACTCACGAAACCCTTGCCTCTCTTCACTCTTGCCTTCACTCTCGCACTAGGTTCTTCACTTTCGTCCTCACAAAACACAAACTGTAACAGTTACAATTCATGCGTTACACTCTTGCCTTCACGCGTCTGATCAGTCTCGTACACACGAAACCTAACCTTCAATGTTCGCCATCGCCACCTTCTCCGCCATCGTTTGTTCAGGTTCAAAATCTATTGTGTATGACTATAGTGATTGTGTTATTGTCTTTGTCTGTACCGGAGACGACAATGATTTGAGACTGAAAGTCTGAAAAGGTGATTATTGACAGTTATTAATTCGCAGGTTCGTCAGAGGAGGTTATGCCGAGAAAGTTGTTGTTCCCGTTGGGCAAGTGCTTCCAATTCCACCAGGTGTTTCCCTCATGGATGCAGGTAGTTTTCTTGAGGTCGCATGCACTGTGTGGTCTACTGTTTTCATGAGGAGTCCTTTATCTCAAGGGGAAAACCTGTTGGTATTTCATCATACTCTGTATTCTAAATTATTATTATTATTATTATTATTATTATTATTATTATTATTATTATTATTATTATTATTATTATTATTATTATTATTATTATCCTGAACACGCAAGCATTTTCACTGAATCTTACCAAAAGGATGTATGATGACTCTAATTTCCTAACTTATTATGTTAACTTTAATTTATTATATCTCACTCTCAGATTCATGGAAGTTCTAGTGGGATTTTGCAATTCAGATAGCCAAGTATTGATGGGCAAGAGTATTTGTTACTGCAGGTTCGATACTGATTTACCCCTTTATTTCACTTTCTGATATATTCAACATATAGAAAACTAAAATGAGTTGTCTCTCTGATGTAAAATTTAATAACAAGAAACTTTTAAAATTATTCTATAAAATCAAATATATTGAACTCTAGACATCATAATGACAATGAAAAACAAAGAAGGACGAAGACACAAGAAACTGAAGATAAATAGAACTTTTTTATATTAACTCTAATAGAGTCTCAAGATACCAGGTACAATAAAAATAAAAATATATAAATATGATAATAACATAAAGAGTAAACTACCTTTTATATATATATATATATATATATATATATATAAACATAATTTATATTATTTGAATAAATATAATTGATAGGAAATATTAACTACAAGCTTTGTAGATGACAAGGATACCGATTTGTAGTGATTAGGAAAGGAGACTAATTTTGTATAGGACAAAATTGCTGCTCAGGTATAAACTGTTTTGGTTTCATATAGAAACGTATGTCACTGTTCATAACCTATGTGTATTTTTTTAAAATTTATATAATTAGTAATCATCTGATATTGACTTTTTATATAAGTTGGATTAAGTTAGGTACTCTCCATATAATATATTTATATCTTTATCAATAAAAAAAATATTTGCAATCTTCTAATCACCCTAATATTTTTTAGATTCTATGACAAAGCATACAACCTTTACATCTTCATGAAAATTAAATAATCTCAATTCTGCTGAAGATATGTTTAAGTAAACCTAAAGCTATAGGTTGAAATAGTTTATTTTCATGATACTAAAAGCATTTAATATATTATTATTATTATTATTATTATTATTATTATTATTATTATTATTGTCCTTAGTGTGCAAGAGTGTTCTAAAGCTGTAAGTTCTTGTAGATCTTCAATTTGTGATGTAGAAATAGATGTGGAAAGTCATACAAATTTCAAAATGGTTGCAAAACACATATTATTATAGGAGTTTAGTTATCACCTAACACAATCAATCTATTGTTGGACCAAAAGCATTTGGGAGTTTCTTCCTCCACCCCTACATTTTGTGGAATATCGAAATTATCTTTTCACAATTTCGGGTGATTCTGGAATAGGAATTTCATAAGTAAAAATGTTTTCAGAATAGGGGTTTCATAAACAAAGGGTTTTTCCAGAATAAAAAATCTGAAAAATAAAAAATAATTCTGAAATATCCTTTTCGAAACATATTTTTTTTATTTTTGAATTGGTAAATTCGAAATTGATAAAATATGTTCTGGAAAATATGTTCCAAAAATATTCTGAAAAAAGCAATCTGAAAGTATTTTTAAAATAGGTAAAATTAATCTTCTTCAAAAATGATATGGTGGAGGTAGACATTTGTTAGGGTGCAGGAAGAAAACAGCCAAGCATTTAACATATCACTTAGTTGCTTCTATTGTTGGGCTCCCTTGAAACTGGAAACAGCTATTGAACTTGAGTAAGTTGCAAGTGGTTTTTCCGTCAACACCACTGTGCAATGGCTACGAAAACAATTTTTCACATTTTCTAATATATATACAGTTTCTACTATTTGTCTAAATTTCCTTAAATAGTTTATTTAATTCCTCAAATTAGTTCAATGAATCTTCATCAATTTAAGAATTATAACCATTTACACAAAGTTTTGCTTGTTTTCAAGTAGAAAAGTGTTGAGAATTATATTTTTGTATACATAACACCAAAATATATATTTCATTTTCAATAAATTTAAGTCAAACAAAAAATGTATGTGATCAAACAAGCATGTATAGCCAATGAGCCTATACAAATTTAAGTTACTATCCCATGAGTAAATAATTTGTATAAAATAAATAAAAGTAGAAGTATGTATCTTTATTTATTATATATATATATATATATATATATAAATAAATATTTTTATTAGTTACCAATATTTTAATATTGTTACCAATATTTTAATATTAGTTACCAATATTTTAGTTACTAACTACTTTATATTTTAAATTAATTAATATAAAAATTAATTTAAAATATATTTTATTATTATTATTCATATCATTAATAATATTAATATTATTATTCGTAGTATTATTAATATTATTATTCATATTAATATTATTATTTAAATTATTAATATTAATATGAATTTCGGATATAGAATAGTAGATAAAGTTATTTATGGATTCATATAAGTATGTAATTTACCTAAGTACTTATATATGTGAATAATATTAATCATATTAAAAAAAATATTATCTATAGATTATATCTCTAAATATTACTTACAGATATTTGTATTTGTAAATCATATTAATAATATTAATTGTTTGTGTTAGGGAGATGCGACCTATAGAAATATTGAAGTCTTCGTCTTCCTTCTGTTAGAAAAGATGACTTTAAACTAGAGGAAGGTGAATTGTTTAAAAGGGTTTTCGCAAACTTTTCAAAACTAGAATGAATTTATCTCAGAAACCAATTGATTCAGCAATTCAGTTAGCCAAAACAGCAAGCAAAAGCTGTAGTACAAGAAAAACAATCGGTTGTTTTAGCGAAACAATCGGTTGTTTATACCAGCAAACAACAAATAAACTGAATTTAAAGAGATAGAGATAGAGAGATTGTACACAGTTGTTTATACTGGTTCACTCC
>Ga0123342_1008623_pt1 | contig 12692 bp, 9 predicted proteins | sample Turbeawhitnodule_FD_89960 | JGI IMG/M metagenome (GOLD analysis project Ga0123342, IMG submission 89960) | Root nodule microbial communities of legume samples collected from Mexico - Turtle bean Mexico white nodule | ecosystem: Host-associated > Plants > Roots > Nodule | place: Mexico: Nepantla...
GTTGTTTTTCACTTAGTTTGAAAAACACTTTTCTTTTAAAAGATTGAGAATGCCTATGCTTTGGATTCAATCTAGAGTGGATTACAAAACTCAAACTACCCTAGATCCTAACTAAGACAGCTCGGCAACAGCAAGCACAGCCAAGCCTTCAACATCCTTCAAAGGGTTTGGATTCTTCAAAGCTTGAACACCACTTGGTTCAACATTTCTAACTTTTGATAATAAATATTTTTTGTTTATACAACTACTCTTATAAAACACAAGTATCGAGGCATAGATTTAAAAGTGTACAAAGGTTGAAAATAATACTTCATATTCCATTTAAATACTATGCCATCTATTATGTGAGTTTAAATACTTTTGTTATACTTAATTAGTGCTTGTATGTGCAGATGAGAAAAGATACATCTTAACAAAAATAGATGACTTACATAAAGCAAGCCAGCAACCGAACTATACAAAGAAACAAGAAGACTACTATTGTAACTACATAACAAAAAAGAAATGAACATAACATGAAGATGATGATGGTTCAAGAGATGTCTCAAATATCTGAATCCTAATGAGTATTAAGGATGTCATGTAAATAAGTATCTGCTACTATCTAATCACCCACCAAAGGAAAATAAACTTTTTGATCATTTTATAACATCAATCACTAATGTTTCAGCCACATCTAAACTTCTCCAAAAGCAACTTTAGGGTGGTTAGGAATTAAGACTAACTTCAAAAGTGAAACTAGATCTGCAATAAAAAAAAGATAGAGCTTGTGGAAGGGCTAAGCAAAACTAAACTCTGTCTAAACACTAAAGCATAAACCTTAAGAAAGACATCTCACCCAAAAGTTGTGTATCTTTCCCCTGATGCAATAATTACCTCAGCAGAGGAGCAAAGCTTGAGCTCTTCAATCTACACCCAGAATAAGAAAACATAAACTTCTAATTGTTCTGGTCATAAAAGTGTTCTCATCAAACACTTAATTTGTGAGAAAGGTGACATGTGAAACCTGAATGAACTAAGCAAACAAAATCACATTCTTCTTAAAACTAAGCAAACAAAATTTATATAAATAGTTCTCTTCAATGTGTTCTGATATATCATCACGAAGTTATCTTCTATTGAATTGGCAGAGTAGGAATGAAAAAAAAAATAAGACAAGCCACGATGTTACACAAGTCACGATGCTACACAACTTGGTTTATTCAGCCTCTATCAATGAATTAACAGAGACCCCTTAACATCCATAGAGACCCCTTAACATCACTCACTGCTCTAATTAAGTCACTATTAGGGTTTCAAAAAACACAATCCAACACAATCTCAATACGAAACATAGAAAGGAAGAAAGAAATCGAGAAGCGAAACTCACTATGACACGGTCAATCGCCCAATCGCTCACGTTCAAATCGCTTAAGCTCAAGCTCAATCGTTCATGTTCAAATCGCTCAAGCTCAAGCTCAATCGTTCACATTCCACTGCTCAAATGCTCTCATTCTCACTCAAATGCTCAAGCTCCACCCAATCGTTCACGTTCCACTACTCAGTGCTCATTTGGACTATATTCAAAATGAGTTTACGCCCAAAAGTGAAACCCAAAAATGAAACCCAAAAATGAAACGTACTTTGACTTTCATTTTAAATTTAATTTTAAAATGCATAGCGGGGGCTAAACCTTCAAAATTTAAAGTAGCCCATAGCGTGAGCTTAACCTTCAAATTTAAATAGAAATAGCGTGGGTTAAACCTTCCAAAAAATAATTTTTTTTTTAAAGTTTGCGTGAGTATAACCCACGCTTTCCCCACTTTATTTTATTTTCTTTAATTGTGAAGGCTTAGCTGACACTATTTAGTGTCCACAAGTGCACCGCCACTTTTTTTTGCAGCTAGATGTGCGTTTTCTTATAGTGAGTGTTTTTTGTGTGTTCTGGTATTTGACAATATGAACATTTTTTTGTTCGATCATGTTGTTCTCTTATGTTAATATTAGTCCTTATTCGACTTGACTTAGGCCTCCCCTTTGAGGTTCTTTTCATGCCGGGACTTGGACATATTATTTGATCAGTGTATGCATGCCAATACTCTTCATTTCTGAGTTCCATCAAATAGTCTTTTGTAACACGAAAGACCTGTTGCAATGTTGTTGTTTTTATTTTCTATATTTATTTATTTTTTTCATTTTTTTCTTCTCATTTTTAAGCATTAAGTGTAGCAATTGCATTATTTTTTTTAGGATTTTGCATTTAGGGTAGACACTTCAATATTATTTGTGTGTCACTATTAATTAATACTAATTGACTTTGTTTTTTTTATAATTATGTCATGTATTTTTTACTTGAAATTAACATGATTACATCATCAATAATAATAAAAGTAAATACTAATTTATGTTTATAGATTCAACTTTTATGTTGTTATAGAGTTTTTTTTTTCTTCATTCTTAAAATAAATAATTTTAAACTAAAACATTTTTAATTTATTACTTTTTTATTTTTATTTTGTAAAAACTCATTTCTTTATTCATTAATTAAATTTCTAACTATTTTAAACATTAAAATTATTTATTTTTTAATGCATTTAAAATTAAAATTATCAATTTTTTTAATTTATTATTTATTTATTTTTTAAATTGTGCTAAATAGGAAAATAAAAAATAAAAAGGTGCTAGATAGGAAAATAAAAAAAAAGGTGTTAAATAGGAAAATAAAAATAAAAGGGTACTAGATGGAGAAATAAAATGATGCTAGATAGGTAATTGAGCCTGAAAACTAACCTCTTAAATTTTAAAATTAAATGAAAACTATTTTGTCATGAATTATGTAAGATTTTTATCCAACATTTATAAAACCTGCAATATGATTTAAATAGAAATACAAATTACTATTACTGATATACATTATTTTAATATTTTTTGCCAAAAATTAAAAATCAATTTAAAACTAATTGAATTTGTACTGGGCATGAGTTTGGCCCTTGGTTTTGGGCTAGTAATAGCTTGGTTCTCGGTTTGGACTGAGGTCAGCTCGGTTATTGGATCCTGAGTAAGGGTTACGAGTTTGACCCAATTTATTTAATGAGCCTGTAAGATATAATGGGGTTGTCATTTGAGAGGGGTTCATTGTATATGCTTATAGATAATTGTGTGCAAGTAGTTATGATATGTGTGTGTTTGTTACTTGTTACGTGTACAATTTTGTTATTTGTTGCATGTTAATTACGTAATAATGTTTGTTGATAGTTGTTGTTAACCCTAAAAGCAACGTGCAGTTAAAACAGAATGTTGACCTACGGTTTAGCACCTGAAAATCATTGGTGTCCGTGGCAGTAGTTTTTCTGTTAGAGATAAAAGATTAATGTGCTTAGTATATTTTCAGTTGTCAGTTAAAATTTTATTCTCTCAAGCGAGAAACTGTTGCATGTGCGGTTATAAAAGGGGCCTAAGACCCCATGTGAAGGTATGCTGTTTTTGCACACTAAACTGAGAATTGTTACTTTTTGTGAATCCTTACTAACTTGAGTGTTGTAGTGCAATCAACAAGTAGGACGCTCTTTGTCTCAACAGATCCTTATGACGACACGATCAATCGGCGAGAACAAAATTTCTAAATAAATAAAAATAAAAAGTATTATATGTAAATGTCTTTTTTATATTTATCATTACTACATGTGATGTGATAACAGTGTTAACTTTAAAAATATATAAAAAAGAGTGGTACATATTAACAAAATGTAGAATTTTCAAATAATCTATCTAATTTTTAATTTAATCATAAGATATTGTAAACAATTTTAAACTTAATATTATAACTTTCCATTAAATAAGCAACACTGTTAGAAAACAAATGGATTAAATAAGAAATTGTACGGAATTAAAAAGTATAAAAAATATTTACACAACATTTGCCGATGATGTGATTATATTTAAATAGAATGTGATTAAATTTTAATAAAATGTGATTAAATTTTAATCGGAACCTGAACTCGATCTGCATCGTAGAGTACTACAAAACAATTCGTGCGTTTAGACACAGCATTTTCCTTCGTCTTCTCAGCATTCACCACTGATTCGTTCATTTATTCATTCACAAAGTTGAGTGGTGCATTCGCAGAACAGAGATCTCACAGATTCACCGGTGATTGGTGATGGCTCAGCCGCTCGTGAAGAAGGACGATGACCGCGACGACGAAGGTGCTCTTCTTCTCTTCTCTCCTAATTCGATCCGTTTTCTCTCTCGTTAGCTCTTAGCGTTTTCCTTCCTCTCATTGCTACTGTTGGATCAATCTCTTTTGCTTCCAGATCCGTGTTTCATTTCCATTTCCGAATACTACAGTAGGGTTCGCCTAGTTAGATATTTCAATTTTCAAATTCCGCGTACTTAGATGTCTCAATTCTCAACATCCTTCTATTGAATCTTATGTTGTTCCTCTCTGAATTTCCTAATGGTCTCTAGTTTGATCTGGTTTCGATTCCTTATCGTTTGTAAAAACTCGAATTGATCTTGCCAGATAATTTTCAATGCAGTTTGTGGAATAAGTTTCCGGTGATTAGGTGATAGTGGTAGATTTTTGGCTCTTGGTTACGTTTTTCTCTTCCTTTATTGGGTACCAAGTCAGGGTTGTGCATTGTGACGAATCCTACTCGTAATGACTGATTTAATTGCGAATATATTGTAAATGTTACTAATTGTGATGTGATTTTGGTTGTTGAGCAGCCGAGTATTCCCCCTTTATGGGAATTGAAAAGGGGTCTGTTCTTCAGGAGGCCAGAGTTTTTAATGACCCTCAACTAGATGCTAGGAGGTGTTCACAGGTTGGTGTCGTGAATTAAAGGATGCTTATGTTTTCATTTTGTTTCTGTACATGATTCAGTGGTTGAATTCTCACTCTGCTTGTTTTGTTATCTTATTTACAGGTTATTACAAAACTCCTATACCTACTGAATCAGGGAGAGACGTTTACAAAGGTCTAGAATGATATCCATCACCATGCTTATGTGTGGAATTATGTTAGAGACAGCTGTTAATCCTTTCCTGGGAAATTTTGTTTTTGCTAGGTTGAAGCAACAGAAGTTTTCTTTGCTGTTACTAAGCTTTTCCAGTCCAAAGATATGGGATTAAGGAGAATGGTCTACCTGATGATAAAGGAGATATCTCCATCTGCAGACGAGGTTACATGTTCTCATGCAACTTTTTCATTTATTTTAGATTTATTTGTTTCGTCAGTGATTTGTGTTACTAGCTTAGATTTTGATTGTTCTATCTCCTTAAATTTAAAATAGGTTATCATCGTCACAAGCTCTCTAATGAAAGATATGAATAGCAAAATTGACATGTATAAGGCCAATGCCATTCGAGTGCTTTGTCGAATCACTGATGGAACACTCCTTTCCCAAATTGAGCGGTATATAAAACAAGCTATTGTAGATAAAAATCCAGTTGTTGCAAGTGCTGCTTTAATTAGTGGCTTTCATCTTCTCCAGGTAATAATCATATATATTTCTTTTTGCAATTGTTTAAACACTTGATTTGTACTGTGCTCACTTATTTTGTGTCCCCCCTTTACAGACAAATCCTGAAATTGTAAAAAGATGGAGCAATGAGGTTCAGGAAGCTGTTCAATCAAGGGCAGCCCTTCTACAATTTCATGCTCTGGCTTTGCTACATCAGGTATGCTTTCCAGATAAGTTTGGTTATGACAGGTTTTTTGGTGTATTGAAGCACCTCAAAACTTTGTCATCATTCTAGGGTCATTTAGTGTGGCAAGGTTTTTGTGGTTGTCTGTATCTTTCTACTGCCAGTGCACTTTCTTGAATCATCACTACACTACACATCATGGCTTATCACAGCTAAATGTCATGAATGAGCTTATCTTTGTTCTTTCCTCTTACAACTTCCACCAATTAAGTACATTTCTTTCTGCGCTTAACTTATATGAGCTTATGTGGGTGATGAATTTGACTATACATACAGAAAGCAAAACTTCTTGAATTTCACCTGAAGATATTAATATTTGTTTGTTTGGTTTCTGGTCCATGTTATGTTATCACATTGTCATCTACAGCTGAAATTTTTAGCGTATTCATAGTTATACTTCTAGTTTCAACTTCAGCGTTGCTTCTTATAGTACATGAAAAGGTTTCAAGGTAGAGTTTCTGTTCAGATCTCTGTATTGTATAATAACTTAACCAAGTTTTAGATGCTTTGAACTTCATGTTGGTAAACAAGTTGAAAGTTGCCTGCATTGATTGTATAGTGCTGTAAATTTTGGTGCCATCTGACTCTTTACACGTCTAAGCTAATTATCTTGTAGAATTAGTTTGGGCCGGATCATGATGGGAAATTCTATTCCTTTAGCCCTACTATAAATTTTTTATTCAGCCTCATTTTAATCTTGCCTTCTTGGAAGCTGACTCTTCTTATCATATAAAACACATGTATAAAATCTAAAGAGAGTTAGTGGTACATGGTGATTTGAACCATTGCAGATACGACAGAATGATCGGTTGGCAGTTAGCAAGCTGGTTACCAGTTTGACAAGGGGGACTGTTCGCTCACCTTTAGCGCAGTGCCTTTTGATCCGTTACACTAGTCAGGTGTGTTTCCTTCCATGTGTATATTGTTATTGGGATGGTATTCATTTTCATAATCTTTTTCTTCCATCATCTATGTAGGTTATTTATGAATCAGGCAATAATACACAGGCAGGGGAACGCCTCTTCTATGATTATCTTGAGAGTTGCCTTCGTCACAAGTCAGAGATGGTGATTTTTGAAGCTGCTAGAGCAATAACAGAGCTCAATGGTGTAACAAGTCGAGAATTAACTCCGGCAATTACTGTTCTTCAACTATTTTTAAGTTCTTCTAAGCCAGTCTTGAGATTTGCTGCTGTCCGTACCTTGAACAAGGTAATAATTTCTTAAGTTTCACTGAAGTAATTATTATGCTGCTGCAGAATTTATAATGGGATTTTTGAAATGCTACTCAAGTCTGAAACCTCCCTGCCCATGTTCTTTTTCTTTTTATGATTTGGAGGAGTTGATAGAAAATCAATACCTTCAGTGTTTGCTAAATATTCTAATGAGATTTGTGATGGTCAAACTGGCAAGGTTTAACCATAAAGTGTGACTTTGAAACTTTACAGGTGGCAATGACACATCCAATGGCAGTCACCAACTGCAACATTGATATGGAAAGTTTAATCTCTGACCAGAACAGAAGCATTGCTACCCTTGCCATTACTACACTGTTGAAAACAGGAAATGAATCTAGTGTGGATCGTCTTATGAAGCAGATCACAAATTTCATGTCTGATATTGCTGATGAGTTCAAAATTGTTGTTGTTGAAGCAATAAGATCATTGTGCCTGAAGTTCCCTTTAAAATATCGATCTCTGTATGTGTTCCAGTATATTGTTTTCAACTCCCCCATACGCCATGTACATCTTGGATAGTTATTTCCTAGATCAATGTTCTATGCTGATGGCTTGTATTTTGTTATTGTTTTTCAGGATGAACTTCCTGAGTAATATTCTTAGGGAAGAAGGCGGTTTTGATTACAAGAAGGCAATTGTAGATTCAATTGTGATTCTCATTAGTGATATCCCTGATGCTAAGGAAGTTGGGTTGCTTCATCTTTGTGAGTTCATTGAAGATTGTGAGTTCACTTATTTGTCTACACAGGTATTACTTCCATCACGTGCTTCATTATTCACAGTTTTTCCATTTCTTTTGTCTAGAATTCTGCATTTTGTTGTTGACCATTTTGCTTCCCTTGCACTGTAGATACTTCACTTCCTGGGAATTGAAGGACCAAAAACATCAGATCCAAGCAAATATATTCGTTATATTTATAACAGAGTACATCTTGAGAATGCAATTGTTAGGGCCAGTGCCGTGAGTACACTGGCAAAATTTGGTGCTGCAGTTGATGCGTTGAAGGTGTTACTTGATTTTTTTTGCAATGGTTTTCTCTAAATGTTTTATAATATTTTTGGGGATATGTGGTACTAACTTGTTTATTGTTTCAGCCCCGCATATTTGTTCTGCTAAGGCGATGTCTTTTTGACAGTGATGATGAGGTGAATTTCTTAACCTTGTTTTAATGTTTTATGTGAGTTATGAGGCTTGAAATGTTTTAGTTGTTTGAGTATTTTGTACATCTTGTTGCTCATACCTGTAATTTTAAAATTATAGTTTTCAATTGTTTAAATCTTTCAAATATATGTATGTTTGTTGTATCAACAGTTAGTCCGTTAAAACTGTGCACACAATAAAAAATAGGAGGGGAAGTAATAAAGGGGAGATTTTAGATTTGCTAGGGGAGGGAGATCCAGGTCTGTCAAATATTTGGGAATCAGAAAGAGCCCATTGTGTTCTGATACTGATGAAGATTGTTTCTGAATAAAATCTATCTGCTCGTCCTATTTTTGGTCCACTTTTACTCCCACCTCACACAAGGAAGGTTTTCGGTTCTATATTTTTTTAAATTTTTAACCACTTCAATATATATTTTGCATTTTGATTTCGTTGCAGGTTCGTGATAGGGCAACACTTTACCTGAACACACTTGGAGGTGATGGTTCAGTTGTTGAGACTGATAAAGATGTAAAGAACTTCCTGTTCGGTTCATTTGATATCCCACTTGTTAATCTGGAGAATAGTTTGAAAAATTATGTAAGTCCTCAGCATCTTTCCTACTTACTACCACAGAGTACATCATCTCATGTTTTTAATATGAATGTAGGAGCCTTCAGAAGAAGCTTTTGATATTAACTCTGTGCCCAAGGAGTTCAAGTCCCAGCCACTTGCAGAAAAGAAAGCCCCTGGTAAAAAGCCATCTGGTTTGGGTGCTCCTCCAAGTGGTCCCTCATCAACTGTTGATGCATATGAGAAGATGCTTTCGACCATTCCAGAGTGTGCAAACTTTGGGAAGCTTTTTAAGGTTCTTTCATTTTATTCTTAAAAAGAGAATTTTGTTAATTCTTTTTTTATCTAATGTATACATCATTGCATTAAAATCAATGCCATACCAAAATGTGTGTATTTATTTAGCATGTATCTATATATAGATAGACACAAGACAAATTTAGATTTTTCCATATTCTATATTTGGTGTTGTTCTTTCTAGATCTAACGTGGTATATATATATTTTTTTTACCAGTCCTCAGCACCTGTGGAGCTCACTGAAGCTGAGACAGAATATGCAGTTAATGTCATTAAACACATTTTTGATAGGCATGTTGTGTTCCAGTACAATTGCACCAACACAATAGCAGAGCAGTTATTGGAAGATGTAATTACTATTATAGATGCTTCAAATTTCACAAAATAATCCAACTCCCAGGTCTTTGTAATTGTTTTTCTCCCTATTACAGGTAATTGTGAATGTGGATGCTTCTGAAGCAGATGAATTCTCAGAGGTGTTCTCCAAGCCTATCAGGTCTCTTCCTTATGATTCACCTGCACAGACTTTTGTGGCATTTGAGAAGCCAGAGGGAGTATCAGCAGTTGGAAAATTTTCTAACATTCTGAAATTTATTGTTAAAGAGGTATCATTCTCTTTATTTTTCGGAAGCTTTCTAGTTTTTTTTATTATTCGATTTCTGGATCATTTTTATGAAGCTTGTTTTTAATTTTTCAATAACCTAAAATATTTTTGTAGCAATCTCATCCATATATAAACTGGATCTTCTTCAGGTTGACCCTACCACTGGTGAGGCTGAAGATGATGGTGTTGAAGATGAATACCAGCTGGAGGATCTGGAGGTTGTTGCTGCAGATTATGTGTTGAAAGTGGGGGTGAGTAATTTTAGGAATGCTTGGGAAAGCTTGGGCCCTGATTTTGAGCGAGTGGATGAGTACGGTCTTGGTCCTAGAGAGAGCTTGGCTGAAGCTGTAAATACTGTTATCAACCTGCTTGGCTTGCAGCCCTGTGAGGTAAGCCCATGATTTCAATTGCTGCTTTGGTGACTCTTTTGAGACCACTTTATTTAACTAGTGTATATTTGCTTGTTTGGTTTAGAACGATTGCGCATAGTGTTTAACATCAACATTTCAAACCTATGAACTCTCCTTAACTGCCTTAAACCCACTCACTGACCACTATTAGTGCCTAGTATTATTAAACTGATTATGAGAAAGCAAGTGATCGTACAGTTTTTTAGTTTGTTTTTGTACTTGATGGATGCTGTAACGTAATGATTGTTCTAATGATTGTGAGCAGGGAACAGAGGAGGTTCCACCCAATTCAAGATCACACACATGCTTATTGTCAGGTGTATTCATAGGTAATGTAAAGGTGCTTGTACGGTTGTCTTTTGGACTTGATGGTCCAAAGGATGTTGCAATGAAACTGTCTGTCAGATCGGAGGATGAAACTGTCAGCGATGCCGTTCATGAGATTGTCGCCAGCGGCTAATCCATTGAGTCAATAAATATTGACTCAATTCAACCCTTTTTTGGTTAATGAGATTGGAGTTAAGCAGGCATATAGATTGACGTTTGTAAAGAATTTCAAAATTGTAATTGTTTGTCCTTTTCTACTCACTGCATTCTTGTTAGACTAGCAACGATACTGCCACTCTATCGCCTCCGCCCAATTGCACTACACTTCCTCATAAATACCCTTCGTTTCATCTATCCGCGTACTAGTCAAACTAAGATGAATTTTTTAGGATACTGTTTGTGTAATCAAAGAATTGGATTTTGTTGAACAGAATTTGTGTAGTACAGCAGACATGTTTCTTGACCCGATCCTTGTGTTATGACGATGACATGTTTGATTCAGTTCTTTTACTAGAAAGTTAATTTTCACTTCCTAATTTAAGATTTTTAATGGAGCCTTATATCACGTCGAAACTATAAATTACTTAAGTAGCTTAAACTTAGATGTGAAAAATGATAAACCAAACATGCATCAGTATATAGGCATTTTATGCAATTTCTACATATTTGATGATGCGAAAGTCAATTAATTAAAACACTCATTCTATATTTTATTCTCAATATGTTTTACACTTGAATGCTTTTTTTTTTTTCAGGTCATGTAGTTTCTAAAAAGTTTTATTTTCCAAATCTTCTATTTATAAAAATGTGTTAAGTATCCTATTTATCGTTTACAAAAAGTTCTCTTATGAAAACACAAAACACTTGCATGTGATATAATAAGAAATTGTTTTCTTTTCGCAGGAATTAAAAACAAATATTGCTCTTTTCAGAAATATATTATGCTCTTTCAAGCATCTCATAACATTTGTCTTTCAAACAGAAAAACATACGAAAAAAGTGTATAACAGTTAGCACTCCCCCAGATCGAGATGGCTGCATCAAAGCATTAGCAACCTAGCTGTTCGCCTTTTGTTATACTAATGTCTGCAACAGAAAGGTCTCCGATGAATTCAATGGTATTTTCATTTCCAGAAATCATTTCATAGTCATTGCCACTCATTCTTCCAAGGATGCCCACATGCATGTTTGCGACATTCCTTCCAAAACAACGGACAAAGATGCAAAGTAAATAGTTTCAGCGTTCTGCGCAGTGTTTGCAGTTGTGCAGCATAACAAGGTGAGTTGGTGGTGGTAAACTCACAAAATTCAGAAATCATCTACTATATTAAATTTAAAAGTTTTAAAAGAGGCATAAATAGAAAGTTCGTTCCTATTTTATTTACAATAGTTATATTTTGGAAAACTAAGAAAATATTAATTATCTTTTTTTTTTTCTAACATAGCTAACAATTATTTATATCAAACTTTAATTGTATATTTTACATGAAACATGTATTTAATTATAAGTTTTTTGTCGATGTATTTTGAATCTGGTGGAAAAATATATTAATTCCATCCCTACCATGCATCTATACTTATATATAAAATGATTTTCCTCTTTAATCACTAGCGCAGAAATACTAAACAAGGGCGGTTATTTTACATTTACAAAAGCCGCATTTGATCAACACACATTCGTAAATCAAAGAGATACAAATGCGGCTATATAGCCGCATTTGTAAATACTATTTATAAGTGCGGTTATTTCTGGTAGCTACATTTGTATATGCTTCTGAATCAGGTGACAGGTTTAGGGGTATAACATTTACAAATGCGGCTTTGGTAATAGCCGCATTTGTAAATCATGCACTGGATTTACAAATGCGTCTTTGGTAAATAACCGCACTTGTAAATAGTGGTTTTTTTTAGTGCAATCTGTTTAGTGCTAAACCCATATAAATTAACCTGTTCAATTATATATACTCAGCCAGACAAATACATAAATTCAGAGAATCAAATATATATTGATCAAAATGTACATTACAAACAGTAATCAAATTACATATAATCCTTACACTATTGATCAACTATCCTAGAGTTATAAAAATTTATGAAATATGTGGATCAAGAATGTCTCACATATGACATGGCTTCCGAACTCAATGGTATTTCTTCCGTGAATAACTACATTTCAAAATATAGTTGACATAAATTAGTTTTAAGATACATATATGTTCAAGAATTATAAAAATGATTTAACATGTTACCTCTTTCCAACCAGTTTTAACACCTAGTCTTACAATGGTAGTCATCCATTGCATAATGTAATAGCCACACTCATAGCTTCCTGGTTGTTTATTACACTATAATTCAATAAAAAGTAAAAGTTAGTATATTGATAAACAATGATAAGAGAAAGAAAAAAATTACA
>Ga0123342_1008624_pt1 | contig 12691 bp, 5 predicted proteins | sample Turbeawhitnodule_FD_89960 | JGI IMG/M metagenome (GOLD analysis project Ga0123342, IMG submission 89960) | Root nodule microbial communities of legume samples collected from Mexico - Turtle bean Mexico white nodule | ecosystem: Host-associated > Plants > Roots > Nodule | place: Mexico: Nepantla...
TGCTGAAAAAGAGAGTCCAAGACCTCTCCTTGCCACATGCCAAAATGTCCAGTGCCATCAAATATTTCCACCGCCAATTTCAAAGTGGACACTGGGAACCTCGACCATGATGACGAGGAGCCCAACTCTCTTGATACATCCTTCGCTTCTTCTTCTTGATGTGCCATTACAAACTCAAAATATAATATTCAATATCACAAATAATTTCAAACAACCCAAGGGCGAACCTTCGGCTCTTGATACCACTTGTTGGGAAAAACGGGTAATTTTCCCACTAAAACAGAACCCTAATAGAGCTACCCGATAAATAATATTGAATAAACCGAGCGGAATAATAAAAGAGATAAAGAGGAAAAAACACACCAGAAAATTGTTAACGGAGTTCGGCCAATTTAGCCTAATCTCCGAGCACAGCTGAAACCGCCCACTTTTATTATTATGGGAGAAGATATTACAAATTGGGATATTTAACAGTGAAGGAGGAGATGTTAATTTATAACCCTCAAACCTCATTTCCAAACAATGAACTCACCGATGTGGGACTTGAGATTAAGCCAAAATCAACAATATATCTATATCTAGTATCAGTGTTGTTATCCGTATCTAGTATCAGTGTCGTTATCCGTATCTAGTATCAGTGTCGTTATCCGTATTAGATAGATAATAACATAATTTTAGAAAGTATCTCAAGTTTTCTCTTTTACTTTTTACTTTGTAACAACTTCTCAAAAGGTGGATCTCTTATATAAATAAATTATTGGTTTATGTTACATTAGAATTACATCCTTTTGAACATTGGAAAGGAGGAAAACTTCTACTCTAGTTGAAATTGAAGAGTGGAAGGTACTTGAAGTTGATAATTTTGTGTCTACCGTATATTATGACTTATTTATTAATTATTCTTTAAAGTGGATAGATTGATACGTGTGTGTAGTTTTGGTGTTTTTAGAGACATAAAAAGAAGTAGGTGGAAGCATGGTGGATTTTCCTGGTGGAGAGGAGATAAGTATGAAGAATTATGACTTGGAAAATAACTACAAGCAAGGAGGACAGGCTTCAAGGAATATGATTGAAGAAAACAGAATTGAAAGGTCAGAAGAAGGCAGTGATGAAGTTAAGGCACATGGTTGGTGTTTGTTGCCAAAGAGAACATACGATTCAATAAAACAAAAAGAGGATGAATCTTGGAGAGAAATAATAGATGATCAGACTCTAAAGCAAAAGAGCCCTGGGGGAAACACGGTGCTGCATGTAGCAGCTCTCTATGGAAATGTTGACTGTGTGGAAAGAATAGATGAAATTGGTGGAGCAGAGATTTTGACAGCAAAAAATAGAAATGGTGACACCCCACTGCATGTTGCTGCAAGAGCTGGCCACATCTATACTCTTCACAAGTTGTTGACTGCAGTTCTTCGTAATCCAAATTCTGAACAAGCCAAAGAGGCAATCCTAGTAACCAACAACCAAGGAAATACTTTGTTTCATGAAGCCTTCTTGAATGGTCACAAAGATGTAATGAAGATTCTAGATTCTTCACCACCAGACTTCTGGAAATGGGTTGTGGAAACTGCGTTTACTATTACAAACAATAAAGACAAATCAGTTTTGCAGTTAGCATTTGAGAAAGACTACGAGGACATTGTTGATCAAGTGTTGTTCCCCAGTACTAGCGAAGGTACATGTTGCCACAACCTTCAAACTTCTTCCTATTATTTTTGCGCTTTATTTTTCCTTAAATTCGCAATAATTTGGTTGGGATTATTAATCATAAGTCAAGATAACAACATCTACCACTACTTTGGAATTTCATTTCTGCTAGTTGTTTTTTTTTTTGTTATTATCCTTCCTAAATTAAGAAATTTGGTAAATTTATTAATAAATAAAACATATATTAGTAAAATTTTTAAAAATGATTATTTATGAAACTTAACTGAATAGTTAATTACAGAGTAATAATAACTTGGGCCTTTTCAATTTTGATATTAATATTTTATTTCGAAATTGTATTTTTAAATTAAAATTTCTCAAATGTCCAACCTTTTATTCTTCTCTCTCCATCCAATTAATACACAAATGTCTTTAAAGCATCTCAAAAAAATGTTCAGGGGAGTTTTCTTAAGATGTAAAAAATTGAAATGTTAATTATTTTTTTAATAACTTTAATTGATACGACATTTTAACGGATGGCATAAATTTCAATGTGAATTTTACAGATATAATTTTTAATTTTTTTATAAATTGAAAAAATTACTTAGTAAATATTTCAAATTCTCTATATTTTATAAGTATTTTTTTTAAAAAAAAATTAAACAACTATATATTAATTATTTACATTAAAATAATATTTTTATTCACATCTATCTCATTGTGAGAAAACTAAAAATCATAATTGCTACTTCATAATTCTGCAGTTCTCATATCAATTATAGTTTGTCAGCATCTTACAGTTTTATATGATAATAATGATAATATGTTCGGTTAAAAAAAATAGTTGATATAATAACATTTTCATGAAAAGAAAATTCGTCTAAACTTATATTGATATTTATTATGTCGTATCTATATATTACCTTTTAAAATATCTTATTGAGTTACAGTATCCTTCCGCTCTCATTCTAATTCTGATTTTGGTTATGAAGATGAAGATGAAGATAAAGGTCGAGGTGAAGATAAAGGTCGAGGTCAATTAGGTTAGAACTCTGAAAATAATAACTGTTTTTAAACGGTATTTCAAATTTGTCCACATCTTTTGGAGTACATGCATTTATTTATAGGCAAATTTTTTTATAAGTTCTTTTTGAAAAATTAATTTAAAATTAATTAATAACCGGTTAAAAGTTTTTCTTTTATTATTTTTTAATGTACTTCATTTTCTTAAAAATTTATAATCAATGTTCACGAGAATGAAACTACAAATTACATTACAAGGTATTAATTAATAACTAAATTTAAAGATAAAAAATATTAGTCACTATATTAAATAAATTAGATACTAAAATATTATTCATATTCATAGTAGTTTTTATTATTAATAAAAAAAATTAAATTGATTTTTAAATTTATATTTAAATTAGTTACCTAAGTTTTAACTATTAACATTTTAGATTTTAAATTGATCTCTAAAAGACTAATACAGACTAATTTAAAATATAAAATAGTAAGTAGTTAAAAATTTTGGTAGTTAATGGTTAGATACCAATTTAGAAACCATTTTATAAATTTTTATTAATAATATAAACTACTTTAGATACCATTAGTTTTTTTAGTTTATAAAATAGTCTCTAATTTAATTAAATAGTAATTAATTATTTTGGTCTCTAAAATTGTTTTTATTTAATAATTTTTTTTTTGAGAAATGAAGATATAAACAATATTTACACCTAGAATCTTATAATTGCGGTTATTGCTATTCTTCAATTGATGCATTGGCAATGAAGATTGACATAATTGCAACATATTTTTCTCCTTCTTCATAATAACTTATCCTCCTACTTTATATATAACTTACATAGATGCCATAGTTGTTTTCATTATTTTGTTGTGGAGATATTTTTAGACTTGTCTCATGAGAATTGTGCAAAGATAATTTTATTTTGGTCTTTATATCTTAGACTAAATAACATATAGTCACTGATAATGTAAAAATTAAATTATGAAAGTTGTATCTAAGCATAAAATGTTATGTATAGTAAGTTTTTTATTGTTATAATATTTAAGTTAATTATGATAAGATGATTTTTTTAATTGGTTGTTAGTGTAAAAGCTTTTACACTCTTGAAATGTTAATTGGCATTGGAATCATAAACACCCCTTATCTTTTGTTAATACAACTTCAGTGCTCTTTAAAGTGGCGGATTCATTTTTGATCTTACTATATTTTTAGTTTATCTTTTTGAATGATCTTTGAGTATAGGAAAATATGCATTTTTATATTTTATCTGAGGTTAGATCATCTCTTAAGTGGTCTTATTTATTTATTTGGTTTCTACTGATAAAAAAAAACTCCAGTACCAAAGTTATTAAATTTGGATATTAAAATGACAAGAAGGAGAAACATGTGGAGGTTCATACCAAGCGACCGAGCTCGATCACACTTATTATGACAATCTTTAAAAAAAATAAAGGTAATTTTTATTCTATAATTGTAAATTTTCTCTTATCATTTACTAATAAATTTATTAACAGGATACTAGATCTGAACACTATCTCTCCATTTTCTTTCTGTGTAGATGGAGTAATCAAATTTTAATAAAGCTTAAATATTAATTGGGATCATTTTGAATTATCTAATAATTTTTAATTAGGTCCTTACAGTTTTTTAATTAGATGATTCTACTTGTTTTGTCTATTAATTGAACATTTTTTTAATCGTTGTTACGATTGTAAACATGTATTTTTCATTGAGAATTAATGACAAGTTCAAAACGATGGCCCTTAAAAAGTGATAATCCTCGTTACATATATACCAAAATGTCAATATCATATTTATAGACTACTTAGATATTTGTAGTTAGTTTCACATAAATACTTAATTAAAAAAAAATACAAGTTTAAAGATTCAATTAGAAAAATGTTTTACAGAATAAAAATCCCGTAGCTTAATTGAAATTTATTTTAATTTTAAAAATAATACTTAAATTCTTTCATTTTCAAAATTTTGTACTTACATCAATTTAACAAATTTATTTATTATAAAGAAAAGATTCATTACTGAAGTTTCAAAAATATGGTGAAAGAAGAGAGAGAACTTTGTATGCTATGTTACTTTTTTTTCCCTTTTAAATATTCAATCTTTTTAAAATTTCCCTTTTCAATTAGGAAATTTCTTTTAGGAAACTATGAAACGGATGAGACGAGGATAAGATGTAACATAACAAGATGTAATGTAACTAGTTAATTTATTTTGTTTAACAAAATTTACTTAATGGACATTGTTTTTAATCATTCCACTTTTCCTTTAAAGAATTCATGCATTCGTCTACAAAATTCTAATTGTAATTGGTTATTCATAAAATATGACAGGTATTTTAGAGAAAATAGTAAACGAAAAGAAAGAATGGATTCATGTTAAGGATGACATAGGAAGAAATGCTCTTCACTATGCAGCATCTACAGGTTATCTATATGGTGTTGAGTATTTGCTTCAACATTGTCATACCTGCAATATGGAAAAAGACAATGATGGCTTTTTTCCTCTTCATCTCGCTTCTGCATTTGGACATACAAAAGTGCTAAAAAAGTTGCTTGAAAATTGTCCAAATCCCAGAGAAATAGTTGATAACAAAGGTCGAAATATTGTTCACATTTCTACTATAATGGGACAATTTAATGTGGTAAAGTACATCTTGCAAGATACAAATGATGAAGTTAAAGATATGATAAATGACAAGGATTGCGATGGAAACACTCCGTTGCATTTGGCTGCCTCACACTCTCGTCCAAAAATTGTGCAAGCCTTGACATGGGACACAAAAGTGGATCTCCATTGCCTTAACAACAACAACCAAACAGCTCTCGATGTTTTTGAGCAATTTAGACAAGAAAATAATCCGCCCTTCCCCCAGGCAAGTATATATAGAATATTGTGTTTGCTCAAAAATTCAAGATTTAAATATGTTTTTTTAGTTTATAGTGAATGCTACGAGAATATATGTTCAATTGGGTTTTTAATTAATCAAAATTCATCTAGGATGATTATGTTGAGAGAAGGATTTTTGTTTTATTTCTCATTAGCCCTCAGTTTTTCTTTCTTTCTCAATTTATGGTAAATTCCATGCAAATAAATTGTCTAAATTGTCCAAAAATTAAGCATCATTATTATGATCTCCTTACACACTTGGACTACTTTTTTTTTATTTTGTTGAATTTGTAACACAAACTTGTATATTCAGCGGTTAACATGGTGCCAACTAAAATCTGCTGGTGTACAATATTCTAAAAGAGGGTCACACTCTATCAAGATCCCCAATCCTCGCAAACCAGAAGCCAACAAGACGGATTTTTTTAAAGACAGAATCAACACCCTTATGTTGGTTTCAACCCTTATAACTACAGTAGCATTTGCCGCAGGTTTTACTTTGCCTGGTGGAAATAATAGTTCTAGTCCAGGAAAACAAGGCATGGCTGTTATGCTGAATCACATGTGGTTTAAACCATTTATTTTATGCATAACAATATCCATGTATGGTGGCATTGGTGTTACTATTATACTCCTTTGGGCTCAATTGGAAGATATAACTTTGGCTATGTTGGCCCTTAAAGTGGCAATGCCCCTTTTAGGAGTCACTCTCGCAACCCTATCAGTGGCATTCTTGGCTGGTGTCCATCTTGTTATAAGCGATCTCAGTTGGTTGGCCACTATTGTTATGATTTTGTGTGTGGTCTTCATTCTCCTGCTTTTGTTACTATACACTCTTCTCTCGTTCCCCTCAGAATCAAACAACATCATAATGCGATACATTTCTTTCTATCCTTTTCAGTTTCTCGCATGGTTATTTGAAGATTCAACTGAAGGTAAGTAATTTCTGAAATACTACTGAAGTTTGTGCATCTTTGTTGATTTGTTTTCTTCTTTATCCTTTCTATACATGAAAATAAACTAATTTTAAAGACCAAAATAATTAGTTATTATATTGAATAAATTAGAAACCATTTTATAAACTAAAAAAGTGATTGGTATTTAAAGTAATTTATATTATTAATAAAAATTTATAAAGTAGTTTGTAAATTTGTATCTAGCCATTAACTACCAAAATTTTAGTTACTAATTACCTTATATTGTAAATTAGTCTAAATTAAAATATTAGTACTTAAAACTTGGTAGCTCATTTAGATACCAATTTACAAACCATTTTATAAATTTTTATTAATAATATAAACCACTTTAGATCTTAATAATTTTTTAGTTTATAAAATAATATATAATTTAATCAATATTGTGAATTATTTTTACTCTCTAATTTAGTTGTTATTTAATAATTTTTTTATTGTCTTTGAGGTGGAGATTTAACTTCGTTTTCATGTGCATCTTAATTGGAGTTTTGTATCTTATATAATTGCATGCTACTATAATCATGATTTTTATGTGCAAAATCATTTGAATTTATGAGCTCTAAAATTCTTTATCAATGTTTTATAATAAAGTATATCATAATATAATAATGCTCTCTGAACAGAATTTTATATATACACGCATCATTAGAATAGAAATAAAAAAAATTACCGTGTCTAAACAATATTGATAAATATTTTTTTATAAGCAATAAATTAATAAATATTTAAGTCTTGTAGACTGATTATGTACATTTTTTTATCAATTAAAAGGATTTTTTCTGATCTGCTAGTCCCTATATCTTATCCTTGTAGCAAATGTTAATTCTTCCTGTAATAAAAAGTATATTAGTAGCATGCTTATGCTGCAATGTCATGTTTATTTTTATTTTTTTCATATAATGAGTTTAATTATTTATTGAGTTTCAGGAATGAATATGAGATTCCTTAATTGGAATTCAAATGGACAAAGTTGTCAGGGATGCTACGTTGTCAATTTCATAAGTTTATAATGAATTGTTACAATAAGTGCCATGAAATTATGTTGGTGTGATGAAACTTATTCATAGAAATGAATGATTTGCTTTATATTTTCAAAAGGAAGGACATGATTGATTACATTATAGTTATTATAGTTGAATTTTTTATTTATTGATTACATCTGCTATTTTTCTTTCAGATGAGATGAAAGGCTCCTCAGATGATTAAAAAGTATCTATGATCAATATCTGAAGTTATGAGCTATGAGTTTGGTGCATGTTAATTTGCATGTTTGAGTTGTTATTCGAGAATATGATATTATTAAAGGACCTAATAAGACACTTCCTTGTGATGTTTTATCGAAGTTATTTGATGTCATCTAGATATGGTTGTGTTTGTAATAAGGACAACATATGTTGATGGAAACACGTTGTTTTACATAAATTGTTGGTCATCTTTATACGTAATTAAGGTTCTATATTAGTTTGGTTATGTATGCATTTATTTGGGTAACTTCAGAAGATGTATATATACTTCTATGAAGGATGTACCTTTCCTACGTTCGTTCAGTCTGATTGCTACTAGGTGTTGTTTTAGAAATTCCAAAACAAATTGATTTGACAATTTTTCATTGCTTTCACCATTACTTGTCTTTGATTTTTATGGGAAATTTCATTATTTAAAAATAATATTTAAATTTATTGAATTTTGAATCGATGTTATTTTAAATTATTATTTTTTTAAAATATTTTGTTTTCATAAGATAAACTAAATTTTTTGAATTAATTTTCTCATTTGGATAAAGTATTTTAAGTAGTAAATAATTTAATAATTCAAAAATATCAACATTAATAAAAATTTTTTGTAAGTTTCAATTGATGGTATTCTTTTGTCAAAAGTTTATTAAGATTTTTTCAATTGAATTAACATATTTTTTTGGGTCAATGTTAATTTATGAAGCCAAACAACTAAATAATGAGTATAGCATTCATCTTAATGTCTTACAATAGTTTATTAAGTAAAGGACTATAAAAAGCAAATATTCTCTTGAGAAAGAAGTATACACTTAACTATATATAGTCTTATATTTATACTTTAAATATTCTTACTGACTTAAGCATTGAATAGTCTCTTATAGAGAAACCACACCATTTTTTTTATGATTAGTTAATACACAAAGCTTGATCCACAAATAAGTCTTCTCTTTAATAAGATTGAGGTTTCTAGGGCTATTTCAGTTATTAAAGATTTAACTTGTCTAGTGGAAAAGTCGTCTAAAGCTTCAATAAAGAATGATATGATGGACTTCAGTGTGATTAATTTTTTTGGTATTAATACTCGTACTTGTAAAGTTCTTCGTCCTCTTTCTGTTATATGGGAGTTTCCTTCACCAGGTTGGGTTAAAATTAACACGGATGGGGCTGCTAGGGGATATCCAGGTTTTGCCACTTGTGGAGGTATTTTCCGTGGGAGTATGAGAGTGTTTATTGGAGCCTTCTATGCGTTTCTTGACATTAAGACTGCTCTGGTTGCTGAATTTTATGGAGTTATATATGCTTTAGAGGAAACTCATAAGATGAGTCTTACTAATGTCTGACTGGAATGTGATTCTGCCTTGGTTTGTGTTGTATTTACTGCTAGGACAGCTGTTGGAATGGGTGTGATGATAAGTTGTCTAATTTATGATTTATTCATATAGAATCATTTCATTGGTATTTAGACTTCCATTTAGTATGTTCTTATAATTCTTTATGAATATGTATAGGCTACCTATGTATCTTTTTTGTTAACATATGAGTTTTGGTCTAGTCCCCTAATATTTTTGCATTTTCTTTATTTTTTCTTCTTTTAATAATATTTTTTTCATGTGATGACAAATGATTGTTGTTACTTGAAGTGTCAGCCTAACTAAGGTGTCAAGTTGCACTTAACATGAAAACTTTTATAAAATAAAATAAAATAAATAAATAAATAAATAAATCTTCTATTTTTCATTTCAAAACTCTCTCTAAGTCCATTTTCAGTAAGAATGTTATTAAAAAAAATTCAACCAAATAAATTTTTTTTTCTATATTAATGTTGATCGAGATTATTTTCTATTACTGTTTATCACCATATTTAGGCTGATATCAATTAAAGTAAAACTTATTGTTACAATGTAATGTAGTTGATTTAAGATTTTCTATCAACGTTCCGCTCTATATTAGTTAAAAAAATGTCGGACACTCAAAATTGACTTAATTAGAGAATAGGAAGAGAAGACGAAAAGAAGAGACATGAATTTTAGAATGTGGAGATTTTCACATTTTTTTTAGTCAAATTTCAAATTATATAATTTTTAAGTCATTCAATTATTCACTTTAGAAAAATTATAGAATTTCATATTTTTAGAATTCTATGTCTAAATAATATATTTTGTTATAAAATATTTTAATTATTTTATAAAATTGAATTATTTTATTAAAATTTCCTATCAAACATGTCATTAAAATAACTACTTCTTTACATGGAAAAAAACAAATGTAAGATTTTCTTACTAATTATGACTCTCATATGTGTATGTTCATATGCATCTGTATGTAAAAATTGTCTAAATCCTCAATAAGGTAGAAAAGTTTGAGGTGAGCCTAATAAATAACATTTACAAGATAAAAATGGAAAATAGTTCAAATAAAAACCTAGATGTAGACATGACAAAAATTTAACATACTCATGAGTACTATAGACATATTAATGATGGATCTGGAACTAGTTTGTAGAGGTAGATGCTTGCTAAATTCACTTCATCTCCATGGATAGAGTATGATTGCAATTTTAACGAAATAGAGAGAAAATGACTTAGAATTATAAATGGGAGTAAATCTCATACAACGTGTTTTAAGTTTAAATATTTGGGTTCAATATTACAAAATGATGGAGAACGTAATGAAGATGTAAAACAAAATCATAATTACAGGTAAATGTAATGATTTTGGAGTATTCATGATTCATGAATCAAAATCATATGACAAAACAACACATGTAAAACTTGAAGAAAGCCATAATGAAGAAACTAGGAATCAGAAAATTATAATTGGAACTCTTAAAAGTTATAACAATTAAGAAAGCTTTCGTCAATCAAAACCATATCACAAAACAACATATGTAGAACTTGTAGAAAGCCATAATGAAGAAACTAGGAAACTGAAAATAATAAGAAGATGGTGTAGCCTACCTAGGGTTGTTTGATGTTATAAAAACGATGGTTCAAATCGCAGTCACGATTTAAAGGCAGCTAAACACTTTACCTAAAATTTTGAAATAATTAGACTTGTAGATAATCTACTAAAATTAAATAATAATAAAAAATAGATAAATGATCCTTGACCAATGCATTTACCTCTGTTACTGCAAAACCCTTCTAGGAGAAGACTTGGGTCCACTGAACACCAAAGAACTTGAACAATTTCAATTCAACCAAATAAATGACAATTAAATTCTTCCAAATTAATATGTTCATTATTACGGTGCAAGTAATTGACTTAATTCAGTTTCTTTATTTAAGACAATACTTTATTATAATGCTTTTATAATATGCATACTATGGAGAACCAAAAATAAGAAACATACCACATAATACACAAAATAAATATTATACTGAATTAACAATAGTTTTCACATTTTCAACACATTTATTAAACATTTTGGGTCCCTGTCGAAAGATTAATTGTCATGAGATTAATGTAGTCTTTAGATAGTGTCTTAAACTTTTTCATTCACAATAACTTTATCCTTCAAATATTTATAATGTGTTACTAGTTTGGTGATAATTATGATAAAATTCTTCTATAAAACTGAAAAAATTTATCTCTATCATCAAAGTCATCATTTTTAGGAAAACCTTTATAATAAATTTGAGGAAGTCGCTTTAAAGATTGTTATAAGAGTCATCATGTTCAGTATTAAAACTCTTTTACAACTAATTTTCAGGCAACTTTCTGGAACATTTACAAGGTTTCAAGTTTCTTGTATTTTAACTTTTCTTTCAAGACATTTAAGCACTTGTCAAAATTATCACAATATATGGCTTGTGAAATCAAACTGGTCCATTATCATTAATTAATATTTCATTCAATTTCTGTTTCGTGAATCATTAAAAATAGATTAACTTCTTTCTGTTTAAGACCTTCTCGGTTTTACTATTATTTATCTTGTTCAGGTTTGTCTAATATAAAAATGTTTATGATTTATCCCAGTGTGTATATTCTCACTTGAAAACCTTTCTTTCAGTTCATTATAGATGAATTAGCAAAGAACTGTGTTGAAATTGCAACAGACAAAAGTGGATGTTTTATCCTTCAAAAATGTCTTCATCATGCAAAAGACAATACTATGAAGCGGCTCATTGAAGAAATAGTCTCTCATGCTCAGTAAATATCCATAACAAGAAAATTATTAAATAAAAATTAATTTTAAAAATAAAAAATAATTAGTTCCTATAGTGATTAAATTAGAGACCATTTTGGAAACTAAAAAATATTAGTTTCTAAATTAATTTATATTATTGTTAAATAGTTTCTAAATTGGTATCTAATTAGCAACCAATATTCGAACTACTAATTATTTAGATTCTAAATTTGGTAGAAAAACCTTAGTAGCTAATTAGATACCAATTTAGAAACCATTTGACAATAATAGAAACTAATTTAGAAACCAAAAGATTTTTTAGTCTCCAAAATAATATCTAATTTAGTCACTATAAACAACTAATTATTTTTTTTGTCTTTAAAATTGGTTTCTAATCAATAATGTTCTTGTAGTGATCCTTTTGGTTTATCTCCGATTCTTTATCTTCCTTTTTCCTTTGTGAAATATATTCTTTTAAGCACACACTTCATTATTAGTTAAAGTATATTGAGGATCATAATTATAAGTCTTACTTTACATTTAATGAATCTCTTTTGATTTTATTAATTTTTTAAAAAATAACCAATAATAGAGTGTGTTGGAAAAAGTTAATCAAGGAGTGTATTAGACGTGAATTGCAACTCACCGTTCACATTTTTTTTTTTTATCAGCAATAAAAAATCAATAAATGAGAACCACTTCAGGGGTGGTCCAACCCTTTTACAAACACACATACAATTTAACTCCTAACTCGACACCCAAAACCGCCGGTCAA
>Ga0123342_1008625_pt1 | contig 12690 bp, 3 predicted proteins | sample Turbeawhitnodule_FD_89960 | JGI IMG/M metagenome (GOLD analysis project Ga0123342, IMG submission 89960) | Root nodule microbial communities of legume samples collected from Mexico - Turtle bean Mexico white nodule | ecosystem: Host-associated > Plants > Roots > Nodule | place: Mexico: Nepantla...
ATCTCAAACTTTTTTTCGTAATATAAGATTATTTCAATTATCATCTCATAATCACATTATAAATTGTGTGATGTCAGTAGGTCAAATTTGTTAAATATATAATAATGAAGAAATTACAATTCCGGTAGCAATAGGAGATTCACTCTACTCAATAAACGCTCAGAAATAAAAATGAATATAATCTATAACATAACAATATACAAATGAAATTTTATTTTGTAAGACCTAGAAAAATAATTTTAAAGTAGAAGTGGTATAATTAAAATAATATTTAAATATTTTATTATTAAAATTAAAAGAGTATAGAAATAGAAATTCAGTTATTCAGGTTTCATTTAAAAAAAAAATCATCATCTCTCTAAAATCTCATTTTTCTTTTCATCTGCTTTCTCTTTAAGATTCTGAACACCTCGCTCATCAGTTTGACGATCGAAGTCCGCCATAAGACTCTTGACAGTGAATATTACAAAACTGCCCAATCAGAATCTTTAATAAAGTAAGTTCCTTTTTACTTTTCTTTGAGTCAAATTTTGAACTTGTTAGGTGTGTCTATGCATAGGCTTTGCATGTGATTCTTTTAACTTTAGGGTTAATTTCTATTAGCTCAGGGTCCTGGTGGTATAGTTAGATTTTTTATCAGGATTTTGTGGTGCAGGTTAGGCTACCTTTGAGCTTTTGGTAGTTTGGAGCTCTTAGGAAGCATATGTTCAAGTTCGGGTAAGGGAAGCTAGTTTAAATTTTCAATAAAACCCTAGGCTAGAAGATTTGGATGTGGGGTGACATGGTCACCATTTCAAATTTTGGTTTGCAGGATTTATTGTTTATGAGTAATGTGGTATTATTTGAAATAAAATAAGAAAAATGTTGACTTTGATATTGTTACGAAGTAGACTTTAAGCCTAACTCAACCCCATAAAACCGGCTCATAAGGTTGAGGTTTGCACCCACTTATATACAATGAAATGTCCTTATCTCTAGTCGATGTGGGATCTCCAACACACACCCCTCACGCTGAGAGTGATAGATAAAATCTCGTGCGTGGGATAACATATTATGGGTGGTGGCCTGATAAACCCAACAAACACTCGTTAGGATAGGATCGAAATGACTCTGATACCATGTTACGAAGTGAACTTTAAGCCTAACTCAACCCCATAAAACTGACTCATAAGGTTGAGGTTTGCACCCACTTATATACAATGAAATGTCCTTATCTCTAGTCGATGTGAGATCTCCGATAGATATAGATGATTTATGGTAGAGGATTTTGTTTGAATATGAAAATGTAGTTTATTTGTATAGTTGATTAGTGCAAGTTACTTTTGAAATGAATGAGTTATTGAAATTGTTTTTGTTTTTGTTTGACTTTGAATGGTGAAATTAGGCAGAATTGTAGATTTTTTTGCAGATCTCGCTTAGGCGAGATAATTCTCGCTCAAGCAAGACCTAGGATGATATTCTGGGTTCTCTCGGCTTGATTCTCGCTCAAGCGAAAGAATTTTCGCTTGAGTGAGCAAGAAGGGTCTCGCTCAAGCTAGAATCTCTGTAAAAAAAATAAAAATAAAAACTTAATTTTATTTTATTTTGCTTTTGAAAGCCTAATGTATTATTGATTATTGTTTTTAAGTGAAAATTTTAAATCTTATTTAAGAATATAATTAAAGGAACTTAATTATGTGTTTTAGTGAATTTTGAGATATGTTTGGATTGTTTAAAAGGTTTAAAATATGTTGTGATTGAATGGTGTATTGATGTGTTATATGAAGTGTGTAATGATGAGAAAGTGTGATCAAAACATAATATTTTCAGGAAAGAAAATACTGTGTTGAGATTGTTATTAGAGTGTATTGATTTGTCAGGTCCTAATCCAATGAGACAATCTTGACTCTACTAATATAATGGAATCACATAGATGAAGTTATTCAGTTGGTGAGAGTCGATGGATGTTCATATGACTTTGTCTGCGGTTTGAAATATAATTTGGTCTTTCAGGTCATAGGAATTTACCCTGTCATACGAGATGATGAGATATTGAGATGTTTATGCGCATGGTTGTGTAGATTCACGTCGAGTAGTATGACAGATGTAGGTCTCAAGATTCTAATTTCAATACACGAGTCAAGTGTTTATGTGTTGTGAGTCAGTAAAAGTATGACATGAGAAAGATCAGTTGTGAATTTCTTGGATAGACACTTGATGGTTATGTGAAATGTTTGAGAAATTGTATGATACTTGATGAATTTCGTGTATTAATTTGAAATTGAAATTATATAGAAATTTTTTATATAGCTAGCTTACTTCTTTTTTTTGTGGTTGGTTTTCCTTAATATGTGACAATCGTGTATTTACACGGGAACAGATAATGTTACCGATGATCAAGTTTCTCGGTGAGAAGATTGATGATGAAATTTTTTATGTTCTTTTAAAAAATTATTTTAATTTTATGTACATATTTAAAGTCCTATGAAAAGGGGTATATTTTGAAACATTATACTAAAAAATTGTAGACAAATTTATATTATGTTTATATATTTATTTTGATATTTCAAACAGATTATGGTTATTAGATATGTTAAGAATTTAGAGATGTTATATATAGTGTATAAATTTTTTTTCCAATTTTATCTTTTATAATATTAAATATATTAAATTTAACAATTATTTATTTTCAATTTTTAAAAAAATTGAAAAATTTAAATTTGAAAAAAAAAATTTGAGTTGTCTTAGTCACAATCTCGTAGTTTCATTCCTTATTTGAGGAAATAGCGACAAAGAAGTGTGCTCCCCACTACTTGGATCCAACCCTATCTTCAAAACACACCATTTCTCACAACACAAACCTTATCTCAATTGCATTATCATTATCTTCACAAAAACTACTACAATACATCAATTTTTCTCTTTCTATTTCTTCATTATTTAGAGGGACATTCAAAAAAAATTGTTATTAATCAACCATAAATCAATCCATATAAAATTTACAATAACACGTTCAATTTAAAAATCTTGCAACAATAAATTTATTTATAGCTCTTATTTTTTATATATTGCTAATTTTTTTTATTTATACTATAAAAGCAAAACAGTGACTTACACTTCACTGTATATCATTATTTTCTTTCCATTTATTAATAATTAATTTTTGCCTAAAATATTGATTAATTTTAATAAGATGGTTGAAGAAATCACTGAAATATTAAAACACTCATAAATAGATTTTTGAGTAGACTTTTTTTATAAATTAGTATATTAATTTTTCGTAATTAAAATGAGTAACTAATCACGTTTTTTCTTTCATCTAGCTACGGCGCTAATTAGTATTATATGTATTTCCTTTATATTTTAAGATATTAAATATATATTTTTCATTTAATAATTCTATAAATATTGAAAAAACATAAAAAAAAATGCATAGATTTACCGTCATATCAAAGTCACTTTCACATCATAGACAGTGCTACTCAATTTAATGCAATGAAATCCCACTTCAGTCCTTATCAATATCATACGAAAAGTAGATAAAATTATAATATTAAAAAATCTTTAAAAAAAAAAATCATAACTTATCCATAAAATTACGCAATACAGATCTCATCCTATTTTTGCTTAACTTTCATTATACGACGTCAAGGAGGGGACGTGTGTATATATATTTTTCTTATAGCTTTTGAGGAGTTTATTTTATTTATTTATATTATTTAATCTATTTTCAAGTATATATATTTTATTTATTTATATGATCTAATTTATCTTTTATTTGTTTATATTATTTAATTTATTTTAATTATATATATTTTATTTATTATATTATCTAATTTATCTTCAATTGAATACTTATCATTTTATTTAATTATATTTATATTACTTATGTGATCCCACTAATATACATGTATTTTCGATTATAATTTTTATTATTTGTTTTATTGAAAAAATAAATATGATAAAAATAATTCTTTAAAATAATATGTAAGTATAATATAGTCATTAATAAATAAAGATTTAAAAATATTTTGGATGGAAATTTCTTTGAGATTTAAATGAACAAAAATTATTTAAAATAAATCATTTATGATAAAATTCATTTTTTCCTATGAAATTAATTCAAATATTTCTAATATGAAATAAAATGAATTATATTATTGAAATTATAAAATATTTTTGAGATTTTGCAGGTGAATACAAACGATGATTCATTTTATTAGATTTTTGGATTCATTTTTTTTTTCTTTTACCTATACATTAGATAAGATTATTTTGTTTCTAGGATAAATTACAATTCTTAATCAAAATAAAAAGGATAAAAAAAATCTTAATTTTCAACTATATCTATTTCATAGTCAACCTTATTTTGGTCAACAGTTAACTTTTGAAAAAGGTTTGTATGATAGGAGAATACACGGGTAAAGTCAACCATTAACGTGTTCTGATACACCTCAAATCACGTTTCTGGCGGAAGATAATTAATAATCGGATTCAAGTTAATGTTTTGTTAGGCAGATTTTTATTTTAAAAGATGCTTTAAAATTAAAAAGAATTAAACATTTTTGTTTTCAAACAGGTATTTAAATAAAATAAAATAAAATAAATTACTTGGTAGTTTATTCTCTTCTCTTATTTTTACTTCAATTTAAAAGAAATAAAAATCTAAGAGAATATAAAAGAAAAGGAGCTAAACTACAGAAGGGCCCAAAAAATGACCTGAAGCTAACTAACAAAAGTAACCATGCTTCTGCATTTCTTCATACTTATCTTCAAGTATAGATTATTGATGTCAATCAACATATTATTATAATAGTGACTATAGTCTCCCTAGATTGATGGAAGGAGAAAAACATATTTATTTATTTTATTTAATATAATTATTCTTCAAGTGTCAATCTAAGGTATTCATTGACCATACAAATTCTTCTTAATAGTTGACATAAATAAATTAATGTCATAAAATATAAATTGATGACTTAAACTACCATATCAAATCACACATATCACATATTTTATACAAAATATAATCATCACGTGTAATCTAAAATAAAACATACCATACACACAATAAATTTTATAATGACAATGATAATAAATTAATTAATTTTTCATAAAAATATTTCAATAAAAATAAGATCAATTAAAATGAAACTTAAAATGTGCAACATTGGAATGAATGAATATGAATGGAAAAGGAAAATTTATTTATTTTTTTAGTCCAACTTGTCACTGTCAAGTCAACACACAAACTTCTTTTTTTCAGCCAGCGGACCAGCACGTTCATACAAAATTGTTAACTAGTTCTAACATGGTCATTACATTAAATACTTAAAAGAAATGATGTTCACTACTCTCAAACCTCTTATAACACTTTCAAATTCAATGGAGATATGTCATTGAATATCTACATAATCAATTGAAGATGAAATCAATATTTAACACATTTAACATATTTGGGTTAATTGTATATTACTCCTTCCATGAGTCCTTAATGTTAGCGAATATGATTTTATGCATATGCCTCATCACATAATACTCGCACTCATAGTTTCCCGGTTGATGTGAGCACAAGTTAAATACAAATATTATAATATAATAATTTATACATTACAATTTAATACTAGTAAGACGACTTTTTGTGAAAGAGTTGGAAAAAATATTTAAGCTAAAAGGAATTAAAGGAGGTACATGAGGAGGTGTATAAATTTTAGTTACTTATAATAACAATGATTAATAAGTGAAAATTGATTAATAGATGTAACACACGTATAAATTCTATTAAATTTATATATTGAGTGAGCATTAAATTTTCAATTCTTTTGTATCACATTTCTTCCCTCAAAGACAGATAGCACATAAAGCAAACAAAAACAAATAAATTTTAGTCTTTATTTTATGTGGTATGATGCACATTTCCTAATTTGCATGCAAATCCTGACTCATCAATCAAAGTCAAATTTGTGGAACCCTTTAGTATCAAAATAAAATAAACATTTTATTGCAAGATGGAAATAAAAAATGAAAAAATGGAGCTTGTTGAAACATAAAGTATGAAACACACACAAAAAAAAGTCATCCCGAAGAACAAAAATAGCACAGAAAGCAAACAAAAGTTGTTGTAATCATATTTAAAAGTTTGCAGTCCCATAGCAAGACAATACAGGTTTTCAATGCATCCCATGGTACCATGAAAAACAAAAATGATTAGGAGCTCCACTTGATCCCAAAAAAAAATATAATAGCAAAAATGAAGAGGGTAGATAAACAAACTTGTTTGTAACCACTAATTAAGCTGGTGAAGCTCCAAGGTGAGTTGTTTTGATGTAGCTCCATTAGGAAGAGTAACCGACAATGTTAGAGTGGAGGAAAAATAGAAATGGTGGTTGTTAATGTTCATGGCCAAAGTAAGATGAGTTTTGATGTAGCTCCATTAGGAAGAGTAACCGACAATGTTAGAGTGGAGGAAAAATAGAAATGGTGGTTGTTAATGTTCATGCCAAAGTAAGATGAGGCAAAATGAAATTGATTTTAGGGTTTTAACGATGAGAAGGAAAGGGAGTCGTGGCACATGTCGATAGTGTTGAGTGACTGATATATGTGAGTGTTGTGGGGTAAAGATGAGAAACGAATAAGAAATTAGGAAATAATGAGGTAAAGTAATTCTTCCTGAAAATTATTTCCCCTTGAGTTTTTTGTGGGCCATCCAATTTTTTTCTTACATTTTTCTATTCTCTCCTTTCAACATTTTTGTAACACATTTTTTATTGATATATTTATAAGCGTACTTTTTTATACTTTTAACTAATAAAAATTATATAATTATAAAATTAGCAAATTATTATATATAGCAATATTCAATAATATTCATGAATTACTTCTTAAATATAAAAAATATAATGTTTATGGATGTAATTACATGACATTATCAATAAATTATATTTTAATTATAATCTTTATTAAAATAAAACACTTTAATTATTAAAAGCTTAATTGTTATTATATTGATCATCATTTACTATAATGAATATACTTTAAAATATATTTACTCATTTAAAAAAATTCAAATCCTATTGTTTAATTTCTTATAAATAAGAAAGATAGAAATTGAGAAAATTCAAAGAGATTAAGAAGTCTAAGTAAAGATTAATTCACATTTAATTCAGTACCACCACAACATGTAAAGGTCGAACACATAAGGTGATGTGAGTTGATTTTAGAATTGCACATTTTTATAGGTTACTTTTTTGTTTATGAACCTTGGATTAACAATTATGGTGAGAAACCCAAAGAAGATTCTCACTAGCCACATACTTAACCAAGTGGCTAAGTAAGTGAGAAGGTTCACTTCTAGAAGACAGAGAAAAACACAATATATGATGGGGTGCGGAAATTAAAGAGCGTAATGGAAAGAAAGCAATATAGAAACCAAAAAGGGAAAAAGAAAAAACACAAATTCATAAGAGGGAATGGAAATGGCGCATGGTGAAGAAAAGAAAAGATGGAGAGATTAGAGAAAACTTATGGATGGTGAGAAGTTGTCACGCAACTTGGAGGAGGGGATACTCCAAGATGAGTGGTGAAGAGCCGCCACTTGAGGTGTTGTGCACTCAAGATAAGACCCAAAGATAATAGGAGACTCAACTCACTAAACACTCTAATAGAGTTTCTTTACTTTCAAAATTCAATGTGTGAAATACATGAGAAAAGACACTCTATTTATAGAAGAGTGTCTTGGAGAACAAGATAGAGGGGTAGGGGTGTCATTTGTGAGAAACCTTCTAGAAGGTAGGTCAAAGAAACCCTAAACCTAAAAGCACTTGTCATGAAAGGTGGGTTTAACACAAACCTAATTTATGCCAAGTACACCCCAATTTATGCTAAGTGAATCCTACTCTATCTTATTCTTCTATTTAGACCCCCAAAGTGTGCCTAATTTATTTACATAAACTTTTCTTTTAAAAAGACCAGAAGAAAGAACATTTGATGATGTTCTGACCTATGTTCAGTTCTTCTTTTGCTGAGGTCCTTTTGAAGTTTTGTGGGGCCTTGTATTGGATGTTGCGATGACTGACTTAATTGTGAAGTGTTTGTTGTGTCCTTGATTATTTCCTTGTCTAATTGGGTTGTATCACAAGGTAACCCTAATTCCCAAAGTCTACACACACAAATTCTAATTTCCAAGTATGCAACAAAAGTTCAACTCCTCAAGATTCACATGCAAAAGAAGACGCAAATTCAAGCAATTTGAGATGAAATTCCATGAAAGTATCACACTCACTCGTTACCTATGTAGCACATACACTGATATGGACACTGATACGATACGAACACGGATACGAAGATACGTATGATCTCTAAAATGTAGGACACGGGGACACGAATTTATATATTATATAATTATGAATTATATAAATTGACAATAAAGATTTATCTGCACATGTATGTTTCAGTTATTTTTTAGCAGAAAGATGTTTTTTATGACTGGTTCAAAAAGATTTGTTCCTTATTTTTATAATCGTACAAAAAATTTATACAATAAATTTGATTTTTTAGAAAATTAATGTATTTCTTATTTTTAAAATTGTGTTAAAATCGTGCTAAAGTTGTCAGAATTCCAACAAATATTTTTTGAAGTGGATACTTCATCGATACGTGTGTCCGACACGGACACACCATTTAAGAGGAGTGTCCGAACCTCATAATTCCTTTCATAAATTTTGATAGTGTAAATGTACAAGGAAAAGTGCCACATTTTTTCTTTAAAAAAATATTTATTGTTAATATATGGAAAGTAAATAATTAACATTATGAAAAATTATGAAAATTATTAACAAAAAAAGTGAAAGATTCTATCTAAAAGTGAGATGCGTGAGATTTTTTTTATTTTGATGGTTATTTGTTGAACCAACATAGCAAGTATTTATTATGTTACCTAAGGAATAACTAATATAGTAAATAATTTTGTGTTTGTAATTTTGCCATTATCTTATTTATTATGATGGGTAAAAAATATTTAACAATAAATCATTTATATTTACAATTTTGTCATCATCTTATTTATTATGAAGGGTGAATTATAACCATTATAACAAGTCATCTTTGAATTTCAAATTGTAAACTTATATGCTTTGTCACCAACAGAGGTTCCTTAAGGCCTATATATGCGTTCAATTGCAAGTTCAATTACAAGAAGGAATAAAACAAGAAGCATAATAGTTTTGGCAAGGAAGGCTTAAGAGAGACAAAGTTGTGTCAAGTATGACAAAGTTTTTTTTTCTTCAATTAAATGAATCGGTTCGTTCAACTTCCAAACATGCTTTAGTTTTTTCCAATTCAAATATTTCACAAATTTGTGAACTGTTTAAACATTGTATAACACATATTTGCTTCAGTCTTTGTCTAATTCATGCTCTAAAACTTTTTTGGTCATTTTTTATAAAAACTTTCTCGGATTAATTTCAATACACATGTTTAATCTTTTAAAGTTTATATTTTTTTACTAAAAGACTACATTTCCATTTGTCTCCAGCTCATGATTATATTGGTGGATATATGTTTGAGCAATAGTTGGAAATTTTGAATTTGAATTTCAAATGGTAAACTGCTATGTTTTGTCGCCAATAGAATCCTTAAGGCCTATATAAGGGTTCAATTGTAGCAAGGGATAAAACAAGAAGAACAGTTTTAGAACAATTTTGGTAATGGAAGACTTCAAGATAGACAAAGTTGTGTCAAGTATGAATTATTTTTTCCTTCAATTAAATGAACCGGTTCATTTAACTTCTAAACATGCTTTAGTTTTTTCCAAATTCAAATATTTCCTTCATTATCAATTTGATGTTTTATTGTAGAATAATAAACATCAATCCATTTCATACCTGAATACTCAAAAGCTTTTAAATAACAAATAAAGAAGTTATATGTATATAGACCATGTTATTTTAACTCAATATACTTACTATTAACATTATAAGTTGTTTCATTGCTACTATGTCTTAGATAATGGATGTGTCGTATTCATGGATGAGCCAAATTTTTGGCTAGATAAAAGAGTTGTTGTTTCTGTTTGAATCTTTTGATGAGGTAGTATATGCAAAGTAAACAAATTATGAGAGACATCTATATCAAATATTTCCTTCATAATCAATTTGATATTTCACTATAAAATAACATCATTATTCTCATTTATTCAGCTACTTTAAAGTAGAACTTTAATAAAATTAAACTACATTATAAGTTACGATTACGATGTGTTCTCCTTGGTTGCACAAATTTACTTTCATGTGGTTGAATAGTTTTTGCTTAAAAATGAAACTATTTAGATAATTTGATATAATTTTATGACTCAACACTTTTAGACACTTTTCATTAACAAACTTAAGTCATAAACTAATATAAAAAAAAATGATTGTTAGTTACACATAAATCTAATCTAAGAATTTTTTTTAATTTGATGTAAGAAAATTTTGAGTGACATGTTTATTCAATTCAGAAGTTTTTACATTTTATTTGCCAACTAGATACAATTTTTTCTTATAAAGCTAGGAGGCCAAGAGATATGTTTGGGGCTACTTAGACATCATTTTCTCATTCAATAACTTACTTTGAGGTAAAATGTTAACAAAATTAAATTACATGTTTTGTTTCAAAACTATCGTTGTACAAATTTGATTGTTCTGAACAAATATCTCATGAAGAAAATTAAATGGGTCAATATGGTTGAGGATGGCTACAATCACGAAGGTACTATAATTTATTACAATTTATTATAGTATTATTAGAATTCCTACTATAGGTTTAAACTATAAAAATTATGGATGATTATGAAATTTATAAGTAGTTTTATTTTTTATTTATTTTCAAATTAATGAGTGAAATTGTATCTAAAACTTGTAATATAATATAAATAAAAGTGTTTAAAGATTTTCGATCTTAAAATATTTAACTTGTACAATGGTATGTATATCAATATCTAATTAGTCAAAATAATTAGATTGTAATTTAATTTTCAAACAACATTTAATTATTTTTAATTATTAGATTGATTGTAATCAAATAATAAATTATAGATTAAAACTTTTGATTAATAAAACAATAGTTCAACATGATCACTATAAACATTGTGTAAATGGATGAAAATAATGTTGTGAATGCATTCACACAACAACACAATTCCATTTTCTCTCTATTCTAAAACCCTCACCCCCGCAATGGAAACCGAGAAGCTTCAGCTTCGCTTCTCGGTCGGCCGGCAATCCTCCCTCGCGCCGGAGCGCGACAGTGCGGAGGACGTGGCGGAGGCGCTGGATCCGACGGTTCGGTTGATGTATCTGGCCAACGAAGGAGACTTGGTCGGGATTGAGGAACTGTTGGACTCGGGGAGCGACGTCAGTTTCACCGACATTGACGGCCGCACTGCGCTCCACGTCGCCGCCTGCCAGGGCCGCACCGACGTTGTTGACCTGCTGGTACGACGAGGGGCCGACGTTGATCCGCGAGACCGCTGGGGCAGCACCGTAATTTTACTTCCTTACTCTTTCGTTATTCGTCTTGTACACTCGCTGTCACTGATTTTTGGATTGGATTGTTTAACAGCCTCTAGCTGATGCAATGTACTACAAAAACCACGACATCGTGAAGCTTTTGGAGAAACACGGTGCAAAACCTCCTGTCTGTCTCTTCTTTTCCTTTCCTTCTTTTTATTAGATTTAAAACAGTTTATGTTATTCGTCTGGAGAGTTTAATGGAGACGCACTTTTACTGGAAATGTTATCTTCTGATAGACTTTTAAGATAGTTATTATAAAAGTGAAACATAATTAACATGCATAGCTGTGTTGGTTATTGGATAACAATATAAAAGTTTAAACTGCCTGAGCATGGATTTTGAGACTTCCATGTGACATTTGTGTTCAGTGAAATCCGAATCCTTAATTAAAAAACAAGAACATCATAGTTAGAGAATTTAAATAATGAAATGTGGACATCGGGTTTTGATAGTGGAGATTTTCGCCGGAGAGAGTGGAAATCCCACTCTTAGAGGATTCATTCCTCGTCTGAGTATATTTTATTTCAGCTAGAAGGGGTCTTGCTGCCAAGCTTTTTGAAGAGAAAATCAGTATATGTTCTGATAGTGTATAAACTCCTAAATACTATTCCGTTGACTTTTACTATAAATAAATACATTAAAGGTTTATAGTGATTTCTTATTGCTTGACAGAAGTTTTATTATACTGATAGTACACGGATATTAAACTCCTTTTAGAATAGTTGGTTTATGACATCACATTGCGATGGCAAACTTCTTTTTTATTGTAGATAACTCCCATGCATGTGGAGAATGCTCGAGAAGTCCCAGAGTATGAGATTGATCCTTCTGAACTTGATTTTACTAATAGTTTTTGCATAACAAAGGTAAGGTTTCAAGTTTCCTTATCGCTTTATTTAATCGTGTCTTGTAACTGGATTTATCCTTTTGCCTTTTGACATAATTTCTTAAATCAATTTACCTTAGATTATTTTGTGTTTCATAATTTATATTGAATATTGTAGGGAACTTTCCGGATTGCATTATGGCGTGGAACTCAGGTTGCAGTCAAGACACTTGGAGAGGAAGTGTTCACCGATGATGATAAAGTGTGGGTTGGTCTACTTATTCATGTCAATTGGATCATTCAGTTATCACTTTTTAATCTCACCATGGATTTTG
>Ga0123342_1008626_pt1 | contig 12689 bp, 11 predicted proteins | sample Turbeawhitnodule_FD_89960 | JGI IMG/M metagenome (GOLD analysis project Ga0123342, IMG submission 89960) | Root nodule microbial communities of legume samples collected from Mexico - Turtle bean Mexico white nodule | ecosystem: Host-associated > Plants > Roots > Nodule | place: Mexico: Nepantla...
GCTTGAGGTGACGTGTTGGGTGTCAACTCACGCGCCCCAATCACTAGTTACTTGCTCTGGTGGTGTGTCTACCTTTCTCTCGTACCATGCACGTGGTTCTCCCCTGGTCATGGCCCTCTCATGGGTCGTATCTATCCCAGGGTCTCCCAGCAGTGGCGGAGGTACTTCATGAGTCAGGATACCCCCTATTGGTGCTAGAACTTATGGCCTTGAAGCCACCTTATTCTTCTCCCTGTTACTGTTATGGACTGTCGAGGCCCGAAGCCTCCTTGCGATGTCTTAGCTCGGTGTTTTGTCTTGGCGACGCCTTAACCCGGCGATGCCGTTACTTGGCGATGCTTTAACCTGGCGACGCTTTGTCAAGGCGACGCCCCCTATTGGCGACGCATTAACCCGGCGATGCCTCAGGCGGTCAATCTGTTGACTTTCTTCCTTGAGTCCCACGAGGGGTCCTACCACATGTTGACTTTGACTTTTGGTCAACACCCGGGGACGGGACGGTACAGTAGAGAAAGATAAAAATTATATATAAAAGTTAGAAATAATTTTAAAAATAATAAAAAATATTTAAAAATATGATAAAATTTATATATGAATAACTAATTAAATAATTAAAATTCTTATGGTTTATTTTTAAATATAATTTAGAATTTTAACCCTTATTCTCTTTAAAAAATTCATCTTAAAAATAGCGATCTTACATATTTTAAAAAAATATATTAACTATTAAAAAAAACAAAACTCAAACAAACTCACCTATAATTTAGCCTTAGAAAATTTCATTATTTATTCTGTATTGAATTTCATTTTCATTTTTCTATTTAGTTATCTGGCTGGCAAGGCTCTCCCCACCCTCTTCTTCTCTCTCAATCACACAAAATATTAATTAACAATTAAATTATAGTTATTTTATGATTTAAGAAAAAAATATTTGTTTTGTTTTTTTGTTTTTGTCTGTCTGACTGAGAAACACAAAGCCGAGGAAACAAAGAGAAAGAGAAAAGGCGCAACCGCGAAATTGAGAGACCAAATCCAACCACGCCAGCTTCGAAACGCTGCGTTCCACTCTTCAAACCCTAACCCTATCCCCGGCATTCCTCCGGTCGCCGTCGACGACGTCCGCGCTAACCGCACGAACCCGAAGAAACCGATCGATTTCACGGTCTCGGAAGAGCGAATCGATCTGAGAGAAGAAGAAAAACCGGAAAGGGTGATCTCAGAGGAGGGAGCGAAAAGATGCCGTCTCACGCGGATCTGGAGCGTCAGATCGAGCAGCTGATGGAGTGCAAGCCTCTGGCGGAGTCGGAGGTGAAGACGCTGTGCGATCAGGCGAGGGCGATTCTGGTGGAGGAGTGGAACGTGCAACCGGTGAAGTGCCCCGTCACCGTCTGCGGCGATATTCACGGCCAGTTCTACGATCTCATCGAGTTGTTTCGGATTGGAGGGAGTGCACCCGATACCAATTATCTCTTCATGGGTGATTATGTAGGTCAGTCACTTTTGAATTCAATTCCCCCTTCCTTTTTTTGTATTAGGGTTCTGAGATTTTTTTTTTGTTTTGATGAGAAGAGGGCTTTGTGGCTCTCAATGTGTAATTTGGTTTCATAAATATTGAATGAAATTATTACCAGGTCGATAGCACGGTCTTGGAATTTTTTTTGAACGGATTATTTTTGTTCTAGCCGTTATTGATGGTCTTTGTGAATTAAGTGAGCTTGTTTGTTTCCTTGTGTTCCATGTTGTCTCTGGAATGGCTATGCTTAAATATAATGATAAGAACTTGAACTTTTAAGGCCTCCGAAACTTGTTTGCTGGAGAGCAGTTTTGTGAAATTTGCTCCTTCCGTCCTGGTGAGGTGATTTTTTCTTTGGGCTGCCTTGAAATTGAAATAGTGGGTATCAGTTAGTGTTATGGAAGTGTGGTTGTATTGGGACTGGAGGGGTGAAGTTCTGTGATGTCCCATACGTGTTTGTGAAGTATTCTGGAGAGTTTTTTTTTAAAATAATTGTATAATGCCTATATGGTTTCCCATACCTATCTTAGCACATAATTTCCAGATTTCTCTTGCATGATTGCTTTGATATTCTGATCTAATGCCCATATCAACACAATGAACTAGCAAAGCGTGTGTAGCAAAATCTCATCTTTCACATCTTTACAGATGATGGTTGATGGGGCGGTGACTTTGGAGCTATTCCTCACTGTAGGAAATAGACAATGATTTCTGCTGATAATGGTTTACAGTTATATTTTATTTTAGTAATGTTTAAGAAGTATGTTCTTACTCTGGACTTTTGGGATGACAATTATATATTTATTAAGTTAATGATTTTTTTCTTGCATATCTATCTACATATTCATCTTCCATACTATGTTTTGCAAGAATAGACATGTTATCATTGTACCTGTATTGTACCTGTATCGTATCTGTCTAACATAGATGTTATCATTGGTCATTATATTTATATTAGTGATTTTTTTCAGTGCATAACTATCTGCATATCCTACTCCTATTGCTTACTACGTTTTGCAGACATGTTGCGTAATACCTGTATTGTATCTGTGAAACATAGATGTTACCATTGGTCATTATAATTTATTTTTTTTGTCATATTGCGTAAACCCTATACTCTTCATCTCTCTGGATACTTCTGCCTTTTCCTCATGATAATGGCTTAATTCTTGCAGACCGTGGCTACTATTCAGTGGAGACTGTTTCTCTTTTGGTGGCTTTGAAAGTTCGTTACAGGGATAGAATCACAATTCTCAGGGGAAATCATGAAAGCCGTCAAATTACTCAAGTGTATGGACCATTTCTTCTCATCAATGTTTCTCACGCAACAAAATCTCTGGATCCATTGTCACTTTCGTATTTGTTAAGTTCTACATTTTAAACTGAGGGTTTGATGTATATTCAGCCACAATTATCAATAGCACACTATAGTTGGATCACATTACAAAATAGCTTGGTGAAATGGAACTCAAATAGTGTTGCAGTTTTGAATAGCAGCCATTGCAGCTACTATAGCATTGAAATTGCTGTCTTTTGCAGCTGGAATGAGTGTGGCAGTGATGGATGGATGCAGAAACCCTAATTTATCCCTGTAATAGCACCTCACTGTCTTCTAGGGATGTATTTGGGGTAATTTTTCCCCAATTGTTGTTGAATAAACGTTATAGTGCTCTGCCATATTCTGGCATCCATAGGCAATTTGTGAGGGGGGGCCCGTTATGGTAGCACCATAGGCTGCAATGTCATGTTTATATGGTGGAATTTTGGTCTTCTGCTATCTGTCATTGATAACTTTGATTGCCCCTCCCTCTCTATTGTTGAATCAGAGGTTTCAAATGTAAGCCCAAATTTCTCTTAACATGCATCCAATGCATTCTCACTTTCAAACACCTACCTTTCTCTGGTGGCAACATGGTCCACCTAGTGGTGACATACCCCTAGTTTCTGTTCGTCCCTGACATCTGCTGCCATTTTTCCTGTTATCCTTTTTTTTGCACACTCTAATTATTCTCTTTTTCTCTTTAATTTTTTGGTCTGTTCTCTAACCTTGTTACTTTTCATTTCGAATAATGAATGTCTTAATTTTAGATGACATTTTTTTAGTATTTGAGCGCGTGCACACACACACATATCATTTAACATTTATCTAAAATATGGAGCTCCCTTGTTGGTGCTCCATCTATCCAGTAGGTGATTTCAAAGGGCTTAAGGGCAACAATTTGGTTTTATAACGTATTTTGGCCATATATTTTTTCTCTTTTTAGATTTGTCTTTCTCATCAGTATTATGCTGACTAAAAAGTTTAGTTTTAAGACATAAAAAGTTAGAATAATAAAAAATTTATGTTTTGCTTTTAGCTATCTATTAGATGCCTAGGGCTGATATAGAGACCTTTATGGTCCTTTACACTGAATGCATAGCAAGATTGCTTGTGCCTATGTGGTGAACTCTACTAAGTACTGGTTCCAATGTGAACTTTTTGTGGTTGAAATTAATTTGGACACATCTGTTAATTATGTTCAGAAGTTCAAAATTAATTTTACCAAACTCAATGAAAATAATACTTTGTTGAGATGAACCTGGTACATAAATTCCTATAGGAACTAACTTCTAAAGATACCCTGTCTTTTATTGTGAAACATTAAGATTACAAACCAAATGATCAATGATTTGACCAGACTTTTAAGTCAATTATCAATCTTAGAACCAATTGAGTGAGATGAACGTGGTACATGAATTCCTAGGGGATCTAACTTTAAAAAGATTCCCTTTAGCAGCTAAAGATTATATACTAAACTTGTAAGTTGTGTATGAATGACACTTGTTAAAACCAATTTATCAATATTAGGCAGAAATGAAATGGGAAAAAATAGAAATTCTCTTTAAACACCAAACAATAGTTTTTTTTTAACTAAAATGTATGCATTGTTTTGTCATTTCATTTGTCCTTTACCTTCTGCTTTCAGGTATGGTTTCTATGATGAATGCTTGAGAAAATATGGAAATGCCAATGTCTGGAAATACTTTACAGACTTGTTTGATTATTTACCTCTGACTGCCCTCATTGAGAGTCAGGTTTGAGTTAAATATGTTGCAGAATACTCATCTGAGTAATTTTAATGCCAACCTCTAACATATACTTATATTACAGGTTTTCTGCTTGCATGGAGGTCTCTCACCTTCTTTGGATACGCTGGATAACATCAGAGCATTAGATCGTATACAAGAGGTTTGTATGTAGTGGCTGGCATGAATGCACCGAGTTTGCTTATGATCCATTTAATATGAAGAATATATATTTGGAAAATGATATCTTGAGCTTGGTATACGTCTGATTTTTAATATGGTTTGAGAAATATTTTACATGATGTTGCAATTATAGTTTTTCTTTGGAGATTATTTCATCTAGAACCTACAATCATGTCCTTCCTCTTTATATTTAATCAGATATATTTAATCTGATATATTTAATCAGGCCCAACAGAAGGAAAATTAAATGACTCAAGGATTTCATAGGATGGTCTTAGAATGCGAAAAATAATATTTATAATATTATTTAGTTTATATTTTAGTTCCCTAAAATGAGATGATGACGTGTGTACGATCATCATTTTGTTGTTGGTGTGTCTTAGCTTATATAAGTGTATTTCTTCTTATCTATTATCATCAATGAGAATATCAATGTTTATCTATTAGCTCTCAGTAGTTCTTTATTTGTAGTTTTTCTTAGTTTTACAGTAGCTTAGCTTTAGCTTCTTATCAAATGGGCCTTTCATAGTGCCTACTCCACCTCCCATGGATACCTACTACCACCATTATTTGTGGTCACTACAACCACAACTGTGGCTACAACCATCACCCCCAATTGATTCACAAGCTCATCCACACCAACATTTGTATTATCCTCCACAACAACCACAACCATCATGACACTGCTGCCACAGCAACACTGGAGCTCCACTGCCATCTTAACCAACATTTACACCAACTTCACCAGACAAAACCACCATCTATGCAAGCCCCTATTTTTCATCCCACTCCACTTCCAACACATTTGTTGCAATTGCCACAATCTCAACAACAATTCCTTCCGCCACCTTCCTACGAACCCTACACACCATCCATGTTATGAGCTGTCACGGCCACAATCACAGCTGGCACAATAGCCACCACCACCACAGTGGTCATTAATACCTAGTTTTCCTCCATATCCTCTTGGATTTTCCCCTCACTTATATGACAGTCCAACTGTGGGTTTCAGAGTCACAGCAACCACTGCCAGCATTAACACAACCTTTGTCATCAGCTACAATGGATCTCCACCACCTTCACACATATATCACCCTCTTCAAAACTCTTCTACACTTTAGTTGTCTCCACAGCTGCAAAAGTTGTCTCTACCTCCTTCATTAGATTCTTGCTCTTCTCCTCTCACCTTGTCCTCTTCTTACCCATCATGTCGTCATACCCCCTTGGGTTTAGTTCTCATCATGTTGCTATCCTCAAATATGAGTCATGCTCTTCTACATCATTGGGAGACAATTGTTTTTTTCCTTTGCTCATGCAGACCACCAACAAATAGTGCCACGTGTTACACCTGCACCCCCACAACCCATTTCCTTTTGATTCCTACACACATTTACATTTTTCAGTTCCTTTTCCCCCAAGCCGGCTGGTTTCCATCTATGTCAACAGCAGCTAGCCAAGCCATTGGAACCTTTAAACTTTCTCAAATCTCTATCCTCTATTCAAACTATTATGGCCCTTCCAATTATTCCAAAGTTTAAGTTGTCAATCCTCCCATAATACCACCCAGTTTGACAAAGTTACTAGAATCAATTTTTTAAACCCTAAATCAACCCTTAGGCCCCCATGTCAAACTTTATGGGTGTCTTTTTCACACAAATACACCTTCCCACAAATTCTTGTAATTCTTACATATACCTCGATACACCTCATAATATGTCGAACAAACAAAATTGGCCTTCTAATTATACCCCAACTCATCATCCACTTGGCTTTCTTCATAAAGCCACTATTAAACTCATCTTCTCGGCCCTCTATTTCAACAACTTAATGCAATTTTTAAGGACCTTGAGGACAAGGTCCAATGTAAACGGGTGGGTAAATGATAGGATGGGTCTAAAGAGGCTGGAAAGAAGGAAATTTTAATGGTTAAAGGATTTTATAGGATATAGTTAGAATAATATAATATTATTTAGTTTATATTTTAGTTCCCTGTATAGTGACGTGATGAAACTTGTAGGGTCATCATTTAGTTGTTGGTATATTTTAGGTTGTATAGGTTTACATGAATGAATCAGTGAAGAATATGAATCTTTAGTTCTTTAATGGTAGTTTTTCTTAGTTTTACAGTAGTTTAACTTTAGCTTCCTATTGGGCATAGTCAGGCACATAAAGCTTTTAGGGTATCTCATCTTAAATCTCCACGATGTAAAGCCATTTCTTAACTTTTTTCTCCCAGTTACCTTCTCGATTATCTCACCTGGTTTGCCTAACAATAACAATAGTACTTGTATGTTACAGGTTCCACATGAAGGACCAATGTGTGATCTATTGTGGTCTGACCCTGATGATCGCTGTGGATGGGGAATATCTCCCCGTGGTGCAGGATACACATTTGGACAGGATATTGCTACTCAGTTTAATCATACCAATGGTCTCTCCCTGATATCTAGAGCTCATCAGCTTGTTATGGAAGGATACAACTGGTGCCAGGTGACTGACAAGTTCTTTCAATCAACATAATGATCTATTGCCACACTGGGAATGCCTTCTTGATACTATCTGTTGTCTTTATGTTGATTATCTTTCAGGACAAGAATGTGGTTACCGTATTTAGTGCTCCAAATTACTGTTACCGATGTGGGAATATGGCTGCCATACTAGAAATAGGAGAGAATATGGATCAGAGTTTTCTTCAGTTTGATCCAGCTCCCAGGCAAATTGAGCCTGACACCACACGCAAGACTCCAGATTATTTTTTGTAACTTCATTTATCTACCTGTTTGTAGTTATTGCTTTCTGCTGTTACTGTAGATGTGTCTTTAAGGAAAGAGGAATTTTTACTGTTTAAGTGGAGGGTGGTCATCAACATATTTCTTTCTTTCGGAGTTTACCTGCCGCCGCCGCCGCCGTATTTGTACAAGAAACCAATAGAACTGACAAGCCACCAATCGGGGTTGTATATTTTTGGGAGGAGGAAGCGGCAATAACATGGTATATCTTGTTCTGTAATCCTTTTTTCTTTTCGTTAAATTATATCTCAAGTTAGAGAGCAGATTTTTGAATCCCGACATTGTTGTCCATTTGAGACTTTTGATGATGCCTAATGAAAGTGCAGGTGTTAATTTTTCGTGATTAAATTATATCATGGTAGCCTTAAGTTTTTTTTATTTGAACCAATTTGTTGTTGCTCATTTTAGTCTTTGACTTCCTTTTATGTTGAACTGAGTCGACAGTTTTTATCAAATTTTTCACCCGTGTCAAATGCTGAATTAACATGCCAAATTCTTCAGAGGGTACAAGTGCAGTTATTGATTCAAGTTTCCTTGCTTACCTTTAGTGCCTACTTTTTTCCCTTCTCTCTTCTACACCTTTCCGGTGGTTTATAATGCGGCTCAATTCATTATGTTCATAATTGCTGTGGTTTTGAAACAAACTCATCACAACACCCTTTCTCTTTCCCTCCACCATCCACCATCCATAAAGTTTCTTGTGTTCCATGTTTGCCAATGTATTTTTTGTGAATGAAGATTGTGGTGCAGTAGTTGCACACAAGTCAAACAACGAGGAAACCAGTGCTTGGTAGTGCAGGATGGGAAAGATGAAAAGAAAAGAAAAACGAACTGAGAAAAAGGGAAAAAGGAAGAAAACAAGGAAATCGAGAAACTATTTTTGTTATTCTAATATCAAAATTAGATTTTATAATATAGTTATTAGCTTCCGTAATATAATTATTTTTTCACATTACCACATTTAATTATTGTAATGCAATTATTTTTATACATTACGGATGCTAGTTTCTCTAATATAAAAACTAATTATATAACGGAAACTAATTTCTAAAGTAGAATTTTTACATTACAAGATTTGGTTTTTGCTATGCTATTTTTTTGTTGTTCCGGAACTATGGTTTAGAATTGAACAAAATGTATAAAGTAAGTTGTGTCAAGTAAGAAAGAAGAGAATTACGTATATGAATAAATAGTTTTACCAATGACGTTTTTATAAAATTGTAATATTTATGTTGGTTTTAGTTGAAATATATTTTGTTTGACTTCAAATTTATCATTGAATTCAAAGTTGGAATACTCTATTGATTAGTGATCGTGGGACATTGGAATTGCATGTTCGTTTTAGTACATAAAATGGAATCGTCTGCTTGTTTTAGTACATACAATGGACCATATTTGAGTTTTAACATAAGAAGAATTTAATAATAGTCTAAGAGCATGATATTTCAATTTGTAGATGAATACATCACTTGATATTAAGTCAATGCAAGTTAAGCCAGGTTAAATTGTCTTTAGAAGAAGTTCTCATCATAAAACCTGAGCTGCTAAAAAAGGATACGATACAAACAGGATCAAATATGTTCATCAAATGTATGTTTGGGGGAAAATGAATTTAAATGGAGTAATTAAAAAAGAGTGGTAAATATGATAATGAAAGTTGTATTTCTTTCTCAGCTAAAGAGACTGTTCACAATTCCAATCATTTTCTTTAAGCACGTTCAACTCCACTCAGTTTTATAAACTAACAAATAAAGACACTCGTATGATGGGGAAAAAAGAGAAATAGAAAGAAAAAATGAGACAAAATCTATTCTAGTATTGGGAGGTCAAACACCAACATATACATAAGCACTCAACTAGTTGGTTTCCTAGTTGTCCCATACCACATCTCATATATTAGTTAATCATTATACAAAAGTTACACGTAAACCATGATCAATTGAAAATTGGGTTTCATTGGGTCATATCCTCCAGTCCGTACATCTTGGGACCTAAAACTGTAGTTGTAAATATGCAATCCTCTATCATAATGAAGGTAATGAAATTCGTATCCTAAATATCTAGCCCTCTAACCCTTAAAATTGACTTGAGCGTCAGAGTTTCATCACAAGTACCCCTGCTGAGAAGATCGAAAGGACAACAAGGCGAAAGATCGAAGATTGAGGACAACACAACTAAGTAAGGGAAGTTCCTCCCTACAAGAACATTTTGGCACCACCGTGGGGTTAAGAAAAATCTTACCGAAAGAACAAAATGATAAGAGAGATAAAGAGAGAGCTTGAAACGCTCAAGAGGAAGAATACATAAGAGATTGATACCCTAAAGAGGAGGAACAAGGAAGAAATAGGGGCCCTCTTGGAGGAGAACACTCGCATGAAGTAGAAATTGGACATAGGACCATCCTAGTTACACAGGACAGGAATCGAGCATAACCGAGTAGAATAATCATGTGAGTAAGCCATCCGCCACTACAACCCTTTCATCGAAACCATAGTGGAAGTTCCCCTTCCCGCCAACTGAGAAGTCCCACCTCGAACAAGTACAATGGAAGCACTGACCTCGACAAGCACATTGACACATACACATATTAGCATGTATACCATCTATGACACCCTTTTTTTATTGAGTTTTCCCTACAACCTTGAAGGCACCACCTTAATCTGGTTCACAAGGCTCCCACCCCACAACATTGACTGCTTTAACACCCTAACAAACAAGTTTGAGGCATAATTCGCAAAGATCAGGCCGCACTACCTCACCTCGATCATGTTCGTCAACATAAGGCAGGAGAATGCATAGTAGCTACGAACCTTCATGGAACGCTTCAACAAAATAACCATCGACATTCAAAATTTTAGTCTCGAGGTGGCTATGCACCATATGGTGACAACTCTAAATCTAGGATCGTTCGATGACCCTATGCAAAAAACCAGTTATGAACCTAGACAAGTTGTGACAGAGCTAGAGGAGTTAAGAGAATTCTGCAGCAAGGTCCAGGGGCTGAAGAGTTGTCGAAAAAGAAAATAAACGATAAGAATTGTAAGGGATCACCGCAATTGAAAGGTCAAAAAGATTTCCCTTAACCCTAGAGATTCATGCAATACACTCCCTTGAATATCGATAAAGCATGAGTCCTACAACCCCAAGAAAAACCAAAACACCCAAAACACAGACCAACTCAGGCACTGTCGCTACCATCGAAACTTTGGTCACACGACGGAGGAATGCGTTGCCCTGAAAGATAAGATAAAAGAGTTGGTGCAAGCAGGCCACCTTAAACACTTTGTGAAATTCGACAACCCACGTAACAAATCGAGGACCTCAGATAGTTGAGAAGGAGATAAGAGGTCATCTAGGAAGATCAGAACTGCGGTTAAAGCCAAGAGTGTAGGAAAATTCGAGGATAAAGTCGGGAATGTAGTCACAATGAGATGCTGACAAGAGTTATTAACACCATATCAAACGGATTCTTTAGGAGAGGTCAATCAATTCCTTTAGGAAATGACACCTCTGGGTTATACAGTATGCTAATGCAATGGCTATGAGGGCACGAAGGAACATGTCGTCAATAACTTTCACTGAAGATGACTTCAAAACCATTGACTCCGACCATGTCGACCCCATGGTTGTCACGATTGGGGTAGCCAACTTCGCGATAATGAGAGCACCGGTGGATCAAGGTAGTTAAGAAGAAATCCTCTACTGGAAGACCTTTAAGCGTCTAGGATTATCCAAGGGCGCCATAGTTCCCTATTACGATTTCACGAATGAGCGAGTGAACACTCGGGGATACGTTGATCTGTATACAAAGTTTGGGGAAGGCAACCAAAGTGAATCCCTACCAAGAGCAAATATCATTCTAACCTCTTGGCCAAGGTTGTATTCACCAATGAATCCATACCAAGAGCAACTCTCGTTCTAGCTTCTCGGCCAAGGTTGTATTCACCAAAGTGATTTTCTTCGAGAGTAACTCTCGTTTTAAGCTCTCGGTTAAGGCCGAACTCATAAAGGTGAGTCATGATCGAGAACGACTCCTAACCTGGCCTCACGGTCAGGATAATTAAGAATCCTCAAAGTTAAAACCACTTCCAAGAGCAAAAGACCCCTCCCCCCCTTCCCCTGAGTTAACACCCACGGAAAACAACTCTCATTGGTTAGCCAAAAAAAAAAAAAACATAATAAAAAAGAAAAAGAGGCTCAGACTCAACATCAAGAATCTCCTCAATCGGAACGAGTTGTTCCCGGTAGAAATCCTTCCCAACATCAAAATTACCCTCGTCGAGGGGAATCCTGTAAAATAACATGGTCTGCTAAAGAGCTTTCTAAAAACCATGTTCATGTTGGTTGAGCACACAATGTTGCATCACCTTCAAATTCCTAACCAACTTTTCAACTTTCTCTTCAGAATGATAATGAGCGAGAGCCATATCGATAAGACTCTACTTCAGCCCGACCACCTCAGCAGCCAACGCCTCGATCTCAACAGTATTTCCCTTGCCTTCTTCTAAGCCTTAATTCTTTTTTTCACGCCAACTAACAAGGTTGGCCTTCAATGAACCCAACTCCACGCTTCAACTCTTTGTTTGAGATAAAGATGGAGTTCTTAGCATCCAAAGTTGACTACAAGGAAGCAACCGACTCACTTAGTTAAGATCGTAATTCCTCAGCCTTGGCCAAGCCTTTCTCCTTCTTAAGCAAGTTGGAAGCCATCCGCTTATCAAGAACCAGTGTTCGCAGGCATATTGCCATGAATGCATCATGAAGCGCGCCAACCTTGGCCGAGACAAAGACCTCGAACATAGTCAAATTCATAATAATAGAGATCCTTTCAACCACGTTGAGATCATGACATAACATCTCCTAGACTGATGTGCTCGGCCTTGCGGATCCCAGTTATTTCAAGCTTTGAAGAATCCAAACCCTTTGAAGTTTGATGGAAGACTGGATGTGCTTGCTGTTGCTGAGGTGTTTTAGAATAGGATATGGGGTAGATTATCTATGTAAATCCACTCTCAATTGAATCCAAAGCTTAAGCATTCTTAAACCTTTTAATTGAAAGTGTTTTTCAAACTAAGTGAAAAACAACCTGTTATTTTGTCGAAACAACCGATTGTTTTATACTTAGGTGTTTTTAGAAA
>Ga0123342_1008627_pt1 | contig 12688 bp, 4 predicted proteins | sample Turbeawhitnodule_FD_89960 | JGI IMG/M metagenome (GOLD analysis project Ga0123342, IMG submission 89960) | Root nodule microbial communities of legume samples collected from Mexico - Turtle bean Mexico white nodule | ecosystem: Host-associated > Plants > Roots > Nodule | place: Mexico: Nepantla...
CACTAGCACAAAAATAAGAAAAGAGCGCTCCTTATTTAATGCGGCTCAACACTTAAACGCATTCGTAAAAAACGCGGTGGCATTTTTGAAATTAATTTGATTTACAAATGCGGTTATTACTTTAAGCCGCATTTGTAAATTGAAGCGCTTGATTTACAAATGCGGTTATTCAAATAACCGCATTTGTAAATCAAATTTACCCTAAAAATTTTACACGCCTCAACAGTTTCGTAGTTTCTTTCTCTTTGCGCTCATCTCTCTTCTTCGTTTTCTCTCGTTTTCGAACTCATTGATGCACTCGAAGGTATTTCATTTCCATTGCAACTGCATTGAACTTCATTGCTTTTTAATGACTTTCGCTTTCCCTATTGCTTTCGTTTTTAATGGGTTTTGGTTTCCATTGCTGCATATCGAAGGTATTTTCCATTGGCTCGCCGCTGTCGTCGCCGCTGCCGCTGTTCCTCTTTGTCCTCTTCCACTCTTCTTAAATCATATACTAAAACCCCTAAAACCCTTTTGCTAATTCAGAAGAATATACAAATGCGGTTTTTTGAAATAACCGCATTCGTAAATCGCATTTACAAATGCGGCTCTATAACCGCATTTGTATTTCTCTGATTTACTACTGCGTGCTGATCAAATGCGACTCTATAGCCGCATTTGATTAACATTTCTGCGCTAGTGATGACTACTATTCTACGTGGTTTTCTGCTCACTTCTCACACCTATGGACGAATCATGTTTTCGACTTTACTCATCTTTCCTCGTTCCTAAATTAATCCAAATCCCTGGATTTGAACAACGCAAATCCATTTGAATGAATAGTACTCATCCAGATGTAAACATAATATATATTAATATATATATATATATACTATTTAAACTATATCATAAAATGTTAGAAAACAATATATTTCAATTTAACTTTAAAAGGTTAGGAACGAGAATATAAATTCTTGACATAACATTTGTGTAGGCATTTCCCAAAAAATTGTAAAATGAAATAGAGCTGAGTGGAGGCGGGATTAAGTGCATGTTACTAACCAATAGTCGAGTAAAACTATTAATAATATAAATAATTTTTAGTTGTTAAATTTAATCCGAAGAACGGATTATAAATAATTATTCCTCATGTTTAACAGTGTAATAGAAAAAAAATGGAAAAACATGATTGAATGAGATTTCATAAAGATAATTAATAGGTTTATGAGACAGGTTTATCCTCTGAATCAACTATATTACTAACAAGCTGATATGATCTATTAGGATTATATTCTCACGATACTAACTAAGTTCGATTGTGTACTATCTAATTTTTGTTTATTTAAAAATTTAGCTCTAATGACACGTCATATGCTCAGGTACAAATCATTACCTTACATCAAGTCGATTTACTTAAATATATCAAATTAATTTTAATAAAATTAAAAATATAGACAAAAAAATTGAATACAAGAATGATATTAAACCTTTCATTAAAAGATATATCTAAATTTAATTTAATTTTTTATATAGCAAAGGATAGATTTTAATTGAAAAGTAAATCACGGTGTTAAATTTGGATAAAACTATTTTTACAAGGTATATTCTCTCTTATAATCATTTGACAACTCAAATAATAATAAAAAAATATGAAATAAGTTATTTAGTTAAAATATAAATTAAATTATTAAATAAAAATGATTGTGGAATGTTACTATATGAAGAATATGAACATATCAAATCCTACTAAAATTTATTCCACTTAGCAGGAAGGTTCAGTGAGGCAATCCTGATTTCGAAACAAATAATATTTTGCCTTGGAAATCCAAGGTACCAGGCATATGAGGCCACTAATATCAAGAATTTCATAAATTATTAGATTAACACATGACATGAATTAACAAGCATTATAAACACACTATTTTCACTATAACTTATTACCCGTTTGGGATGTAGCGAGACACCTTATATATTTCTCTTACTTTTCTATAATGAATTTGTATAATTAAAAGCACACAATTAAAGATTAAAAAAAATAAAATCATTTACACTGTTTTTAACAGTTAATTTTGGATAAGAATGAAAAAGAAGATTAGAGGAAATGTATTAACATTATAAACAACTACTGGAACACATGGGTGGTTATATTTGAGTGTCTATTTTTAAAAAGTTGTGGTGTTTTCTTTGTCATAAATATTATATTATAAATTTATAATAATTATAATTTTATTAAATTAATATATGATGTAAAATATAAAAAATGAAAATAATAATTTATAGTCGAATAATCAAGTAACTTTATTTTAAAAAAAAGAAATTATTTAATTATTTTGAAATAAAAATAATCATTTAATTATTTATTTTATTAAATAAATAAATAAATTATTTTTTTAAAAGATGAGTAATTACACTTTTTTTTCTTTTGGAAAAAATATTACTATTATTATAATAACTATTGAAATAAAAATATATTATTAAATTATAAAAAGGTTTTTATTAAAAATTATTATAAAAATAAATGATTTTTTTAAAATTTGTTGTATGTAATTTTTTTATTGTGCAGATGATTTTTTATTGGGAAGAATTATTTGAATTGAAAAAAAAAGTTATTTAAAGGATAAAATTATAAGAAATTGGATTCTTTGTTTTTTTTTTTTAAATTCAAATTTATCAAAATTTTGAATATTTAAATTTTAATTTAAAATAAATAATTCCTAAATTGATTATATTTTAATATTATAAAGAATAATATTAAGAAATAATATTTTTACATTTGAACACGCATGAGAAGGTTTATAAACATGATATAACACAATATGTTCATACTTGTATTATGATCAAAACTATTTATGGAGAGATAGTCCAATGGTTCTAGACAAGTGCAAATTATATGAATCTTAACAAAGATAACTCTTGATGTAAACCTTAGAAGGTTGAAAGAATCTTGATCAATTCAATTCAAGAGGTGTTGAAGAAGAGAAACTCCATGATTTTTGAAGCATTAATTGCATAAGCATGTAAACGGATGGAGAAACCCATTTTATTTGTATTAGTTTCAAAGGAAGAACAAGAACAAGTAAAGAAATGAAAAAAGATGGGTTAAGAGTAAGAAATGGAAAAGAACATGCCACCTTTAGTTTGAGAACCAAAAGATAAGTGCAAGAAGATTCATCACTCGAGAAAGTTTCTCAAGATAAGAACCAAAACAAGAGTAGAGAACTCTCAAGACTCTTAAAGTGAACTCACAAAGGATAATTTCATTCAATCTTCAAGGGTGTGTTTACAAATGGAGGAGACTTCCTTATATAGAAGGTGAGCTTGTTCAAAGGAGTGCAATGAACAAGAAAAATGGAGTTAACTTTGCTAATCAAGAGTTAACTCCATTAAACATAATTAACACACCTTAATCCCTTGAGATTAGATAGTTCACATGGGTAGTTCCTTGAATCTAGGGAGATGTAATAATTTCACTTATAAAAGTAATAATTACTCTTAGAGAAGTCACATTTTAGGCACATATCTACTCTTCAATGGACACAAAAAGACTCTTGAAAGCTTGAAGGGTCAAGTGGAAAAGTCAAACTACCTCATGTGCACTTGAAAGTAATATGTCATGCCACTTGGGAGATCGTCATGCCACTTGGGAGAAACTCCAAGATAAGTATTAATAGAGTTACTACTTGATCCAATTACCCAATATAAGACTCAAGTAAGAAGAAAATTGTCTCCTTTGGGAAGATCTCTAGAAAAGATCTAGAAAAGTCTCACTTTCATTCAATATCCAAAAGTTTTTTTTAAAATTAAACCGAGTGCATGCATTCTTTCAAATCATACCAAGAGACCACGACTGTTCTCTTGTTCAAACCAATGTCCATAACAACTTGCTATCACAACTGCATGGCATAGTATAAAAATTCTAGGGAAGCTAACTTAACTTTTTGGTCCTTTTCGATCTCATACAAATTAAAAATTTGATCTACCTTAGCTTCCCATCCTAAGTACAAATTAGAGTCACTTTCCTCACTCAAACTAGGTAACTTTACAAAAGGAAAATAATTCTTTGGTGGTTGGTGTTGGTGTCGCCTAGATCCCACATTTTGCATTCTCCAATCTTTTTCTTCACTTCCATAATGCATATGGTACCTTGTAGCTCGTCTAGGTTCCCGCCTCCTTTTTCTAACTAGTCTCTCTTGAGTATCCTCTAGCCTTTGTATTCTTTCTATTAGTTGTCGTATTTCCTCTTCCTTGTGGGCCAAAATCTTTTTGGCATCCTTAAGCTCCCCCAAAAGACGTGCCTTTTGAGGAGATTGCAACTTTGAATATTCTCCCAAAGACAATTGAGCCATGATTTGCACAAAAGAAAGCAAAAAATTAGTGAAAAACAACAATTTAATGCACCCACCCATGTGTAACATTCGACTATTTGGTAAATGATGGAAAAAAGGTAAGTTCACTCAAGAAGGTTTTTTATCAAGACTCCAAAGGGCCTACACTTGGTAGCAACACTTCAAGTGAAAGAGGTCAAAGCTCTTATCACGTGCCCACACAAAGAGTCCCCAAGAAAACTTAAGAGAACAAAAAAAAAATTAAAGACAAACAAGAATGGTTGAAAGAAAGAAAGCTAAACCAAAATGGAAGTATGGTGATGACAAAACTTAAACGAGACAAACAAGAAAAGCACTTATGAAGACTCAAAGAAACTTACTAAGACTTCTAAACTATGAAGGATAAAATTCCAAAAATGTTAAAACAATTTGCCACATAAAAAGAATGCTTTTAGCACTTTAAACTTGAAAAGTGAATTGAATTCAAATTGTTTTTGTATTTGTTTTTATTTTATGATTTTAAAATGTCCACGTTCTTGACATGCATATTTTTCATTCACTTTCATTTTTCACAAATAGATTGAGATTCAATTCATATGATCATTGAATTCTTTGTTTGGAACTAAATCAACTACCACTTAAACAAACTTTAATTACTTTTAGTTCTTTACAATCAAAAGAAAAATAAACATAATGGATTTAAAGACTCCTAGAACACTAAGAACATAAGACTCGAGCTAAAGGGGTAAGGTAAAAAAAAATTGACTCAAATTGATTCAAAAACATAATTTAAATTGCTTAATGAATAAAAAGGCGGAATAGTAAATTGTTGAACAAGGTGCTTTGATGCTTCCAAATCTGATTAGAGGACTTATAGAACTTGCTGTTGTGTTTGTGTATGTTGTTGAGTAGCTTTTGAATTGTTAATTCACATCTAGCATTGATCCAAACTCACTTGATTATTTATCTCTTTTAAAAGAAGTATTTTATAAAAATTTGTGAAATTTTAGTCAGTTGTTTTTCAACTCAATCTATTGAAAAAGCTGCTACTTAAAGGTCTTGATACTATAACAAGTTTTTTATTCAGTTGATTTATCAAAACAACTAGTTGTTTGACACTTAGTTGTTTTTCAAAAGGTTTTGAAATAACTTTGCTTTATTTTGTCTTTTCTGTCAAATTGAAACAACTGGTAATTTTGATAAAACAACTAACTGTTTTATATGAAATCCTTAACAGAAAAATAATTTCAATAAGTTGTTTTGTAAAACAATATGTTGTTTTCTATTAGAATTTTGTTAAGAATTCTATATTGTTTTGAAATGTTTATAACTGCTTTTGATTTATGATCTAATAGTTTTTACCATTTCTTTAAGTCCATATAAAGATTGTTTTATGATCTTTTCACCAACCTAAGAAAGAGAGTTTATTAAAAACATTTTCAAGAGAATCAAGAGCTTTTGGATCATCACTTGTGTGTGAAATAGGAACTGGGTTTTCTATACTTCTCTACTATTTCTTTGTAAAGCCCATATGTATTCTATTTCCTTCTTTTGAACAATGTAATTCTGTGTAATCTATGTAAGGAAGTTTCAGAAAGGGTTTTTGAAAATTGTGGTGTTTCCAATGAGTGTTTTGTGTTCTTGAGGGGTTCAAGATCAACACTTTTGGTGTGTGTTTTGTAATCTTGTTTTGATTGCTTAGTGAATTCTCAATGGTTAACTGAGGACTGGATGTAGCTCTTGGTTAAGAGTGAATCAATATAAATAGCCTGTGTGAATCTATCTATCCTCTCTTTTATACACTGATTTGCAATCTGTTCTTTGTTTTCTCTTATAAACAAAACAGCTGGTTGATTTTTTATAAAGAAATATAACACTGAAATTTTATCCAGTTTAACAAAAAATCAATTGGTTGATTTTTCAGAACTTTTCACTCTACTTCCAATCTTTGCGAAAATCTTGTGAAAATAATTCACCACCCCTTTTGTTTTGGCCACACATTCTAACATAAATGACAAGAATTTAAAGGTGTAATGGAAAGGTGCTTAAAGATAAAAGCAATAATTGAAATGTGCTGAAATTTAAATGCCGAAATCAACTCAGAAAAGATAAGCACAAATTAAAACCATGCTTTGAATACCACATGATGTGAGTTGATTTTAGAATTACACATTTTATTGGTTATTCTTTTGTTTATGAGTTTTTTTATTTTATTTTAAGAAGAATATGGTGAAAAACCCAAAGAAGATTCCTATTGGCACAAACTTAATCAAGTGGTTAAATAAGTTTGAAAGTTCACTTCTAGAGGACAAAGAGAAAATACAATTATATGGTGTTGATGATGAATAAGTGCAAAATTAAAGAGCATATACGGGAAATAAAGAAGATGGAAACCAAATAGAAAAAGATAAACACAAGAGCATAAAGGAATGGAAAAATAAAAAGATGAAAGGAAAGAAAGGCTTATGATGATGAAGGTATGGTCACGCAACTTGGAGGGAGAGGAGACTCCAAGATCAGTGGTGAAGAGTCGCCACTTGAAGTGTAGAGAACTCAAGATAAGACCCAAATTCTAAGAGACTCAGCTCACTAAACACTCTGACGTAAGTTTCTCTTATTAATTCAAATTCAAGTGTTAAATTACATGAGGCAAGACACTCTTTATATAGGAGAGAGTGACTTAGGGAGCAAGAGTGAGAGGGTGTCATTTGTGAAAAACCTTCTAGAAGGTAGGTCAAAAAACCCTAAACCTAGGTGCACATGTCATGAAAGGTGGGCTTGGCACAAACCCAATTTACTAAGTACACCCTACTCTAGTTTATTCTTCTATTTGGAACCCTCAAAGTGACCCAATTTATACTAAGTACACCCCATATTATGTTATATACACCCTAATCTACTGAAATAAAAAATAAAGAGATTAGTTGGTGCTCAGCTCCCATCATGTGGGCTCTGCTCCTGGTGGTCCTCTAAGGAATGATAGGCTATGAGGCACTGGCTATGGAGTGATCCTGACCTAGCCTTGTGTCTTGTGTCATGCTCCTAGTCATCCTTTTGGAAGGTTGAGCTAGCTTAGTGGGTTCTCTATCTCTTAAGGCTTCGTCAGAGTTTCTTGTGATCTTTTCTTTGGCTTTTACCTCCTTATTTGGCTGAGAATTATTGGGCTACATTTGGGATTGAATGTCTTCACATTGCTCATTGCTTTTTATCACTTTAATGTTTACACCCCTACCTAATTATAAAATTATTATTTACATCTATTTTACACATGAAACTAAATTTCTAAAGTTTACTATCCAAATAAACTTTATTATACAATCATTTATTTATTTTAAAATATTTAATGTTTTCCTTATCCACATGAGAACAACCTAACATTCATGTTTGATTCGCCTAATGGATTTGAATGCACTCATCGAATTTACCAATTTACTTAAGGGATTAGAATCTATCAAAGGGAAATCAAACCCAAGAGAGATCATGATATTTTTCCTAATTAAATCTTCTCAACAGATTGATTTTTACTCAACAAAATTTCCTTCTTCATAACTATATTCTTAATTCATTTGTATGATTCTAAATTATTAGAATTGTTTTTGAATATGTTTGGTGAATGAATAATGATATTCTATGTGATTATTCTTATTGAACTTATATATGATATAGTGATTCAAAGTATTTTGATATCACATATTTGAGATTATGGTGATAGAGTTAGTTATTCAAAGTATTGAACACATAATTATTAGTGGAAGGTGATACTCTTACTCCAGTAATCATATAAATTAAGATATTATTAAGTGATGAAAAGTTAGGGGAAATTCTTTCATACCAAGATACTTATATATTTATATATGTATAAACTTAGGATGTAATGAATTTACTTTGATCATTGATTTTTCAATTCGTTTGTTGATCAAAATCTTACTTTAAATCAAGAGTCAGTATATAGTAAGTCATACTTAATTTAAGTTTTCTGAAATTTATATATATATATATATATATATATATATATATATAAAATTTTGTATCCATATTTACCTAAGTTCATTATAGATAATGGATAAAAATGGTCCAAATAAAGTCTTTTTAAAATTTACAATGATAATTTTTTATTTTGAATTTAATGTTAAATAGTATACCTTTCTTTATGTTATTTTTTATTTTATTATGATTGCGATTAGTATACGAGTATAGAATGTCGTAAATTTAAAAGTTAACTCTTGACAAATATAGACTATAAGTTTAATATGTTTAGTTATATATATCATTGAAGTAATTATAGTTTGACTTAATATGAAAATCTTTAAATAATAATAACTTTAATTATTATGCATAGAATAAGTTAAATCCGGTGTTACAAAGGTGTTTGGATCAATCTAAGGAGCTAGATGATGAATTTCCTCTTACCTCTTTTTCATTTGAAACGACACTCGGGGGCTCTGAAAAATGTCTGCTTTATATGTAGTTAAATTATTTATTGTACTATTCAAATATCAAAGCGAAAGAGTTTGGAAATCAGTTTTTGTAATTGTTCTGGTAAGGTTTGGATGGACGGGTGCTTACACGTGTTCGTTGATCCTGAGTCTTTTCAGTTTTATCGGTCTTTTCGTAGTAAGGATATCTGCACGATCGTTCAAGTTAGTTTAGGTATGAATGAATACGTTAGTTGTGGAGTCAAGTGTTCTTCAATCCATCGTCCCTTGGCCTCGTCCAAGCATTTTTTAAGCTCCATGAAGTTCATTTTGTTGACAGCTTCTCTTTGAGTGTTAGTCTGCAGTGTTCAACGGAGCTAGTCCTGTGCTTTATTCCGCGGTTTCTATAAAACTCTCTGAGCTAGTTGTCGGTGAATTGCTTATCAGTTTTGGTGATGATGGTGTACAATAGATCGAATCGACGTATTATTCAGCTTCAGACAAAATTCTGTACTTGTTTACTTGTTTGGCGGTTATCTTTATGAGGGATTCGACCTTAATACATTTGCTGAAGTAGTTTACGACATGAAGAAGAATGCATAGGGAAAGCGTTCAACGATGTCCGTGTCCCATACACCGAATGGTCACGGGAGATGATCTGTCGGAGTTTTTGAGGCGATTAATGGATGATGTGACTATTTTTTTGATAACTCTTGCACCTTTTAATGTCTCCGGAGCAATCCTATGGATGGTTGGCCAGTGGTACCTAGTCCGAAGTACTCTAACCACCATTGTTCGTTTGTTCGTTGTCCTGAGTATAGACTGCAAATGTAGTTGTGAAGTTCGTCATCATGACGTATTCAGCTTCTCCCTTCGAGGGAAACTTTAGGAGGGAGGCTAGAATGCCCTCTTTTGTAGAGCTCTCAGCCGAGGATGACAAACTATGTAGCCTTCTCGACCATAGCCTTGTCAAGCGTTGCTTTCTTGTGTCTTGCTCAACAAGAACCTGTTTTATTTTTTCTATTCAATCAACCTCACGTTCCTCGGTAGATGTCGGGACAATCTATTGGATGACCATCTCGTGCTCGTTCCTCTCTTTAGAAGTTGCTCATTTGGATAGCAGATCGACATGAGAGTTGTCTTGACGGGGGGATGGGTTGTAGGTTCGCTATTTCGAAGCTTGCCATGAGATTGGAAATCTTGATTGACGTGGAAATCCATGGGGGTTGTATTTATTCAACAAGGGATCTTTAACCAAGAAATCTCGATTGATGTGGTTGACAATGAGTGAGAGACGCCACTACCGACTTTGGTGGACGACCTGCTATAACTACGATATGAAGTCTACTAGGCATTGAAACTTGATGGATCCTTTGGGTTCATATATTATCCCAAACTTGGAGAGCTCAAATGACAATGCGATCATTCATCCAGCTAGTTCAAGCTTTCAGAGTATTTTTTATACTGGGTAGGTGATTTTGACAATTATTTCATGACTCTAGATGTATGGTCAGAGTCTTTGGGACGCATGGACGAGGGCTAGTGCGACTTTCTCGATACCTTTGTACTTGGTCTCGACATCTTGTAGCACCCTACTTACAAAATTTATCGGCTTTTGCTCGACCATTCCTTGGATGAGGGAGGCACTTACTGTTTCGGGGGATACTCTGAGGTAGACAAGCAATGATTGGCCTATGACTTGCTTGGTCGGGATTGGGGGTGACGAAAGAGAGGTTTTGAGGGTGGAGAAAGCTTCCTCACACTCGATGCACATTGACAACTGATGAGAGATTATGCAAGGGTTGATTTCTGACATATCTGCAAAGAGGTCATGATTTTTTGTCAAGCACTTCGTTATCACCTCCTTCCCGACCTCAGTTAAGCTTGTCCCTAGCTGTCCATTTTGTCCTTCGTTCCGTATCTGCCAGGGAGCAATTTCTTCCTCAGGTTCCATCCTCTCGTCGTCATTCATTTGAGGGGTCAAGGTCTAGTAAAGAGACCTAATTCACTTTGGCTTGTCAGTGCCGAGGTGCTGTGAGGTACAATTCTAAAGCTGGTGGCATAGCATTCCGTGATTATTTTTTGGTCCATGCGTACCGTGATGATGTCTCGACGCTCGAATGATCGTGAGATGCGTTGTGGACATGATTGCTCCAACCATGTTCAACGATGGTCTTCCATGGAGGACGTTGTATGATGTTTCGGCGTCGATAATTAAGTACATGATCTTAATGGTTTTGTAGTTCCGTTCACCCTCACCAAAATTTGTGTAGAGGTTGATGTACCCCTAAGTGTCCACTAGTTCTCCCGAGAACCCCACTATCTGCTCATTATAGGGGACGATAACTTCTTCAAACAATTTGAGGCATTTGAAGGTTTTCCAATATAGGATGTTGATTGAGTTTCCTTAGTCTATTAGCATTTTTATCACAACGAAGTTGGCCACCTCGATAGTTACCACCATAGGGTCTCTGTGCACGTGATCAATGGTCTAGAAATCATCGTCGATGAAGGTTATTGGTGGAATAGTCTTCTTGGCTCTTCCTGTTATGGGGTTAACAAACCGTATATGTTGAAAAAGATGCTTTGATGTCTCCAAATCTAAGAGGAATGCTTAAAAATCTTTGTTGTTGGTTTTCTGTATGTGTCTAGTAGTCTTTGAATTGTTTATCTACTCTTTATGATGATCCAAGGTTAATTGAATCTTAATCCTTTTGAAAAATATGTCTTTTCTAAAGAGTGTGAAATTTCATCCTGTTGAAATGTCGATTCAATCGGTTGAAATGTCGATTCAACCGGTTGTTTTACACTCAGTGGATTTTGAAAAGAATTTGAAAAGCTTGACTTTGTTTTGACTTTTCTGTCAAACCAATTCAACCGGTTGTTTCGAGAATTCAATTGGTTGTTTTTTTGAAAACCTTAACAGAATTATGTTAAGTTGTACCAATCTGTTTTAAATGATTCAAACTGCTTTTGGTTCTTGAATTAAATGCTTTGACCATTTGATTGGGGTATAAAAAGGTTGTTTTACGCTCCTGGTCGTGAACTAAGAAAGAGAGATTAGTCCAAATCAGTTTTCAAGAATTCAAAGTGCTTTTGGATCATCTCAAAGTGTGGAATAGGATTGTCTTGTATTTATGAATTGTAATATTTGATTTTACCCAAGTGTATTATATTCCCTTCTTCTTTGAACATTGTATTTATTTGTGATTTGGTGTGGTGTAGTTTTAGAAGGTTGTTATGGAAACTGTGTGTTTTGCCAAAGAGTGGTGTGAGTTCTTAAGGGGTTCAAGACCATGACTCTTGGTGTATGTTGTGTAATTTATGTTTGATTACATAGTGAATTCTCAGTGGTTAGCTGAGGACTAGATGTAGCTCTTGGTTAAGAGTGAACCAGTATAAACATCTTGTGTGAATCTCTCTATTCTTACACTCTTTAAACTGCTTTAGCTTTGATTTTCTAAACTCCAGGTATAAGCAACCAAATGTTTCGCCAAACAACTGGTTGATTTTTTGGAATCAAACTAAAAACAAATTTCTCTTTGGCTAAATAGTTTTCTAATTGATTGATTCTTCATAGTCTTTCACTTCAATACTTGCAAGAATATTTCTTAAACAATTCACTCCCCTTTTGTTTAAGGCCTATAATTCTAACAACTGGTATCAGAACTGAGTTCTTGAAAATCATTCAAGTTTTCGATCCTAAAACCTTTTTTAAATGGCTGAAAAACCACCCTTAGGGGAGGGTGCTTCAATAAATAGGTCACCTCTGTTTTGTGGACTGAATTATCAATTATGGAAGGTTAGAATGAAAATCTTTGTTGAATCAATTGATAGAGGAATTTGGGATGCTATTATAAATGGCCATTTTGTTCCTAAATTTGAAAAAGATGATGTTTTCATTGAGAAACCTTGGTCCCAATGGACTGAGAGTGAAAGTAAAAGAGCTCAATATGATTGTATTGC
>Ga0123342_1008628_pt1 | contig 12687 bp, 10 predicted proteins | sample Turbeawhitnodule_FD_89960 | JGI IMG/M metagenome (GOLD analysis project Ga0123342, IMG submission 89960) | Root nodule microbial communities of legume samples collected from Mexico - Turtle bean Mexico white nodule | ecosystem: Host-associated > Plants > Roots > Nodule | place: Mexico: Nepantla...
CACGACTTCTGCCCTGTCATACTAAAGTTGTGTCAACTTGGCACGACTTTTGTCACGTCATAATTTTTTTTTTTTTTTTTTTTATTTTTTTGTTTATATTTTTAGTAGTAATTTATGTAATTTTTAAAATTTATTTTATACATAATTTTCTAAGAGTGTTAGTTTTAAGGAACAAAAAAATTGGATAATCGTGTATGGATCATGTGTTATTTCACATTTTCAGATTTGTCAATTTTTCAGTATGACATGGCAGAAGTCGTGCCAAGTTGACACAACTTGAGTATGACAGAGCAGAAGTCGTGCTAAGTTGGCACAACTTCAGTATGACATGGCAGAGTCGTGTCAAATTAGAACGATTTGTTCATATGAAATCGTGCCGAATTGACACGACTTGCCTAAATTTGTAATTTTTTTTAAACGAACCCCATTTTGGTAAAAAGAAAAAAAAAATAACCCCATGATGTTGAAAAATCCAAAATATTACTTTGAAAGATGCAGGTTGAAAGACATTGTTTACAATTAGATTTGGTAAAAGCAATTTTAATTACTTCATTTCAGTAAAAAAAATTATTTATCAGCTAACAAATATTTGAGTATTATTAGATGGCATGCAATGCTAGGAATTTAACTCAATGAAAAATAATATAGTAAGTTTTAGTACTTAAAAAGATATTTCCACTTTCTTTCTCTCGTACCAAACAACACAAATTAATTTCCTTTATTTGTCTTTAATTTTTTTTTCGATGAAACAACTCATTCTCTTCATTCTTTAATTTTTTGGGACATCCTAAGTGCACTTTTCATTTTAAGTGGTTTTTCCCCTTAATATTTCTCTACATTTTTTTACTATCTAAAAAAAGTTATCTTTTTTAACTCTTTAATTAAAGAACTGATAATTAAAATCAAAATATACATATACTGATAAAATGAGTATAATTAAAGATGTTAAGTGAGTTATCATAAAGATAATATATTACTAAAAGATTATTAAATAAAAACTAATTTTAGAGACAAAAATAATTAATTGAAATATTAATTAAATTATATATTATTTTATAAATTAAAAATAAATATTTAAATTAATTTTTATTATTAATAAATAATTTTTAAGTTATTATCTAATTAGTTACTCTAACATGTGAAATGCATTTTTTCAACCAAAGAGGAGAATGTTAAAAAACAAATGAGATAGCAATTAATGCAAAAAGTAAGAGATTGGAAATAACAATAACTTTATTAGAGATTTTAATTTATAATAGAGTGGTGATATGTCCACATCTTAAATAAAAAACATTCACTTTGACAATTTAAAATAATAATATTTCAATCAAATTTACTTTTTAACTTAAAATTCTAATTCATATTATTATATTATTTAAATGAGTTATAAAATGGGTGAATTTTTTAGAGGGTGTTAAAGTATTATTTTTTTTATAATATTAATTACATTACACTCTCTTCCCTTTAAAATTTCTTTATTTTAAGAATGACATATGATATTTTTTTAAGCTTAAATTCACTTTTCTTGATTTAATTATGCATTTTTTAATTTTAAAAAATTTATATTATTTATTTTTAATTTTACTGAGGTTTAAAAATTTGTATACAAGATATTCAATAGATTTAATACAAGTTGAATTTTTAAATGAAAATAATTTTAAATTGTATTCTATAGATTCCAAGCATTGCCCTGATTTTTTCTTTTTTACGAATCCATATCATTTACAAGTTTACATTTGGGACATTATATAATTTTAAGAAAATAAGTTACTTCTTACCGATAGCATTACCTAGAAATCCATTAATCAATTTCTAAATTTTTGAAAACTTAAGTATAGATTTTATAAAATTGCGTTTTATAAATAAGTTCCTACAATTTGTGGGAGCTAGATAAAGTTAAAAAGCATTGACACCAATAATTGATAGGCTAATGGGGACTTGTTTATCAATTTTAAAAGTCTAGGCATTGAGTTATATTCTTTTAAACAGTAGAACTTATTTAAATAATTAATAAAACACTCTAAAAATAAAAATAAAAAATGATTAGGACTAACATATTAATTTAAGTCAAATGATAACATGTATAGTATGACATTGATTAAAATATTATAAATGATTTTTGTATTGAAATGCATAAAAATACTCTCACCTATGATTTTTTAATACGTTCTTATATGATTTCAATAAAAAAATACTCTGTTTTAATTCTTTAACTACTTAATTAGTAAAAGAATAAGACATCATTTTGAATAACTATAACCTTGGTTTGTTTCCCTTTCAATATCTTTGAACAACATCCCCACTTGTTTTCTCCTAATTCAAGGATGATATTTGCCTCTAAAGTTTCAGTTCATGTGCACCTATGATCATATTTTTTTAGACTGACAACAATTATATATGGTTGGAGATTCTGACATCTAACTAAAAATTAAGATATTAAATAAAATATAATTGACTGTAAATCTCATTTTCTAAGTCGATTTTATAAAGTTGAGTTAGACTTAAACTTTAGTTCTTAATATGCTATCAAGTCATATATTATTTTTTTAAACTGATTTTATAAGGTTGAATTAGACTTAAAGTACGCTTCTTAATTATGTAAATTCTGTGTGTTTCATATATCATGATAGCATAGAACTTGCATGCATGTGTATTTATTTTTTTGTTTTTGGTACTGCAGATGGCCCACTTCATTCATCACATATTTACATTCATATGTGGATACGCAGTTGGGTTTAAAAGATCATGGAAAGTCTCTCTTGTGGTATTCTCAGTCACTCCATTGACAATGTTCTGTGGCATGGCTTACAAAGCACTTTATGGTGGCCTAACAGCAAAAGAGGAAGTAAGATAAAAACAATAAAACAGACACTTGAGTATTCATTAAATTTGATGTTGTATGTCTCAACATTTTGTTCATCCACTTTTTGTAACTATTTTCTCTAAAGGCTTCTTATAGGAAAGCTGGTAGCATTGCGGAGCAGGCCATACGTTCAATAAGGACAGTGTTTTCATTTGTTGCAGAAAACCAATTAGCTGGAAAATATGATGAACTACTGCAGCAATCAGCTCCATTAGGGGCAAAAGTTGGTTTTGCTAAAGGTATTGGCATGGGTGTGATCTACTTGATAACCTATTCAACATGGGCACTGGCATTCTGGTATGGCTCAGTATTAATTGCCAAGAATGAACTTGATGGAGGTTCAGCTATTGCTTGTTTCTTTGGTGTCAATGTTGGGGGAAGGTGTGGCTTCTTCTCTCTTTTAACTTAGTAGAACATATTTGATTTGGAAAACAAAAACATTCAACCATGATTGTTAAGAACTACTTGGATTATGAGTAAATTGTTTATACTATTATCCAGTTACAAATCCCATGATAAGTTTATTGATTTTTACAATAACAATCTTAAGCATTGTACTAAATATACTTTCTGAGTGATTGATGGTGTAGAAAGTTTTGTATTGATCTTGTATAGAAATTCAAAGTTTATTCAGTTGTGTTTTTGATTGACAGAGGATTGGCACTGGCACTTTCATATTTTGCACAGTTTGCACAAGGGACTGTTGCAGCAAGCCGTGTATTCTATGTTATTGAGAGAATCCCTGAGATTGATCCCTACAGCCCTGAGGGTAGGAAGCTTTCTGGTGTTCGTGGAAGGATTGAGTTAAAAAGTGTTAGTTTTGCATATCCATCACGTCCTGATTCTCTGATACTTCATTCCCTTAATTTGATATTACCATCTTCAAAAACTGTGGCATTAGTTGGTGCCAGTGGTGGGGGAAAGTCCACTATCTTTGCTCTCATAGAGAGGTTTTATGACCCTACTGAAGGTAAAAGGAGCTATATCTGCCAAAGATCTTGTGAAAGCTAAGCAAGTTATCTATTCTCCTAACTTTGTTGAGTTTCAATATCTTTGTAGGGATTATTACCTTGGATGGTCATGATTTGAGGACATTGCAAGTAAAGTGGCTACGTGAACAGATTGGGATGGTTGGTCAAGAGCCAATCCTCTTTGCCACATCTATACTGGAAAACGTGATGATGGGGAGAGATAATGCCACAAAGGAAGAGGCAGTTGCTGCTTGTATTGCTGCTGATGCTCATAGCTTCATCTCTAGCCTACCACTAAGCTATGACACTCAGGTGTAGTTAGTAACTAACGAACGACAATCATATTTCTCCTTTTCTACAATGATATATATTGAACAAAACTAGGTTGCAAAGTAGTTCTTATGCAATACACAGGAAATAGCCAATCTACACATCTATCTAAAAATAGATATAGATATATATGTATGGCATTCAAAAGTGCATACACAAGTTTGCTAAAGAATTATGGTAGAAAAATGTTACTTTTTTTACAACTGCAAATTAAAAGACACTAGTTTAGAACTGGAATTTGATCAATACAATTTTAAAATTGTTCCATTTTAGTAAAAAATCATTTCCCTTTTCTGGTGCATGATTGTGAACAAACTCTTTATGGTATGATGTTTAACTCTTACATAGGAAGTACTATATTTTGCAGGCGGGAGACAGGGGTACAAAGCTCTCCGGAGGTCAAAAGCAGAGAATTGCACTGGCTCGAGCAATGATCAAAGATCCTAAAATCCTTCTTCTAGATGAACCTACTAGTGCTCTTGATGCCGAGTCAGAGTCTGCGGTCCAACGGGCAATTGACAAGATTTCTGCTGGCCGAACAACCATTGTGATTGCTCACAGAATAGCAACAGTGAAGAATGCTCATACAATTGTGGTTCTTGAACATGGTTCTGTCACTGAGATTGGTGACCATCGACAGCTGTTATCAAAAGCAGGAGCATACCACAACCTTGTCAAGCTTGCTACAGAAGCCATTTCAAAACCTCTAGCTATAGAGAATGGCATACAAAAAGGCAATGATTTATCCATCTATGATAAATCTGCTGCTGCTTTATCAGGATCAAGATATCTAGTTGATATCCCTGGGCCTAAAGACTTAATATCTATGCATGAGGAGGAGAAACAGGAAGACATGGAAGTTCATGACAAAATAAAGGCAAAAAGTTACAGACTTTCTGAAGTATGGAAACTGCAAAGGCCTGAGCTTGTGATGCTATTTTCAGGACTTATTCTGGGAATGTTTGCTGGTGCTATTCTGTCCCTTTTCCCATTGATTTTAGGCATATCCTTGGAAGTATATTTTGGCGATGACACTTCTAAGATGAAAAGAGATGTTTCCCACCTTTGTTTAACACTTGTTGGCCTTGGATTTGGTTGCATACTTTCCATGACAGGACAACAAGGTTTCTGTGGTTGGGCTGGATCAAAGCTGACACAAAGAGTTAGAGACATATTGTTTCAATCCATACTTAAACAAGAACCTGGGTGGTTTGACTTTGAAGAAAACTCTACGGGAGTGTTGGTATCAAGGCTCTCATCCGACTGTGTTAGTTTTCGATCAGTACTTGGTGACAGATTCTCTGTCCTTCTTATGGGGTTGAGTTCAGCTGCTGTTGGCGTTGGTGTGTCCTTTGTCTTCAATTGGAGACTAACACTTGTGGCAGCTGCTGTAACTCCTTTTGCACTTGGTGCAAGCTACATAAACTTGATCATAAACATTGGGCCGCGAGTGGACAACGACTCTTATGCCAAAGCTAGTAACATTGCTTCTGGTGCAGTGTCCAACATAAGGACAGTTACCACATTCTCTGCCCAGGAACAGATAGTTAAGTCCTTTGATAGAGCCCTTTCAGAACCTAGAAAAAAATCATTACGAAGTTCACAACTTCAAGGTTTTGTGTTTGGGTTGTTTCAAGGTTCCATGTATGGAGCATACACCTTAACACTTTGGTTTGGCTCATACCTTGTAGAACATGACAAGGCAAAACTTGGAGACGTGTTTAAGATCTTTCTCATTCTTGTTCTCAGCTCATTTTCTGTGGGACAACTAGCTGGTTTGGCACCAGATACTTCTATGGCGGCTACAGCAATTCCTGCAGTTCAAGATATCATAAAACGCAGGCCTCTGATTAACAATGATAGAACAAAAGTAAGGAAAGTAGACAAATCAAAGCCATTCAACATAGAATTCAAGATGGTGACATTTGCATACCCATCTAGGCCAGAAGTGACTGTGTTGAGGGACTTTTGTTTAAAGGTCAAAGGTGGAAGCACAGTGGCCCTGGTGGGACCAAGTGGATCAGGGAAGTCAACGGTCATATGGTTGACTCAGAGGTTCTATGATCCTGACCAAGGAAAGGTGATGTTGAGTGGGGTAGATTTGAGGGAGATTGATGTGAAGTGGTTGAGGAGGCAAATGGCTTTGGTGGGTCAAGAACCTACACTTTTTGCTGGGAGCATAAGGGAGAATATTGCATTTGGGGACCCAAATGCTTCATGGACTGAAATTGAAGAGGCTGCAAAGGAGGCTTACATCCACAAGTTCATCAGTGGCCTGCCTCAGGGTTATGAGACACAGGTAATAATTCTAAAGCAAATTCTATGAAATTCTAGCAATACATTAACTCACATATACATTTTAACAGTGACTCGTATACACTTGTCACACATCGACATCCATAGGACATGTATTGATGTATCGATGAAGTGTTTAATTCAAATAATATTTATTCGATTTCTGACAATTATACCACGGTTCTAAAAAGAGAAATACATTAATTTTATAAAAAGTCAAACTTATTGTATAAGTTTTTATTATTATAATAAAAAAAAAGAAACAAATCATTTTGAACCAGTAATGAAAAACATATTTCTGTTAAAAAAAATCTGAAACACACTTGTGCACATAAATTTTTATTATCAATTTATATAATTCATAATTATATAATATATAGATCTGTGTCTCGTGTCCTACATTTTAGAAATTATATGTATTTGTATGTGTGATATGTTAGTTTCTGTGCTACATTGCTCAATTCTATGAGCAAAGCATATGATCAATTTTCTCATCTTCTCTAAACTAGGTTGGTGAAAGTGGGGTCCAGTTATCAGGTGGCCAGAAACAACGAATTGCTATAGCAAGGGCCATATTGAAGAGATCGAGGGTACTTTTGCTTGATGAAGCAAGCAGTGCCTTGGACTTGGAATCAGAGAAGCACGTTCAAGAAGCCCTTAAAAATGTTGGCAAAGAGGCAACAACCATTATAGTTGCTCACCGTCTTTCCACAATCAGAGAAGCTGGTAAGATCGCAGTTATGAGAGACGGGGAAGTGGTGGAGTATGGGAGCCATGACACTCTCATGGCTTCAACTCAAAATGGCTTGTATGCTAGCCTAGTTCGAGCTGAGACTGAAGCCAATGCCTTTTCTTGATCACATATATATATGATGAGCCTGTAACATTATTGTCAACATATAGCAATTGTGACACAAAAGAATGCCCCCATTGGCCTAAATCATTTGGATAAAACTAGAAAAGAAAGAACCAGTTTAATTGGTTTGGGCTGTTTTGAAGTGTGGATCATACAACAAAAATCATTTGATTCTATCTTTTAGGTCAGATTTCTTCTTTTTCAAATAAACAAAAGATATGTGCCGCTTGATTATGTAAATTTCATAAGGAAATACTTCAACATTTTTGTTTACTTTCTTCTATAGCACTTTTTCTTGATTATGGCAAAATAATGATTATGAATATGCAAATGCATGCTCAATATGGAGGGGGGGCTAATAATGATGCAAGTAAGGCCACAGAAATAAATGGCAATGAGCGTATCCTTAAATCTTTCAGTGGTTACATTGGCTCTAACTAAAAACGACATGTGACCAGATTGAGCCCCACCAACATCATGTATTCTATAATATCCATTAAATTGCCAACCAGGTTAGCAGGCATAATTCTTTGGTAAAGGAACCGATTTATCACTTCATGTCTCATAAAAAGTGCTTCAAATTTCCCACGCTCAAGTGTGTTGTTGTTCCATAGTTTTCAAGCCATGAGAATTTGATGCTAACGTGCCTTCAATATAAGACATTTATATAATCTTGGTTAATCCTCTGGAAAAAGCAATCAGAAGCATTCTTGTTTGGAAGCCTACTGTTTCCGCTTGTCCTTTCTGGTCTGAAGAATTTCTTACAACCCTTTCACAAACAATGCCTCTTTGATTCTTCTCTTACACACTTCTCGCGTCACTTCATGCTTCAACTCTGAATTAGGTAACATGATACATATACATACATATGCAAACACATACAAACAAATTCACATGCAAACACACACGTGTATGTTATCTGTATATCAAAATGTTTTTCCAATGTTTTTTGGCTTACTTTTTATCTATCATGTGAGATTAAATCTTGCTGCTTAATTTTCTTGTTTTGAATATCACATTAAACGATTAACTATTCCAGTTAGGTACATCTTTGAAACAATATTTTAGCACGTTAGGGGATTAGAAAACTAAAAAATTGCTTGCATTTTACACCTTAAACGGCTTAGGAGTTAGGACCTATATAAAAAGTAAGTCCATTTGAACAGAAGTATCTACCAAAATGTATTAATTTTGCTTGATGTGCAGCTCCTTGCATTCAATATTCCAGACATGCAAATTTGTTGACCCCTGAATAATATAATACATAAAACAGAAGAAAGTGAAGAGGCATGGCATCCCTTATTCCGGGGGTTCTACTGAAGCTTCTCCAAAGTATGGATTCTAATGTGAAATTTAATGGGGAATATAGATCAGTCCTTCTGCAAGTGATCAGCATTGTGCCTGCAATAACTGGATCTGAATTATGGCCTAACCAAGGTTTCTTCCTGAAAATCTCTGACTCTTCTCATTCAACTTATGTCTCACTCTCAAAGGAAGACAACGAGCTTATCTTGAACAATAAGTTGCAGCTTGGACAATTCTTTTATGTGGATAGCATAGAGGCTGGAACACCGGTCCCTATTCTTGTTGATGTTAGACCAGTTCCTGGCCGGCACCCTTTTATTGGAAATCCTAAGGATTTAATGCAAATGTTAGAGGCATCAGAGGGTCCAGTGCAATCTGATAATCCTAGAATTAATCGTTCAAAATCCATGAACTCAACAACATCCAAAGAAAGCAGAAGTCCATGGCACAAAATTGTTATTAAAGAGGACAAGTCTGCTGTTGCATCCAGGTACATGCAGGGTGTTAGAATTCCAACCTCAAATGTGAATGTGTATGATGCTATTGAAGAAAGAAAAGGAAATGATTTTCAGAATGATGTAGATAGTACTAAGAAGGTGGTATCTGCAAAAGTAAAACTGCAAAAATTACAGGTCAGGTATGATTCTTATCTTTGATAAGCAGATTGCTAGTTAAACAAGTTTCATATTTGGTTACTGGGAAATCATGTGCATTATGTGTCTAGCATTGCTCTAACCAGTGCAAGATTTTTTCTACAACAATAATTAAATAATTCAAAGATGCAGGAATGCACATTGGCATAAAGGGAATATTCATTTTGGGAAAAAATGTTCAGTGTTCATAACAAGTTTAGTGCTGAATTGTATGCTGTGCTAAATGCTAAATAGGTAATAGTAGTGAAAATTAAAAGATTGAGAATGATTTGTTTTAGCATCACAGGCACTCTCAGTGAATACAACTCGTACTCTACTGCTTGAAACATCTTCACCAAAGCTGAGGGTTGCTCAATGTAACATCCAGGAGACTGTGATGTCACCTTCTAAGCGCATATCAACCAAACCTAATTGTACTAAACTGGAAACTACAAACTTGAATGTTTTGCCAAGCAGTGAAGATAAAAGCTGGAGCACAGAGGCAATTCCATGGTCCTCTTTGCCAGCCAAACTTTTGAGGCCTGGAAAGGTACATTGCAGTTTTTTCTCTCCTTTGAATGATAGATATTACTGTAAAATTTTGATGCAATTTGTTAATCTTGTTCTGTAATCAAAATTGGAGTTTCATCTCAGTATATAATAGAGGATTCCATCAAATATTATTGTGTATTGTAGAAGTGAAACTCCAAAACTAATTAGAGAACAGTACCATAAATACTTATAATACTATATTTAAATTTATTGCTTCATCTCAATGTCTTTTTTTAGTAAAGCAAAGCTGTCTCAGAAGTTACATGATTTTTTGTTGACAATCATAAAAATTTCCACATTTTACTAGGAATTGCTTAGAAGGAAACATATAGCCTCCATGGTTGTTATAGAAGCTCAAAAAGAAGTTACTGCTGCTACAGTCCTTGTCAAGTTTTTAAGGTACATTATGCATTTTGTCGTAATATTGTCAAATTACTTACTCAAAGTTTATGTACTTGGGAAATTTTAAAAATTATACAAAAAAATTGTTGCTATATTACTACATTATAAAGATGTTAAAACTTTCTTTGAGTTTTCTAGCATTTGGATCTACACGGCATAATGTCATCTCAGCCAAGGTAGTAATAATTGGTAACCAAGCAAAATCTACCACAAATATTATTTTAGCAGACAACTCAGACTGACTTGTAAATCATTATTTTTATGTAGGAACTAAAATATAAAGTTTTTTCATTGGATTAAATTTTTAAAAATGGTGTCAAATACAAGGATAACATTTTTTCCATTTAAATTCTTCAGTTATTTTGCCTCTCCTTCCTTTTCAGTATGTTTTCCAACATCTGCACCTCAGCTGCATCAGAGAATCCTCATGTCACACTGAACAAGTTTTTTTCTTTCCAAGAACTCATGATGAACCATTCAAATGGTACAAGCACAGTTCCACACACGGATAAATTACTTAATCTATATAAAACTTCTTCTCCTACAGAAACAGATAAAAATTACAAGAAATCAGTTTTAGTGCCTGGGAAAAGTTCATCAAAGTCTCCAAAATACTCACCAGATTTATCCGACACTGAGAAACAAGAATGGGCCACAGGAAATGGTCTAGAAGAGATAAATGAACTGAGAGAGGTCCTTTTGATGGAAACAAAATTATGGTTTTTGAAATACTTGGAAAAAACATTGGATTTCTGGTTTTCCACAAGCTCCCAAGAGAAGAGGGGAAAGACGAGTAAGGAGACTGCAGGGAAGAAAAAGAATCATGCAAATCATATAGCTCTCACGTTGTCACACCTTAAGCAAGCAGATGAATGGTTAGAGAAACTGAGAAACACTACAAATTTGGAAAATGAAGAGATGTTTGAAACTGTTGACAGATTGAAGCAAAGAGTTTATTCTTGTTTGCTCCTACATGTTGACTCTGCTGCATTTGCTTTGGAAAGCCGAGCTTGATTATTGGATACTGATATGTTTTAAAGCACCTATTCTATTTAAAGTTATTTATAAGTTAAATTATCTTATTGTGGTTGAGACAGACATGGCTAATGGAAAATGTAATGTGATATGATATGACAATAAAGAACACCCTTTGAAGGGCGTTCAAATGAAGTCTAGTTGTAACATGATTTCCTGATAGATACACCTTGTTAGATGAAATCAGCTACATGATCATACAACCCTATTCCAGTAATGTTATTTACCATGAAATCCCTCTTACAACTTCTCCAATGTCCTTTTACAGAACTAAAAGACCATACAATCTACTCTTCTAACTTGTGGCAATGTTTGACTTAAAAGTGGGAATCCAGGTATTAGACACTTGTTTCATATTGGAATCTTAATACATGTACACATAGCAGTTGGAAGAGCTTACCTTGTAGCTGACAAATTGATCTATACAACAACATTGCCAAGAGATTGAAACAGGCTGGAAAAGTAGGACACATGCTTTAAAACTTAAACAAATCAAGCATGTGTCCTGCTTCTCCAGCGTGGTTCAATCTCTTCTACTCTTTCATGCCATCAATATAGGCTGAGAGAGTTGAATTGAGAATGTGGAAACATAAAACATACTTCTGTGGGAGTACAAGTTTGCTAGGTAATGTGATATGCATGTTTAGGTTGGATTTTATAAACAGAAAATGATACAACTTTATGAAGTTAAGTTTGAGATGACTCAAATGCATTGGTTGTTAACCATTTTGTTGGTGAGCAGGGTTGTTCAACTGTGTTTTCTTATACTAAAAAATGAAGTTTATATTATCTCATCATAGCTTTGTTCATGTACTGTTGAAGTTTGGCAACCAAATAAGAGTTTTCTGAGTGCTTAGTTGAAAGGTAAAGTGAGATGTTACCAAATGCCAACAAAAGTTAGCAGCTCTGCAATGTGACAGACCCACCCACTAACACCTTGCTACAGATGAATTCTCAATTACACATTCTATTTTATGGCTGAATCTAAGTTTTTAAAAATTATAAATAAATACAAATCCTAAATATTTTTATTTCCTACTTAAATAAAAATCTAAAAAAAATATATCCATTTTTACTTTCACAAACGGCGAGTATGTACACTGCAGAACGCCGCTTCCACAAACGGCGATCATGTACACTGCAGAACGTCACTTCCACAGACGGCGACTATGTACACTGAAGAACGCCACTTTTACCATGTTTACCTTCTTTATTTTCTTCGTAAAAATTTTTGGTAACTAATTCATAGTATTTTTTTTAAACCATAAATTAAATAACAAAAAAAAAAATAATGACAAATTTATTGGCTTTGATTTTCATTTTACATGATTTTATGAACAAAATATAAATTATAATATTGAAAAATTAATGAATAAAATGATATAATATTGATAATTAAATGGAAACTTAACATGAGCTATACAATAAATTACTAATTTAAAAAAG
>Ga0123342_1008629_pt1 | contig 12686 bp, 12 predicted proteins | sample Turbeawhitnodule_FD_89960 | JGI IMG/M metagenome (GOLD analysis project Ga0123342, IMG submission 89960) | Root nodule microbial communities of legume samples collected from Mexico - Turtle bean Mexico white nodule | ecosystem: Host-associated > Plants > Roots > Nodule | place: Mexico: Nepantla...
CAAAATATTAATAGAAGAAATAAGATTGTTAGCCTTTCTCAAACAAATTCTAATGTATCAGGTACAACAACTACAACTTATATTTAGATTTTTAAGTGTCATATATACATAGATATAGATATAGATATATATTTAAAAATTAGGTTCAGAAAACAAGTTCATAGTCAATTATGATGTAAGAATGAATGAACTCTCAACATAATTTGTGGTAAAAATATATAAAAAATAAATGGTATGTTATAGTTTTTAATAGCTTTAGTGTCTGTGTATAATTTGACCTATTGTTTTACATGGGTTTTATTTTCCAGAGAATCAAAATCCAAACACAACATGCATATCTGAATCCAGTAATGGTAAGCATAACTTTAAGTATATTCTTTACTTCAAAGTATTGTATGTCGTTGCTTTCGCTGGTTGACTCGTTTTTCAGTTGACTCAGACGACAGTCTTTGGCCCTCCTGTCTCTGCCTGAGAATCAAACTTCCTTGGGTTGAAGAACGAATCACCTGCAAAGACAAAGGGTGCCTTGGCGGCCGTTTGCACTTCGACGCTCAAGTCAGTACTGGGACAAAGAAAAAGTAAGTGTATAAAGTATTTTCAGTATTAGAAACGGTGTACCTTGCTAGGGTTCTTAACGCCCTTTATATAGGTAGAAACTAGGGTTTACTTATGTTCTGTTACCCATGTTTAGGGTTCCTTGGAGAATGTCCCTGCGTCGCTATTACAGAATCTTAACATAATCTGGCACATAAGACTTCCCTTTACTGGAGTGCAACGACTAACAAAATGGCCACCAAGGTACCAACTCATGCACCAATGTTGCGGGGCCATCTGTTCTATGGGTGCCCTAAGTATTCACGTGCCATGCATGCAACCTACCCTTGGAAACCCTAACCCTAACGGGCCTTAGCGCCTCCAAAGGTTGTTTACTTGTGCCGCGCCCGAATGCGCTATACACCCCGCGTGCATGGATCCCTCGTGACTTAGGCCTTTTCTTAGTATCTGGAGTTAACTTCATGTTAACTCATATTGCTTGTGGGACCCAACTTACGTGGGCCATCTTTACTATCTGACACCGTTGTCCGATGTCTGAGGTCTTTTTTGGGGTCGATGACCGAGGATTGGTCGGTACACAAGCCCCCCAGTCTCGAACTGTAACTTGTTTTAGTGAAAAGACTAAGTGATCTCCCTTGGCAACCAACGTGGCACTGGGTCATAGGACATGAACAGTGCACCGAAGTGACATCTCACCATACTTTTTTTATCAGCGTACACGTGGCAAGATCAACGGTTAGGGCTCATTGCCGCTTGTGCTTCTTCGTGTACGTTTAAACCCTTAAACCCTTACACTCCCTTCACTATTTCATTACTTCACTTAAGCATTTCCCAACATTTCTCGTTCCCGAAACGCACTCTCTTCTTCTTCGAAAACCTCTACCTCTGAAACCAAATTTATTCAAATGTATGATCTTTACTCTACGATTACTCTTGCTTTTATGATTTCGATGCTCATAGCATGCTATAACTGTTCTAGGACTGTTTATGTTTTTTGCATTTTTCGTTTCTCTGTTCTTCGTTTTCGAGTCTCTGCTTTTCTGGTTTATTGAGTCACACCATCATCTTCTTCTAAACCCTCGTTTTTCTTCCTTTATTTTCTCCCTTTTTAGCTTTCTTATCGAGATGGCCAGAACCTAAACCACATTGAACCCTACTCCTTCTGTCGATTACAAAACCCTCTACCATTGGGCACCTGATGAACTCTTGGCTGAAACTTCCAAAATAACCTCCACCAAGGACGTAAAGGCCTATAAGGAAAACGAGTCCGATGAGAAGTTTCAAATCTTTGGGAGAGAACACGACGCATACGTATCGGTCCAGCCCTGTAGGGCAGGAGAACCCGTATGCGTCGATGATTGTGCAAGCCCTGAAGAACCCTTCTTTTTCATGTACTCCACAATCTTCAAGCGGATCAAGCTCCGCTTGCCATTCACGGGGTTCAAGCGCGCGCTTCTAAAAAAAGTTAACGTGGCCCCTGCCCAGCTGCACCCCAACAGCTGGGCCTTTGTGAGGGCCTTTTCCATCCTGTGCAACCATTTTGGCCATACACCCTCAGTGGACGTCTTGTTGTACTTCTTCGAAGCGAAGAATCCTGGCAAGATACTGTGGCTGAGTTTCAATTGAGTGGTGGGGAGAGTTCTCTTATCTCTCTTCCAGCAGTCCTACAAAGGCTTTAGGAAGAAGTTCTTTAAAGTATGTTGCAGTGTGCACGACCTTACCCTGCTGGATGGGTTCCCACTCTACTGGGTGGAGAAGCCTGGGCTCAAGAAGCCAAGGAGTCTAGAGGACTTGAGCCCACTCAATCGTGAGGTGTGTGGCTTCCTCTCTAGCATGGGTTCAACACTGTTGATTTGATAAAAAATGAGTTCCACCCTAAGTTTCTGAAATCCCATATTGGTACTTGTCTATGCCTTTACCTAACTTTGCTTATATACTTGTTGCTAGTTGCATGTTTTAGCTTCTTATGCTTTGTTGGCTTCTTGTGCAGATATGGTGCTTGATGCAGAGAAGAGGAACAAACTGGTCGAGTTGGTCGCCTGTCGCAAGGCCGCTCTTGCCGATGCAGGCACCTCAACCCCTGCGGGCCCTCATCTTGTGGCTACCTCTGCTCCGATTTCTCCCGAACCAGCCCCCATCGACCATAGGCAAAAACGGGTGGTGGAGGCTACTGCTTCCGAAAATGAGGATACTTGCACATGCCTCGTCTTTAAGAGGAAAAGAGTGGACGACGTCGTGGCCCCATCACTCTCTACTTTAGATGGCCACACTCTCTCCTTCAGGGAGAACCCCCTCAATGCTTCCTCTCCTCGTGAACTCATAGTTCTCGAAGGCGGGGGGAAGAGCGCCCTTGTGGGAGATCACGCCATGCCTTTTGCTGATGATCTACCTTCCTTCCTCCAAGAGGTTCTCCAAGGCTTTCAAGGTAGAGAAGTAGATAGCCAGGGCGAAGATTCCCTGGGAGGGCCTGTGGCCAGAGGTCTTGGGGCCTTCCTCGTCGAATCCAGCCGTGCCTCAACTCAAGCACAATAACTGAGGGCTGAGGTGTTGAAGCTGAGGGAGGAATCAACCCTCCAAGCCAAGAAGTTCTCCCAACGCAAGACTGCCCTGCACCAGGAGTTGGCGAATCTTCGCCAAATCGAGAAGGATACCAAGAAGCTCTTATTTGAAAAATCTCAAGAGGCCCTTCTCGCTCATTCAAAGATTCTGCCCCTTCGGAATGAGGTCATCGAGCTTAAGGAGAAAGCTGAAGAGACGCATGCCAAGATGGTCAAGCTGGAGGAAAGGGCCACTCAACAGGAGGTCCAACTTGGCCAGCTGGAGGGGGAGTTAGCCCACAAGGTTGAACTCTTCAAGCAGACTGAGGAAGAGCTCACCAACGATGTCGTGCATCCTGGGAGGGATCTCTCCCAATTCGATCTGACCAAGCGAGTCGTTGATGGGAAGCTTGTTGCCAAGGAGTAATCCCCCCCTGTTGTAACTTAACTGCTTGATGAACACTTCGATAATTCGTATATATTTTTCTTATCAAATCTGCCTTTCTTTAATATGTTTTCTTGTCTTGGTCATTATCAGTCGTGTGTTGCGCTAACTTTGCTAACAACGCCTTTGACGCATATTCACACTTTAAGTAGCACGCTTTCTCCCACTTGATTTACCTTCTTACGACCTTCATTGTCTTAAGGTATCGGTGATGTATGCACAACTCTTAGCTGGCCTTACCTTCATTGTACGAAGATAAGGAAAACCCTCACTTGCTATTTTGACATTTGTCTTGCAAGATAAAGGAAAGGTCTTCCTGCCGATTTCATCCTTGCCTCTGAGGACAAGGGAGATGTCTTACTGGTGATACTGGTGAACCATGTTGTTCTCAACCTTAACTTACAAACAAGGGAGAAGTTCACCTTTCTGACCTCGACCTTGCTCCATGAGGGAAGAAAAGGATTTAACTGTTGAACCATGTTGTTCGACCTTGGTGTTCTTACTCAAGAGGGAGGCGTTCTCTGCGAACCATCCTATCCCAATCTTGAGATTTCTAACCCAAGTGAAAGGTTCGTAACTGACCTCGTCCTCGCCCCTTAGGGCAAGGGAGGATTTAACTGGCGAACCATACTGTTCAACCTTGGCGTTCTTACTCAAGAGGGAGGCGTTCTCTGCGAACCATCTATCCCAATCTTGAGATTTCTAACCCAAGTGAATGGTTCATAACTGACCTCATCCTCGCTCTTGAGGGCAATGGAGGATTTAACTGGCGAACCATACTATTCAACCTTGGCATTCTCACTCAAGGGGGAGGTGTTCTCTACGAACCATCCTCTCCCAAAGTGAGAGGCTCGTAATTGCACTTTACAAAATGCTTGAAGATATATTCCTTTAACTGATTAACTGGAATTTTATTGGGTGACCTCGTTAAAAAACCCTTATAAGAGAAAAAAAGTGTCCCCTAAAAACTGTGTACAATGCGATAATTCAACTGAAATAAAATTTAAGGTTACCTGCGTTCCATGTACAAGGGATCGCTCCACCTTCTAATGTCTCGAGCCTGTATGCTCCATTCCCAAGGGCCTCTGTCACTCTGAAGGGACCAGTCCACTGCGGAGTTAATTTGTTCTCTAGTTGGTATGAGCAGGCCTTTCGCATTACCAGGTCGGCGACCTGGAATTGCCGAGGTCTTAACTTGGAGCTGTACTTGTACTTCACCCTTCTCTTCAAAGCTTCAGCCATGATTCTCACTTCCTCCCTTACTTCATCCAATAGGTCCAGGTTCACCTTTCTTTCTTCATTGGACTCTTCAACCACAAAGTTCTGGAAACATGGCGAGTTCTCCTGAACCTCTACAGGAATCATTGCGTCTGAACCATACACCAAGCTAAAGGGTGTTTCTTTGGTAGTGGACTGGGGAGTAGTGTGGTAAGCCCACACAATTCTAGGAACCTCCTCTGCCTCGGTCCCTTTGGCCTTCTCCAACCTTCTCTTCAGTCCTCTGAGCAGAACTCAGTAGGCGGACTCAACCTGCTCGTTTGTCTGGGGTTGTTCGACTGATGCGAACACCTACTTTATTCCCAACTCCGTTCATAGCTTACCCAACTATTGGCTTGCGAACTGGGTGCTATTGTTCTTCCAAAGCGGCATACTATGTTCTTCCACACAGTTGTGGGCTGTGATCTGTGCCACTGGCTCAACCTCTATCCACTTTGTGAAGTATTCTATGGCTACCACGAGGTACTTCATCTGCCACACCGCTAAATGGAAAGGCCCTAGAATGTCGATCCCCCAAGTATGAAACGACCATGGGCTATAGATCGATCTGAGTTCTTCTGGAGGCGCCTTGTGCCAGTCAGCAGGTTGATGGCACTGCTTGCATCGCTGTGCATACCTTGTGCAATATTCCCTCATGGTTGGACAATAATATTCTGCGCGAATGGCCTTTGATGAGAGAGCTCGGCCGCTAATGTGGTTCCCGCATATCCCTTCATGAAGTTCTGTCATAATGCGTGTGCACTACTCACCACTTACACATACAAGGATAGGGTGAGTGAACCCATGTCTGAACAACTTTCGATCGATCAAGGTGTACTTGCTCGAATTTTTCTTGATTTTTCTAGCCTCCGTAGGCTCTAGCGGCAGTACCCCATCAACCAAGTGGCGTTGGTAGGGTGTCATCCAAGTTTCTTCTGCTTCTACTAGGTAAACCTGCAAAGAATTCTCCCCAGCAACTGGGTACACGCTTATTCTGGGCGTTTTTAACGTCTCCTGAGTCAACGAACGATGACTCCTTTTCACCTCTTCCGAAGTGCTGATCTGCTAGACTTCTGTTGTACTATCTGTGGCAGTTCGAGGTGTCCTCAGGGTCTCCTGAATGACGGTCCTCTGTCTGCCCCCCTTGCCCGAACTAGCGAGCTTTGCTAGCAAGTCAGCTCGGGCATTCTGTTCTCTGGGGACGTGTCTAGCTCGAACGCCTCAAACCTCTCCCTCAAAATCTAGACGTACTCTAGGTATGCAGCCATCTGTGGATCTTTGGCCTGGTATTCTCCTGTGACATGACCCATGACCAACAAGGAGTCACTCTTTGCCAGCAAACCCTTCACACCTATCTCCTTAGCCAACAACATTCCAGCGATTAGGACCTCATACTCTGCCTGGTTGTTACTGGCCTTGAAAGGGAACTGGAGGGTCTGCTCAATCAGTAGCCCATTTGGCCCTTCCAAGATTACACCAGCCCCACTACCCTGTTGGTTTGAGGAACCGTCTACAGAGAGTACCCATTTAAAACCTGTTCATTCTTGGTGCGTGGTCGCCGAGGAGAGCTCTACCACGAATTCAGCATAAATTTGGCCTTTAATAGGGCCTCTAGGCTCGTACTGCACGTCAAACTCTGATAGCTCTACTGCCCAACGCACCATCCTTCCTGCAACATCCGACTTCTGTAAGACCTTGTGAATGGGAAGGTCTGTCATCACTATCATTGTAAAGCTCTGGAAGTAGTGGCGAAGTCTTCGCGCTGAGAACACTACTACCAGAGCTGCTTTCTCTATGGCCTGGTATCTTACTTCAGGCCCCTGCAATACTTTGCTAACAAAGTAGATTGGCTTCTGCACCTGGTCCTGCTCTTGCACCAGGACCGAACTGATCGCCCGCTCTGTAACTACGAAGTACAAACGAAGTGGAGTACCCAACTGTGGCTTGCATAACACCGGTGGACTGGCCAGGTACTCCTTTAGCTTAAGGAACGCTTCTTCGCACTCCCTGGTCCATATGAACCTGCTATTCCTCTTCTGACACTGGAAATAGGAATGCCCCTTATCTCCCCCTGCTGACACGAACCTGGATAGAGCGGTCATGCACCCTGTCAACTGCTGCACCTCCTTTACTGAGATTGGGCTCCTCATTGCTATGATCACAACGCACTTCTCAGGATTCGCCTCTATCCCTCGTTCGGTGAGTAGGAACCCTAAGAACTTGCCTTCTTCTACCCCGAACACACACTTCTCAGGGTTCAGCTTCAACTTGTACTTAGCTATTGTGGTGAATAGCTCTTCTAAATCTGCTACATGTTGTTTCCTCTGTTGGGAGGTGACCACCATGTCATCCACATATGCTTGGACATTTCGTCCTATCATTAGCGCTAGTACTTTGTCCATCAGTCTCTGGTAGGTCGCGCCTGCATTATAAAGCCTAAAGGGCATCACCTTATAACAATAACAAGACAACTCTGTCATGAACGTTGTCTTGCACTCGTCCCTGGGGTGCATCCTGATCTGATTGTAACCAGAAAAGGCGTCCAGGAAGCTGAGTAGTCTGCAACCAGATGTGTTGTTTACCAAAGCATCGATACTGGGCAGTGGGTAGGAATCCTTCGGACAGGCGTTGTTAAGGTCTGTGAAGTCGACGCACATTCTCCACTTTCCACTAGCCTTCTTCACCAACACCACGTTTGCCAGCCACTCAAGGTACTGAATTTCCCTAATGTGGCCAGCGCTCAACAGCTTCTGCGTCTCTTCTCTGATGACCTGACACCTCTCGTCATTGAACTTTCATCTTCTCTGGCGAACAGGTCGGACTTGGGTGTCCATGGTGAGACGATGACACAGGAAGTCAGGATCTATGTCGAGTATGTCTGAGGCAGACCATGCAAAAGCATCCAAGTGCCGAGTTATGACTTCGGTGATCTGGTTAAGTGTCTCTTGGCCTAGGGATTTGCCAAGCTTGAACTTCTTCCTGCCGATTTCTCTTTCTAACACGTCTTCGGCAGGTTCGAGCCGTCTCTCCCGGGCGATCTCTGTGCGGGTGACCCCTTCTTCCCTCGGAGGTTGAGTGGTAACAACAAACGCTCCTTTTTTCGTCTTGAGGCTATTCTCGTAGCACTTTTTAGCCTCCTTCTGATCAGACTTGATAGTGATCACCAAACCCTTGAGGGAAGGCAACTTTATCTTCATGTGCCTCGTAGAGGCCACCGCTCCAATCATGTTCAAAGCAGGTCTACCCAAAAGTATATTGTAGGCTGATGGAGCGTTAACAATGAGGTAACTGATGTTTGCAGTGCATGAAGTTGTGCTATCTGTGAAGGTTGTCCTCAACTCTATGTGTCCACGCACCTCCACCTGCTCTCTTGCGAAACCATACAAGCAACCGGTATAAGGTCTCAACTGGTCTGGAGACAACTGCAACTTGTTGAAGGTCGACTAGAACATCACATCGGCCAAACTTCCCTGATCCACGAGGACGCGATGCACCCTCTTTCCTGTTGTCACTACCGAAATCACCACCGGGTCATTGTCATGTGGAACGACGTCCTGGCGGTCGGCCTTGGTGAAGACGAGGTCGACATCGAGAGTCTGATCTGCCTCTTGTACCTCTACTGCCATCACCTCTCGTGCATACTTCTTATGCTGGGAAGTGGTGCATCCTCCTCCTGAGAACCCTCTAGAGATGGTGTTGATCTCACCATGAATGGGCACCTCATGCTCCTGATTTGCTCCCGTGGCTGCTGACGCATGATCCCCTTGCGGCTATAGGAGGTAGTCTTTCCAGAAGCCGCTCTTCACTAGTTCGTCCAATTGGTACCCCAGTGACAAGCAGTTGCATATGGCATGGCCATAGGCTTGATGGAATTCGCACCAAGCGTTCTTGCTGGGCTCCAACTTTTTGTCAACCTTTAAGGGCATCATTAGCCTTGCCGCTATGTTAGGGATTGCGATCAGCTCCTTGAGCTCTACACGAAAATTGTGCTTGGGGGGCGCGTCCCCCCTTGTGCGTCCCCTAGTATGGGGTTTCCTTGTCCCATATGGTTGCTGCTTTCTTGAGCCTTTCTTCTTTGTTGCTGCCTCGTGCACCCTCATGGGTTGAGGTCGACCTGCTGCTCGAGGTCGAACAGGACCGACGCTGCCACGTTTTTCTGTGACTTGATCTTCCGTGGCAATGTGCGCCATAACCCGATGCCTGATCTCGCAGAACTTCTTCAGGCAATATCTAAGCAGCAAGTCACTGAAGGGCCTTGGTAGCATTCCTTTGGTGAAGGCATGCACCGTCATGGCTTCATCCTTGGTGTTCAATCTCACCACTTGGACCCCAAACCTGTTCAAGAACACTTTCAAGGACTCTCCTTGGTACTGTTTTATGTCAAAGACATCGTAAGAGATCGGAGGGGGAGCCCTGCTGATAAGGTACTGCTATCTGAACAGCGTTGCGAATTGGTCGAAGGTAGTAATGTGTCCGTCAGGGAGACTGATGAACCATTCCAACGTTGTGCCTGCCAATGTGCTCATAAACAGCTTGCAGTACATAACGTTAGATCCTCCTGTAAGCATCATCTGGATGTGGAACGTTGTGAGGTGAGCCTCTAGGTCCTCTACACCTGTGAAGGTGACTTTCGGGCCCATGGACGTGGCTGGTAACACACCATCCGTGATCTCCTGAGAGAACGGCATGGGGCGTGCCCTAGGTGGTATGGGTGGGGTACGCTCATCCACTGCACGCTCCCCTTCCTGTTGCAAACTCCTACGCAATTCCTCATTGGTTCTGCGCAGATCTTCGTTGTTTGCTTGTGATGCGGCTAGGTCAACCTGAAAACGCTCTTGATCGACCCTAGACGCCGCTACCGCCTCTTGGAGGGTGCGCATCGTCTCCATGAATTGTTGCATGGTGGCGTTGTCCCCTCCTGAGGGTGCAGCAGATCCATGCCTTGTACTCCTCATATTGCTGGTAAGCTCTTAGCACGATTGTGATTTTCTTTGTAATTTTTTTTATATATGATTTTCTTTGTAATTTTTTTTAGTTCTTGATGCTGATAATGGAAAATATGCTAGAAGAAAAAGAAGAAATATATTGTATGAACTGCGCAGCAAAAAAGTCAAAACAACAGGTAGTGAAACCTAATTACCTTTTTTTTTATATTTATATTTATATTTATATTTCAAATAGAATTAAAATTATTTTTCAATTGATATTGAATGTGTAAAACAAATTTAAATTATTTTTCAATTGATTTTGAATGTGTAAAACAAATACATAGTAATTTGTCATTCGTGTACCTTATCTTATCACTCATTCAGACTTTTTGTTGTATGTGAAAGTACTCCTAACTCATGGCACGATTTTGGTTATCCAGCATCAGGAATTATGATAACAAATATCTCTATTTATGAGAAACTTACTCCCAACAATCAATTAATGCATTCAACAACCAAAGTATTGTTTTCAATGGGTACAGTTAGTAATAGAGAACTGCTCAAGGTTAGTTAAGAACATATTATTAATTATATTGATTACAATTTAGACTAATACTACATCAATAAACATTTTAATTTATATATATATATATTGTTTTTGTGGAATATTTTGTGTGTGTTTATATTAATGAAATGTTGGTAAATATGCAAGGGAAGAGAGGAAAATCTTCATTTATGATTAGCACAAAAAGGTTGACCAAAGAAGAGGTAGTACCAATGACATTTTATTTCATTTAACTCTCGCCGTATGTCGTTCAATGAAATTTCTAATTATAGTACTAAAGTCAAATCTTATGCCTCATTTTTTTTAGGTCGAACTATTGCGAACTCAAGTAAGCAATTTTGGTGTTAAACTTCTCGAAATACAGGCATAAATGATTCTATCTCTGTAAACCTGACTCCTGACAATGAATTCAACACCATGCATTCAAGTACAAAAGTATTGTCATCAATGGGTACAGTTAGTAATGAAGAAATTGGGCTTACAGTGTAGGTTCATGGTTAATTCTTAATGGATCATTCACATGGTTTGATTACAATTATAGTATTATTACAAAGATACAAACATTTTAGATTTATTAATTATAGTACTAATTTATGTTTTACTATAAATTTTCTTAACTAGCTGAAATCATTAAGTAGTAATAATTATCATATATATATGATTCAAACACAATGAAATGTTAAAGTTCTTCAAATCATTGTTGAAAGATTAACTTTAATGTAAAAGAATTTATAAGTTCTTGTATAGTCATTGTTAATTGATTTATCTTATTGTATCACTCATTTAAACTTTTTTGTTGTAGGTCAAAGTACTCTTAAATCAAGTTAGGATTTTGGTTCTCAGACATATGAAATTACAGGCTCAAATTTCTCTTTTTCTCACAACCTTACTCCTAACAATGACTTAAACATGATGCATTCAACTACCAAAGCATTGTCTTCAATGCAAACAATTACTCATGGAGAAATTAGCCTCACTGAACGTCCTCATGGTTAGTTTACAATCCATTATTTGTTATAGTTGATTACAATATATAGCAATAGTACATGAATATACATCTGAATTTTATATTTGTATTATTTTTTTGGAAACTATTTTTTTTGTTTGTATTTTTTTACTATATATAGCAATAGCACATTTGAATTTTATTTCTATATTATTTTTTTGGAAACTATTTTTTTTGTTTGTATTTGTGCACATTTTGGGAAAGATGCAAAAGGGTGATCAAGCAAGAGGTAGTAGAAATATAAACTGAAACATTACTCATTTTCATACATTTATTCCTTCAATAATGACTTATAAAATAATTCATCATTCAAATGAAAATTCATTTAATGAAAGAGACAATTTTTTAAACTAAATCATTATGTTTCTCAATCAATGACCTCTAATAATCATTTGAACGTGATGGATACAACTTCGTAATCATTGTCAGATTTACAAACAATCTGTACTGCACAAGAATTTCTTACACCTAAAGTTCAAGGTTAGTTCTGGAAACCAATGTAAATTCTCTTTCCTTATTCTTTTATGACAAGTAAATTTCAAAATCATATTGTTGGTTTTACTACTACTTAGTTGCTGGTTTTGAACATATTGTGTCCAGGTAATTCAGTTGCAGGGAGTGTAGGGTATGTAGTTAGTAACACACTAAACTTACATAACAAGTCTGGAACATACAATGTTCAAATCCTTGAATCAGTGACTCAGATATTGAATTTTGACGAAGATGTGCAAAATGAAGAAAATAATGGTACTAAAAATTGTTAATTTATAATTTTAATTTTTTTAATTTTTTAACAACCACTTTTTTTTATTATTTTTTGTTTCAGATGACACCACAAAAGTTTATAGTTCTGAATTATATTCACAAGCTGAAAATGAAGGTGCATATCTTTAACTCTAACTTCTTCATGCAAACTAAATGCATTTATCTCAACAAAGTAATATATCACCTTTCTTAATATTTTGAAAATAGATATTGTTGAATTTGGACAACCTACTATTCAATGTGAATACTGTTTGTGCAAGGTGTGGTATGACGAAAGATCTCAGAAATCTAAGACTTATGTTAACGTTGATTTTTCTATTTGTTGTCAAAAGGGAAAAGTGCAACTCCCTTTCCAACAAGAACCTCCTAAATTGTTGTTAGAGTTATTAAATGGGCAAGATAGTCGAAGTGAACACTATCTACAAAATATTAGAACTTACAATAGTATGTTTTCATTTACTTCAATTGGAGGGAATGTTCACTCTTCGATAAATGATGGATATGAACCTCCTCAATTTATTCTGCATGGACAAAACTATCATAGGATTGGAAGCTTGCTCCCTGATAGTGGATCATCTCCTAAGTTTGCACAACTTTACATATATGACACTCAAAATGAAGTGTCAAA